>LFCJ01003906.1_pt1 | contig 10938 bp, 19 predicted proteins | sample 643141 | NCBI WGS metagenome assembly LFCJ01 (sample SAMN03766243, study PRJNA286221) | soda lake metagenome | biome: soda lake; feature: Kulunda steppe; material: water; isolation source: sample B1-Br-g2 brine of Lake Bitter-1 | place: Russia: Kulunda steppe | collected 2010-07 | reverse complement strand
GGCAGGTGGGGGGAGGGGCAGCTGGGGAGGGTGAGGAGGTGTGGCAAGAGGGCGCGTTGGTGGGGGTTCTCTACTGCACCTGCGACCCGGAGTGCAGCATGCCCTTTACCCAGCTGGTCAGGTCAGTGATCTTAGGGTGGCGCAGTGCATGCCTGTGCACGTGTATGTGCGTGCCTGTGTGTGTGCGTATGTGCGTGTGCGTGCGTGTGTGTCTGTGCATGCGTGCGTGTGTGTGTTTGTGCGTGTGTGCACGCGCAAGTGCAAGTGTGTATATGTATCAGGTTTGCAACGTCACCTCCCTTTCTTTGGTTCAAGCCATTCAAACGTGGTTGAGCGTGCGTGCTGTGCCACTGCGTGCACACTTCTGTGTGTGCTGTGCCACTGCGTGCACGCTTCTGCGTGCTCTGAGCATGTAGAAGCCTGTGACTGAGTGCCTGGGGCCGAGCATGTGTGATTGAAAGCACTGTGGTGTGGTTGTGGATAAAGAAAGCCGGTGCAGGGAACTTTGAGTGTGATGCTGTTTGCCTGGCTTGCTGTTGTGCTTGGGTCCTCCAGAGGTCAAATGCAAGATTCGTGTGGGGCTGGTGTGAGGCGCAGGCACAGATCCATCCTCATGTGAGACTTGGGCGGGGGTGGTGTGAGGCGCAGACGCAGATCCATCCTCATGCAAAGCTCGTATTGGGCTCATGCAAGGGGTACCCTGGAGCAAGCTGGTGCAGGCGCTTGCGAGGCTCTGACGTCTGCAACCGGCGCGCACCGGTGTCACTCATGCTGCATGCGTGGGCGGCCTGCCGCCTGCTCCCGCCCTCCAAGCGCCCTCTGTGCGCCCCGCCCCATCACTTCTGCTGCCCCCGCGTGCGGCTGCTGCGTGCTTGCAGGCCGGGAGTGGGCGCCTTTGGTGACGCGCTGTCCGCAGTGGGCCTACACAGGCTCACCGCCCATGGTGGGTGCTCTGAGCTGTGCATGTCCAAGGCTGCCTCTACATTCCGCGTCTTCTACGCACAGCCCAGCCGCCTGCACCCTCACCTGCCTTTGCACCCAGCTGCCTGCATGCCTTCAGCCGCGTGAACCCGGGCTGTTTGCAATCCTTGCAGCAGTTCCTGCGCCACCCAGATGCCTCCATACTTTGTTTCCTGGGCCCTTTGTAACCTAGCTCAAAACCCACCTGCCTGCGCCCTCGGCTGTTCACCCACCTGCCTGTGCCTTCCTCCTGCTCTTGTCTCACCCAGCATCAGATGCCCTTCGCCATCCTCCTCATGAGCCTGCCTGTGCCTTCAGCTGTGAACAATGGTCCATGCGCACAAGCACTCGCATGCGCGCACACACACAACACACACACCTGGGCCTGCTCTGCGAAACATCACACCCAGGCAGCAGCCTGCCGCACGTGGCGCTGCACCTGCCGGCCGGCTCTGTCACTGCAGCTGCACCCCCATCCGCAGTAGCTGAACCAGGGGCATGGCAGCAGCAGCAGCAGCGGCGGCAGGGGCCCCTGCTGCAGCTGAAGAGCCCTGCGCTACTGCCACTGGTCATGCACGAGGTGGGGCATGCACTCAGCATGCTGCTGTCCGCCCGCGCAACTCCGCACAGCGTGTTTGGTGGCGTGGGCTTTGCCTCGACAGACGTGCAGGAGCTGGCGTCTCACATCATGGAGAGGTAGGTGTGGCCGGGCAGGCAGCTCCCTTCCTCAGCAAATGACCTCAGTAATAGTGGATTGTTGTGCGGTGGATTTGGCCTTCCACGCTATGAAGAAGGTGAATGCAGGCAGGTGGACAGCAGTGCTCAGCAAGTCACAGTTGCATTGGGGAATGCTGTTCAGGATCTGGTAGAGAGGTGGGTGCAGGTAAGTTGGCATCAACGTTAGTTAAGAGCCACTTGTCAACCTCATTTCTCAAGGGCCTCCAATTTATGGCCTGAATCAGCCTTTTGGAGGGGAGCAGGCTGAATTCAAATCCTTGTATGTGCATTTCTTCCTCCTCCGTCCCGCACCGGGCAAGGTAGGGATGAGGAGATCCAAAGAGCCCGCCCACATCCTTGCGGCTTGTTGTGCGCCTCTTCCTTACCCTTGTATGGCAAAGGAGAGACAAGGAGATCATAAGAGCCCAGGGGCCTTGCGCACAACAACCTTGCCTGTCACGTGCTGCTCTGCTTTAACGCCTCTCTCTACGCATTCCTGGGCCAACACACGCGCCTGGTGCAGCGCATCTGCTCCCCTGCTTGCCTCACGTCCCTGTGACCACGGCAGCTTTGCGTGCCTGCATGTCAGCCGGCCTCATTCTCCAAGTCGGAGCGCCAACCCACCAGGCCACGCTACCTCTGCATGTGCAGGTGCGCCTATGATGCGGAGAGCCTAGTAGCTCTGTCTTACACAGAACCTGCAGGCCAGGGGCTCATCACGCAGCATATGCCGGGGGCAGCCCCCAGGGCACGAGGGCTGCCGCTGGCTGCTGCTGAGCAACTGGCACAAGAGCTCCGAGCCCGGCACAGCAACAGGTCTGCGTTGGAGCTGCACCAGCAGGTGAGCACCTTGAAAGACCACGGAAAGGAAGGGGCTGGGGAGGCAGGGGTGGGAAGATGTTGCATGTCCTTTGTGTGTGCGCATGTTATATGAAAGCCCTCTTGCTGGAGGCCCGAGTCGCGCCCCTTCCAAGCCTTCTGGATTTCCGTCTCCACCAAAAACGCTGAGGGCCAGAAACACAGAGCACAGCAAAGAAAGGCTCCCAAGGCAGCATGGTCTGCTGCCGCTGCTCGTGCATACTGATGCTGCACTGGAGTTGCAGGCGCTGCTTGGGATGGCGGGCCCGAAACTTCACAGTGCCCAAGAGCCCTGATCCCAGCAAGACACGGCTGTGTGTGCTTGCGCTGCGCTGCGGTCACAGGCGTTGCTTGCGCTGTGTGCTGCGGTCACAGGCGTTGCTTGCGCTGTGCTGCGGTCACAGGCATTGCTTGCGCTGGCCGATTTGAAAGTCCATGGTGCCCAGGAGCCCTGTGCCAACCACGGCACCGACAGATCAGGCTTGCCAGGCAGCGCTGTAGCTGTTGAGCAGGTGTGGCGGAAGCTGGGACTCATCAGCAGGCATGGCCCCGCCTACACACAGCAGGTGAGCACCCAGCCACAGGGTAATGCTATCGTTTTGCTTGGACAAGGCAGTGGAGCTCGGGATCGGGTGACCTTTGGCCGGATGTGTAGCATTTGTGGCCTTTTGTTGATTCATGAGCTTGAGAATGTTCAATGGTGCAAGTGGCCCCTTTTCCTTAATTGATGTGAGGAGCTTTTTCCTGCTTGCGTAGTCTTTCTTTCTTTCTTTCTTTCTTTCTTTCTTTCTTTCTTTCTTTCTATCTTTCTTTCTTTCTTTCTTTCTTTCTTTCTTTCTTTCTTTCTTTCTTTCTTTCTTTCTTTCTTTCTTTCAAGGACTATTTGGCCAATTTGGCTGTGCCTGCGTCTGGGCCTCTTGGGCAAGGCCAGCCCAGCAGCCGCACATGCACCCTTGCATTTCAGATCACTCCAAGCACCTGCATTCGCACGAGCCGCTGCAGACACAGCCATCAAGCACAGGCCTTCTGGGCCTTTTTAGCAAGGCCAGCCCAGCAGCCACATGGTGGCCCAACCTCCCCTTTTTCTCATGAATGTGAGAAGCCCATGCTTGTGTGTGATGGGTGATACTTGGGCCATCAGTCATAAACGTCTGGCAAGCGCTGTGCGTTGCCCCAGGATGCATGCACCTGCTCATCAGCAGTGATGACTCGTCACACCTGCAAACCCTCTCAAAGCCTCCCTTACCAAGCCCAGTGCAAACTGACAAGCATACTGGCAGGTGCACACCTTGCCTGGCGCTTCTTTTTCTGACGCGCGAACTCCCTTCCACCCGCAATTATACCTGAACAACGCGCAACTTGTGAGCAGGTGATGCGCCTTCTACCCCGGCTGCTGCACACACCTGGCCAGATGGCAGCCTACCCCCTGTGCGATGTCCTGGCAGCAGCCGCCTGGAGGCACCATGCGCTTGCCTGCAACCCTGCACCGGGCAGCATTGGCCTTGGCCTGCCTCAACAGACTGGGGGCAGGGCAGCCAAGGGTGGGGAGGAGAGGAAGGGAAAGGAGGAAGGAAGGGGGGCTGCGGCAATGGGTTGGTTGGCGGTGCGGCGTTGTGTGCTAGAAGCGGGTGCAGGATCCAGCTTGGGAGACATGGCGGTGGGGCTGCTTGGAAGACAAGCTGTGCACAATGCCCCCAGAGGCCGGGCAGGTTTGGGGGGCAGTCATGCGGTAAGTGTAGGCGAGCTGGCAAGGGGACAGGCAGGCGGGGAGGGGGTGGTCCCTGACTTGGAGGCCGATGTGTTTCAAGGCATTGACTTGTGATCCATGGTCAAGGCCTTCTGGTGGAGTGAGCGTGCAGATTATGACTGGCAGCCCACCCTGTAGGTTGGTTGGTGCCCACTAGATAATGGCCTCCTGGTGTTGGCAAGAAAAAAAAACAGTTCAATGCAAAGCATAGACTACCCAGCAGCTGCTCGGGTCCTCAATTAAGATTGAATTAGTTAAAATGTCTCGCTGTTCCAATTGTGTTGCCATGGATCTAGGAATCCATGTGTTCCATGCAATAGGCTTTTAGGATTCTGTCAGCTTCCCAATGGACTTAAGTCATGAATGCCCAAGTTGTGTATGAGTTGCAGGTTGTGCATGCATGCCAAGTATGCAAGCCACACTCTCACCTTCAACATTAGGCTCTCCAGCGCATGGGTCTCCTTCTCCTCTCAATTTTGCCCTCTGGTGTAGTCCTTTCTTTTTTCTTTTCTCCTTCTTGTGATTGATTTTGGTCGCTGGCCCTTAGCTGAGGTGCCCCTAGAAGAGAGGTACATCTATGGACCCTTGAGCTCGTAGCTGCCCTATTTTGCCAGGTGCTAGGAGTGCAACTCAAAGGAATGGCTTTGTTTGTGCATGATTGCTTGGCATGCTATGACTCATGGGTTACTTATTGGCTGGCAATGAGCTGCGAACCAAACTGCCAAACGATCAAGCTGGCATTAAACCCAAACATGTATATAAAGAAAGGGAAAAACAACGCAGGCAATAGCATTGCTACCTGCGTCAATTAAGGAAAAGGGCTCACTTGGGGCCTAGGCATCATAAGCCCCCTCCACCAGCGAAACAGAAACACAAGAAATTATTGAGGAGCAGGAGGATGACTAGCAGTCCCCCATTCATGACCTTCAACGTCATGCCAAGTTGGCAATGAGAGGCCAAACAGATTTTCTCAAGAGCTCAAACACACCTGTCATGAGCATGACATTAAGCTGCGGCTGGGAGGACTTGTCCTCAAAGGTCCCCAGTTCGAGTCGGGCTGGGGGTAACGGTAGGGTTTTTTCCGCGAGAGAAACGAATTCACGCCTCGGGTGTATCCTGAGTGCGTAGCTTTTCCTTTTCCTAGCTCAAACACACTGAACCGAATGGGCATAAAGCTTCATGGCAAGTTTTTTACCTAACTGAGCTAAATGATAGATAATAAATTTTAGAACTAAGGTATTGAAAAAACAATTAGCTCCCCAAATTGCCTGGTAGGCTTCAGCTAAGCTTCTCTTGTTTGGCAGGTACAGCCATATAACCTCATCCATTCATCCATTGGTGCCCCTTTCCGATGAGAAAATGTCTGCCTTTTCGGCAGATGATCAGCTAGTTGGGATGTGCCTATTTATGACATGCTAAAGACATGAAGAGCAGCTAATGCAAGAATAAAAAAAGGCATGTCATACGGATTGCCTCCCTGGGTGACCTGTGTCTCACAAAAAGTGTGAAAAGTAGGAAACTGTCCCACAACATGCCAAGCTTAAGCTTGTCCCTTGTATGATTGGTGCACATGTGTACACCCCATTCGAGTGAAGTCCTCAAGATCTGCTGAAAGACAACGAAGAAAATTGTCCTCCAGCCCAGAAGCCAGAGAATATTCTCCCTACACCAAGCAAGGAGAAGGAGCCACTTGGGGCCAGCACTGCAGGGCTCCATATGACTCTTCCACCGGTGGTCTGGTACCAGACACCTGACGCCGGCCTGGGGGAGGTCTTAAATGAAATTTAAGCACGAAAAATTCAAAATTTGAAATGAACTTCCACCTTGAAAAATGAACTTCCACGCCATAGGGGTTCCCTGCAAGTGGCATATAGCGACAACAAACCTCAAGCTCAGTGGTAAATGTTGCAATTTCATTCAGTTAGCTTTGACAGGGCCTTGAATCGCGATCGCAACAACAATCATCAAGGTTGTGCAAGCAAACTGGCCAACAATGGAGTTGCCAATAGCTGATCAAGAATAACTTGAAATAAATAGGCATTCAAGTTGGAACATTTTTATTGCTTGTGCTTGGGTTGGTGCAATGATCCAAAAAATAACCGCAGGTTAGGGTTGTACGAACCCGGAAATTCAACTACTCTACCCGATTAGGTTAAATGAAATTATGTACATGTGTCACTAGGGTGTAGAGTTCAGGGACCCAGTAGAAGCTGGTCAAACTCCATTTTCCTCCCCCATCATGGCCGATGCCAGCGCCTCCTTCCTGCCTCAGCCACCTGCAGCCTCTCCTCCACCTTCACACATAAACAGGCGACCTGCAGCTCGAGCTATCGCATCGCCATCAAAAAGCAGGATACCGTCCAGTCCCCAACGGCCCCAGCGCTCAGAAACAGCAGCAGCAGCAGTAGCAGCTCAGCCGAGCAGCAGCATATTGGCATCCGTGCATACAACTCCGAACAGCTGCATCAAGCGCCGAGGAATCCCTTCCGCTGCCTCCGAGGCAGGTCGTCCTCATCAGAACACACACCCTAACTCCCCCCCTTCTCCCGAGCCCGCAGCGGCGGGACCCGCCGACGGGCTTTCTCCTGCCACAGAGTGGCTAGGTGTACCAGCACCTCCGGCACCTGAGGCCTCGCCCTCGCCGCGTTGCATCTCTCAGCGGCACACCGGCAGGGGAGCAGCCTGTAACCGAGGGATGAGGAGCAGCACGACCGGGGGGCGTGTGGCCTTCGGCAGTAGCTCCATCAAGGCCAGCAGCATGTCCCCTCCTGCTGCTCAGGTCCAGGCAGGTGCCAAGCCAGAGCAGGAGCAGCCCCAGCAAACAGGTCAAACAGGTCAGGCTCGCCCGCCATCACGTGGCCGGGAAACGCGCGGGAGCATGCTGAGGCGCTCTGCTGTTGAGGAGAAGATGAAGGGCATCAACAACAAGCAGGGAGGGACGTTTGGGTCGCGCCCACTCAATGTCAGCTGCAGCTTAAACCGCTCAGTTTCCAACGCCCGTGAGCGCCCGGTGTCAGCATCCACTGTCACTCCACCCCCAGCTGGCACGGTAAGAATGTGTACCTGTTGCCCATATCTTCCCAGGTTTATCATGCAGGACGTTTAAGGTGCCTTTTATGCTGAGGAGAACCCCTTGAAAGCAGGCGCCCTGTCCCACGATTTCAGCCCCCTGGTCTTTCCGCGCTACAATGGAGCATGAGGCTGCACCTTGAAGAGTGCGATCCTTTATGTCCACATATGCATACCTAGGCTGTCTGAGTTCCTACATAAGGGCATGCTGGTGGCAGAGCTGCCTCAGTCAAAAGCTGGTCAACCACTCCTGTTGTGTGCACACCATCGCCTAGCATCCCGTCTTCCAGGGAGCATTTGGGGATGGGCTGTTCGTTTTATAGGCCTTGAAAGTCATCTTAAGCCATTTTTCTCCGCAGCCACCCCATCTGCCTCGGTGCATGTGTTCCTGAATTGCTGTGCTGGAAGAGAAGGTTGCAAGTGTTTCCCAGCGCACACTTCCTACACTGTCTTGTCACCGGGTCCTACCTGCAGCAGATTGAATCCCACAAGGCCACACAAGTACTCATAGGCCGATCATGAATTTGTGCACATTCATCTGCACACATCCATGGGCACATGCCTACCACCTAGCAACACGCTGGCCAAGACCACCATGTGCACACACGCACACGCACATGAATCCGCGCACACACAGACACACACACATACACTCATGCACAGGCAAACACACGCACACATACATACATCCCATGCAAATACGCAGGCTGGCGCCCGAGTGCGGCCCCTGAGCGCGCCCCGTGTCGTGCGCAGCCCTTCTGTCACCCGCCGCCCTGCAAGCGCGGCAGGCCAGGGTGCGACAGCCATACGCAGCAGCAGCAGCAGCATTGCAGCCAGCGTGCGCCAGAGCGGGGGCGCTCTGCGTCAGCTGTCCACCGAGAGCCCTGCGCGCAGGTATGTGCAAGCATGTGTGTAGTGTGTGTCTTTTCTTTGCATCTGGGCGAGGAGGAGGTTGGGAGCATGCATGCATGGAAAGCTTGGCGCGCAAGCTGCAAGGCGCCCGACCTCGAGTGCTTCTGCCCCTGCCCTCAGCCTTGCCTGCTTAACCTCACCCTCCGCCTGTGACAGCGCAGCAGAGCCCGTAAGGCACCCCAGAACTGTGCACGCCTGTGCTCGCCGCTACGCTCCTGCACGTGTGCCCCCGAACCGCTCATGTGCACCCCAACTCCCCTGCGCCTCCGATGTCCTGTGCTTCCCCCTGTGCTACCACGCCCCCCCGCACCCCTTGCCTGTGCCCACATGCCCTCAGCCTGAGCGGACCCAGCTGCCTTCGCTTGCACCCTCTTCCCCCTGGCGCCCCCTGTGCCCTGTCCTCCGAGATGAGCTTGCCACTGTTGCGACTGTTGTTTACCACGGCACTCCAATCTACTGTGTGATGCATGCTTCTAATGGCTGTGCGAGAAGCCGCGCTATTCACCTTTCCAAGTTCGCTATGAGCCGCCCATGCTTGTACCTCCTCACCTCCCTCCCCCCCGCAGAGCCAGCCCACTGTGTCTGCACCCACATGCCCCCAAATCGTGTACACTGTGCGCGCCCCTTTTTCCCCTTTCCCCCCATCCCCCTTGCGTCCTGTGCCTCCAGGTCAACAGCCAGTCCCGCGCGCCGCGGTGAGTCCGGCATCGGCATGGGTGCCAAGGCAGGCGCAGGCGCAGGCGCAGGCGCTGCAGGGGCCACGGGCGCCGGGGGCGCAAGCATCCTCTCGTCCATCCCCGAGAAGCCGGCCTTGCACTACCCGGGGAAGAGTGCGCCCTGCGCGGCTCAGCAAAAGTGAGCGCGTGTGCACGTGCCCGGTGGCGGCTCGACGGGAGTCGTGTTGAGTGCCTCAGGCACCGCCGCCGCTGCAGCTGCTGCTGCTGCTGCTGCATGTGTGTGTTGCTGTGCCCACCCAGAGCACCTGCCCACCCTCGTGGCTGTCTACTGTGCACACGCGTTCATGCTGACCCTGTAGGCGTACCAGCTGGTGCACGCGCATCCCATGCACACTCTGACCCTCTGTGTTCTTGTGCTGCCGCAGGGCCAAGCCCAGCCTTGCCCTCGACTTGTCCTCTGTGAAGAAGGAGGGCTCGCCCTGCCCCCTGTCCGGCGGCAACTCCGGCACGCCAGGGTGGGTGGGTGTGGGTGGGTGGAGCGCAAGCCTAGGAGCCGCCTGCCAGCCAGGTGATTAGGCTAATCTGTTGGAGCAAATGAAGCACGAGGTTAGGGTTGAGCACCAACCAGGTCATTAGGCTTACTGTCTGGAGTGGGTGGAGCACAAGACTGGGGCTGATTGTTGGCCAGGTTAGGAGACAAAGGGGAGTGCAGTGGGTGGAGCACACACGACCGATGCACACGTACTGGCGCTTCACTTGGGTGGCCTGCAAGGGATGCAGGCGACCCACCAAAGCGCGGGCATGCGCTGCCCATGGGCAGCCTCTGCTCCATGAGGCCCGCTCCCAGGGGCGGGCTGCCACGCGCGGCCCCCAGCACGCCAGGGTTCGGTGCATATGGTTGAACACAAGGGTGCGTGCGTCTGCGCACTCATGCGCGCCCACATACACACGCGCACGCGCACACATCCATGCACTTGCATGCACACCTCTTGCACGCCAACACCCCGTGCATGTGTGTGCGTGTGCAGGAGCAACAAGCCCTCAGTGCCCAAGCTCAACCTCACGCCCCTGCTGAAGGAGCAGGAGGAGCAGGCGCAGGGCGTGAGGGAGGCGTACGCGGAGGCCAGCGCTGAGGCGGGCGCCCCATCAGGGCGGGAAGGTGGGAGGGGGGGGCACGTCTGAGTTGGGGCTAGGCGGGGGAATAGGGACGGCGGGAGAGTTGCCAACTCCGAGTTGGGGAGTGCGTGCCCAGAGATGCAGGCTTCATCGGGCAGATGCAATTGGGGCTGCGCGACCGCGCCTGTTTTCCTGCATCTGTAAGGGCGCGCGCGTGTGTGTGCAAGAGCTCAGGCGTTTGCTTTTGTTGACGAGCTGACTGGAAAGGGGGGAGAAGAGGGCAGAGGTCAAGGAGCTGGTCACACACAGGGATGTCCTTAATGAATCCAGTGTCTCCTTCGCCTAGGCAGAGCATGCCATGTTCAAGGAATCTGCCTCAACCGTGGCAGGCCAAGACATGTTTTGGTTCAGGTAGCACCTGGGCTGGTGCTTGGCTGCTTGCTACGCAGGCATGGGCGATGCACACACCCAGGCCTGAGGCATGTGCACGCAAGCCAGTCTGCGAGCACACACCCATGTTCGGCAGGCAGCAGCAGGCCATGGGACAAGCAGCACTTGTAGCAGTCGCGTTCGCAAGGCCCTCGTGCATGCCTTCCCCGTACATTAAGGGTGGCCTGCCCCAGGGACCGTCCGTGTGGTGGCACCGGGGCAGCCACTATGGCGTGTGTGCATGCATGCATGCATGCGCAGGCGGCGGCAAGAGCAAGCAGGGCTCTGCTGCCAGCCACAAGAAAGGGGGCGGCGGCGGCCACAGCGGCGGCGGCGCAGCGCAGAAGAAGGCGCCCCCGCCAGAGCCCCCGCAGGACCACTTCTACTTCTACCCCAAGATGGATCCCAACGTGCGCGCGGGGGCGGGGACAGCTAACAGCACAGAGGCGGGGC
>LFCJ01003905.1_pt1 | contig 10939 bp, 14 predicted proteins | sample 643141 | NCBI WGS metagenome assembly LFCJ01 (sample SAMN03766243, study PRJNA286221) | soda lake metagenome | biome: soda lake; feature: Kulunda steppe; material: water; isolation source: sample B1-Br-g2 brine of Lake Bitter-1 | place: Russia: Kulunda steppe | collected 2010-07 | reverse complement strand
TTCTTACTCTACACCGGTCTAGGCCAAGCTTACTGAGGGGCAGATCAGTATGACATTTATAAATGGTTCCCATCACTCCAATCAGGATGGTATGTAGGCTTACTTTGTGGCATTGCTGTGCAAGGGCATGTTTCAATCCATTCTGCTGTTCAGTTGCTCTTGCTAGTTGTTGCTCTGGTCGTGTATCATCACAGTATTTCACTTCAATGAGGTGTACATCCCAACGCGAAGGGTGTACATCCTGTATGTCTCTTTGATGGTCATTTTTCGTTCCAACTGGCAGTATGCAAATAGCATCAGGTCTCGAGCAGGATCGAAGTTCGTCTGCTGACAAGTTTGGTAGAAGCCATTGGGGTAAAGTCCTGTTGGCTACATGTGCCGGTAAGACCAGACTTTGTTGAGCCATCCGTGTTTCACTTCCAATATCTGTAAAAATGATTTTCCTCCAAAATCGCCTTTGTTCAAAGCTTTTATGATGAGCCTGGAAGCAATGTTATGTCTTTCAGTCACTATGTTTTGAATTGAAGCATGCTGACAGCCAGAAAGCATATGGATTTGGCTGTCTGGCTGATGACACAACAGACAAGATGAACTAGTGGCTCTGCTGTAAAGATGGCCATTTTCTGAGTGTAAAGAGTTCCTGTTCTAAATTTCATGACATTCCTTTTCTGTGATACATTAATCCTTGTATTGTTCCAAAAAGAATTGCTGATTGTAAGATTCGCAAAGGTGGCAGTCTTTTCCAATAGTTATAGTAATCTGAGTTGGTATTAGCATCTCCAAGTCTGTGATGCTTGCTCATGTGAGCTTTCAGTTTGTCCTTAATGTTTTGTAGTGGTGAAAGGCTGATTTTAGTGGTAGTATTAGTAGTCTCATTGTTCTCTTCTGCAAGCCAATATATATGGGCGAAGGGATTACCGTCAGGTGATAGTGGTGGGAATGCTTCGTCATGCCCATGGTTATGGAGAGCAGCATGTTTAGCTATAGCATCGGCAAATTCATTTCCAATCACACCAATGTGGGCTTTAATTTTGTAAAAGTTGATGGGAGTATCTAATTCGTTAATCATGGAGACAATTTGTTCTAAGAGTTTTTTTATGTGTGTGCTTCCTGTGTAATCAGAAAATAAGAGTTGTTTCCGTATCTGAGATAGAGAACAAGCGCAATCAGTGGCTATGTGGGTACACTTTGCCCTTAGGTGCAGTGAAAAGAACTTGTACTACAACACAGCTGCCAGCTTCAGTGAAGCTGCTGAAATAGTTTTGAAAAGGAGTTACCTAGGTTCTAAGCACCGTATGACTCCTCTACCAGCAAGGAAAACAAAAGAAGTCAGTGGGGATCAGGGGGGTGACAGGCAGTAACGTCTTGATGAAAAGAAAAGAAAAGTTTAAAGTTTATAATGGTCGTCCCCACCACCAGGTCACCCCTTAGGCAAAGGTGGTCAAGTAGGTTCCTCAAGGCATAAGTTTGCAGCCACCCCGCCGTTTCCCGACCTGAGCACACCATTGGATAGCTTGATAATTCGGATGATGCCCTTGGATTTAGAATTGGTGCGGTGGGTGGATGGAAATGTCGGGAAAACATAATATCAGGTTTGAACAGTGTAGTAGTGTTCACGCCCTATACCAAGTTTCAGCAAGCGGGATGAAATTTTGGGAAGAGGGTGCCATTAGGAAGTGATTAGGTTGTGCATATTTATTTTATTTTGCCCAGGAGTACTATAGGAGTGCTGAATATTTCAAGCTACCATAGGAAATGTGGTTTTGGGGTCACCGTGGGCCACCAACATCATGGGATTGGTTAGATGATGGCTTGTTTACAAGAGGGTTCCAACGTTGGAACCCTCTTGTTAAGGCCCATCCAACAAGCCGCTGCTTGCCCAAAACCATGCACTGGCGGGGCAGTTCACAACCCTAGACACACGTTTTTGGGTGCGTTTTTGCACCCAGGGCGCACACAGGCCCAAACTCCGACATTGACGTGTCTGCACATATGTTAAATTGGGTCACATATCCTGTATGGATTTGGGCGTGGGAAGCTCTACGGCTAATCTGTGCGCCGCTCGGGCCGCTTAGGAGAGGCAGATGTCAGGAAACATGCCCACGCTAATCAAGAAAGAAAAAACTACATAGGCTGAGAAACCACTCCCTGCATCAATTAAGGAAAAGGAAACACATTGACCCAAAGAGCCATGAGACTCCTCCACCAGGGAAAAAGAAGGATTAGTGAAGATCTGGAGGGTGGCAAGCGCTAGCCGCCCCCTGCTCCAGACCAAGACCTTGAGAGCAACTGATTTTTCAAGAGCGCGTCTGGTTGTAGTCAGCTTGTGTGCATAAAGCACAGAGTGAGCTTGCAATCTAAGAGCACTCTTAAGGTATTTTTGTGTATCAAGGACATGCTCTTAAAGATGATTTTAAGCATGAGAGGTACAGATAGAGCCGCCCACAACCAAGAAGGATGGTGTGAAGGGTGATGTTTTTAGCTTTTGAGCGCTTGCAAAGAATCTCATGTTGTTTCAAGAGGCCTCCAATTGGTGTCCAGGCCGTGTAACTTCACAGTACTCAAGCCAATCAGGCCTGCAACCAAAATCAGTGTAAGAACAAACACGAGCAAAAGAAGCAAGGTGGTCACTAGAACAGTATTTTAAAACCTGAGGCACAGTAAAGCAGGCGCGCATAGACAAATAAAGACACTTCTTTTATGTCTGATTGGCTAATGAGCTTTCTTTGCCGGCTAGGGCCACATTGAGGGTGTGGAAAGCATGGTGTGCTTGGTGCATACATTGAAAGAAGTTTTGTCAGATTTGGACTCGGACAGTCAAGGAGGGCATGCTTTTCATCTTGCACACAGTCAGTTGCAATTAGGATACTCTCGTAGAAAACTCTGTTGTTGATGATGGAGGACATTGAGGTTGTGACATGGAGAGCCTGAGTCTGGAAAAGGAGCATACTTGACAATGTTATTGGGATGAGTTGGTTTAGCTGCTCAATTCCGACTATTGCACCTGCCAAATCGACTCCGGGGTATGGTTAGGAGGCTTCAAGCTTATTTATCATTTAACTTGCACCGATAATGCAAGGGCAATCTTGTGCACCTCCCAAACTGGAAGGGACTGAACTTAATCGAATGCTTACATGTGAATCATTAAAGTACATTAAAAGCAATGTACTTTTTCCAGGCACTTTTCCTAAAATTGTGACCTACCACTGACAAAAAAACTCTGCATCGGAAGCAGCTCAAGTATTTCAGCTCCCCAATGGCACCTTGACATGACTATTGTATGGAATAAAGAGGCACAAAATCTAATTATTAAAGAGGAACCCAAGCTGGTGTACAGTCTTGACTGATGGCTTCCCTGGCATTAAATAAGTCCTGTCGACATCCACGCATTCAGAGAACGGCTGAACTTAGCCAAATACCAAGATCATATAAGGAAAAAATGAATGACTCAGCTCTGACAATGATACCCAGGTCTATCATTACAGTCTAAGATTGAAGATTTCAGGCTGGCATGTGTGGGCCTACACTGATGCTGTAACGAAACCAGGCTTTCCTTCATCACCAGATCACCTCCAACTACGTAGTATACCTAACCAACCATCAGGCTCAGGCATCTGGCTGGACTGGGGTCAGGCCACTTCATTAACCAGGATCTTTCCCCGGCCTGCCCATAAAAGACCCACTTTATAGCGTTCCTTACATCTGGCATTGAAGCAGGGGGGATGGCACCCCCCAAGGACCTTGGGCAAGGCACCCACCCGCCCGCCCAGCGTACTTCCCTTCGACTGCAGACAGCAGCGAATATGAGGCAATCTGGACAGGCTTCCAGACAGGCACAGGCTCAGCGGCCGGCTCAGGCCCCGGCGTAGGCACAGGCAACCTAGGCTCAGCAGTCGGCTCAGGCCCCGACTTCGCTGATGGATTCCCTTCCACTCCATCCACACCTCAGGCACTTGCTTCCCCACAGGCACCAACACAGGCTCAGGATGCACAGGCTCACTCCCATTCCACTGCCCCTGCTCTCTCAACCGTAGTGACGCTGGCTGCTAGCATGGCTAAATTCCCCAGCAACACCTAAGGCCTCACAGCCGAAAGGTGGCTGCGGAACGCTATGCCATGCATGCGCCAGGCGGCTCAGGCAGGCCCAGATGCCCTTCGCGGATTATTGTCCACGGTGCTGACGGGCGAGGCTGCGGTGTGGCGCGCCGACCTCGACGACGAGATCGACTTCACCATCTTTCAGGCTGCATTCCTGGAGCGATTCGGTTCCATGGTGCGTTTCAAGAGGCAGGAGGCAAGGCAGGCTGCCACAAGTCCCTTAACCTGTGCCCAACATAGCAACTGGCCCTGCATCCTTTGCTACATGCCAGGCCACTCAGCTATCCAGTCACCCTGCGCCGCCAGAGCGTGCGATGAGTTTGTCCCAGGGTGCTGTACCCCTGGAGTACCCCTCGAGCTGAAGGGTTGCGACATGCAGCAGGAGCACACAGTAGCTCATGTGCAGCCTAGAAACGCAGGTGGCAGCTCTGTGGGAAGCGGCTACACATGCAGGAGTCCTTGGGCACGCAACAGCACATGCGCACCTCGGCGAGCTCCTTCAGGGCCTCCAGAACATGTCGCTCCGTTGCAGCATCTGCAAATGCAGAGTGTCATGGCGGCGCATGCCAGGCTTGCAACAAATAGGGAACACATCCACTGGACAGATGGTCCAACCTTGGACCAAATTTCATGTGGGGGTGCTGCTGCGCAGCTTCACACAAGCAGCATGTGAAGGGGTTGAGGAATTGCTGCGGAGTGGAGCTATTCCAAGGGCGCAGCACAAGCTGAGCAACAGTGGATCGTTGGCTCTAAAACTCAGGAAATGGAAGGCAAGTTCAAGCAGCAGCTGACAAAGACAGATTGGTCTTAGAGAACAGCGGGCATTTTAGTCCTGGACCAGTGCGCCAGACCTTGCCCAACCTTACCCAAAGAGCTGGTGGCTTCGTCGAACAAAAGCAGAGGCGGCGCTTTCAAGAAGGCCCTGCAAAGCACAAGAACAGCAGAAACAAGGACGCAAGCGTGAGCGTGCAGTGGGTGCGAGCGCGAAAGCGGGTGCGACAGAGGCTAGGCCACAGTGCCCGCAAGGGCCGCCTGGGTGATGTAACGGCAGAACAGCCCCACGAGATGCGGGGAACTGAGAGGTTAGGTTAGGTTACATAGGTTATGCAGCGCAACTGAGAGAAGCCAAAGCCACCATCTGAACAATAGCACGGAGGCAGCTTGATCAGAGAAGTGAATTCAAGGCCTCATAACTATGGCAGGTTCCATGGCTAGATGAGAGGGGCCCCCCGAGGCGGGGGCCTGAGGCGGGGAGTAGCAGTATGGAACAAGCAGGAGCACAGCAGGAATCTATGTGCGCACTATGGGAGCATCTCCCTATCTGCTGTACGTGTCCTCCAGGTATTGATGCCACAGCATTTGACTCTTGCACATCACAGCCTCAAACAGATGCTGCACAACAGCCATGCGCACAGGGTAACCTGGCAATGTGCTGGCCCGGGGCCAACGGCCACCAACACACGAACTTGTGCCAGACACCCTGGCAGACACACACTGCGCAATGGCCCCATGAGCATGCACGTCCATGCGCACACACGTCCACACACATGCGTGCACAGGCACACACACACACATGCACACATTGGCGCGCACACATGTGCACTCACGCAGAAAGACGCACACACACATGTATACACACACACAACCAAAAAGCAGTGGCCCTATGCACGCATGCATGCGCACACACACCGTGCGATGGCCACACGCTGCTTCTCGCCTCCACTGAGCTTCAGTCCTCGCTCCCCCACGAGTGTGTCATACCCATCCGGCATGGCCATGATGGTGTCGTGGATGTGAGCTGCGCGAGCCACAGCCTCCACCTGGGTGCGAAAAGGTGGCGTGGCAAGGGCATGGGTGCGGATTCGGGGCGCAATAAGGGGCTGGGTACAAAAAAGGGGCATGTTTGAGGCTGGGGGCAGGAGTGAGATGCCTCCCCACACATCCAATTTCACCTGCGTGCATGCTCACCTTCTCCCTGGATGCGCCCAAGTCCCCGTACGCGATGTTGTAGAAGATGCTGTCGTTGAATAGCACCATGTCCTGCAGGCGAGGCAGGCCGCACGTCAGGACAGCCATGGGCGCCAAGATAACAAAACATGAGCAGCTTGTTTACGTGCTCCACTACAACATTGCGCCAGCCCCCCCCCGGCTCTCCCAAAATTCAGGTGCCAAAAGGGAATGGCACATGGCCTTACTTAGGCAGGCGCACCACCTAAGGCGGAAGCCGCATCCCCTGCTCAGCCTAGGGCACATGGTTGTGGCGTGGCATGTTCACCTGCCTGGATGCTCCATGCCCAGAGCGCAGGACCAACATGCCCTGCCAGCCCACGACAAGCCACAGCTGCGATGGAGCTTGCTATGCTGCCCGCAGCCACATCTCGTGCTCCCAAACCGCTGCCTAAGCACACACGCAGTCGGGGCGCGCTTGCTCACCTGGGGCACTATGCCGATGGCGCTGCGCAGGCTCCCCAGCGTTGCATCTCGCACGTTCCGGCCGTTGAGCAGGATGCTGCCCTGCGCGCGCGAATTGCAGGCAGCCTGTGCTGTGGAGAGGGAGGAGGCACAGCTGGGCAGCGCCTGCGCACGATCTATCAGCCTGGTGGGTCTCCCACAAGAGCGGCCTTGAGCGCAGAGGCAGCAGCAGCAGCAGCAGCAGCAGCAGCTGTGAAGGCGACTCTGTCTAGAAACCCAGTATCATGTTCAAGGGACTTGGCTCAACCCAAAAATCATGTTCATGTGACCGTGCTCATGTGACCAAAAAGCATGCTCCTAGGATTTGGCTCAACACAGAAGCCATGCTCATGGGGCTTGGCTGAACCCAGCAGCATACAGTCATGCTTGTGCTTGCCATGGACGCCACTCTGCGGCTGCGGACTTGCACGCCAGCCCCGTGTATTTGTACAGCCTCCTCATCACACCAGGGCAATGTGTTCCAGCTTGGGATTGTTAGGCATGCTGCAACACCGCCACCCATGAGCATATGTAGTGCGCATGCAAGTACACACAAGTGTGCTTCAATGGGTGCGGGCAAGCTGCAGGAGTGGGAGGAGCGCCCGCAAGGGCCCCTTGCTGCGCATGCTGTGCGTGCTGCACTGAGGCATACGGGAGGTCAGCATGGGCACAGCATGGACGTCCTCCCCAGAAAGGCACGCAGAGGACAGGCTGACCTGGCTGGGCTCATAGAACCGGAACAGCAACCGCATGATGGTGCTCTTGCCGCCGCCGCTGCCCCCCACAATGGCACAGCTGGTGCCTGCAAGGCCGACCAGGGGATGCGCAGCTCTGAAGGTCTCAGCACGCAAGCACGCATTTTGGACTGACGCCTTGCTGGGCTACTGATCCCTTGTTGGGGGTACCTTGTCTGCACCATTTGGGTTGCACACAAGCACATCTTTTGTGCTGGTGCCTTGTCGATACACATGCATGACAAGCATCCCAACTCATGTGGGAGGGGGAGGGGGTAAGGGAGGAGGAATAGGGGACAGCCCTCTCATCCCGAGTTGCTGAAGGAGGTTGCAGAGGCAGCCAACAGAAAAGCTGCCTCCTTGGCCCGCATGGGTGTGGGTGTGCCATGAGGAGCACGCATGATGGGCAGGGCCAAGTGCAGATTTTCTACTCCGTGCATGCCTGCTCTGGTCAGGGCATCGATTGTTCACAAGTCTTGATGTCACGTGGCAATGCACGCATGCCACTGTGTGCATCCAGTGAGTGGCCTGGGCTGGAGCATGCCATTCAGTTTCTATTTGTGTGTGTGTATGTGTGTGTGAATGTGTGTGCTCTGCACGATCTTCAAGCACAGCATGCATGCAGGTACAGGGAAGGCAGAGGAATAGCCCCCTTTCAATGATCCCATAGGGTTTGGACGGTTCAGGGAGACACATGGCCTGCCAGGGTCCGTGCCTCCTCCACCGACGGACGCACTCCACCTGCAGGTATGTGAAGTGAGACGCCCTGCAGCACGGGGGCGCTGGGGCGGAAGTTGAAGTGCACGTCTTGGAAGTGTACTTCATACCTGCGAGCAAATGGGAATGAGTTGGGTTTGGAGGAAGACAGCCAGACGAAAAGGCGACAGGTGCACGCAACCCAGACAAGTGGCAGCATGCACCAAGTAATTACCCGCTGGCATAGCCAACAGTGTGTCTAGAACCCGGGCACAGTCTGGAGCACGAGGCTCAAAAAGCCCATCATACTGGTGCATCAGCACTAACAAGATGCAGCAGACTCACGGGGGAATAACCAGTGCCAGCGGCGCTGCTTCTTGCGGTAAGCACCACACAGGGCAGCTGGCCCTGTGCACTCTCTCAAGGACTTGCTGCCAGCCGAGACAATCTCACCAGGCCCCCAATCGGCCTTGGCTCCCTTGCCTGCTCCTGTTCCAGCTTCAGCAGGCTTTGTGGCCTGAAGGTAAGTTGGGCGCTCCCCCTAGCAATCATGTACACACACACGTGTATACACACACACGTGCATACACAGACCCTTGCGCACGCCTTGCCATCGAGCCACTTACGCACTGAACATGAGCATGTGGTAAGGTGAGCTATAGCTCATCCAGACCTCTGATGCCTTGCCCCTTAGCTCAGGGAGGTCCCCCTGCCAGCCCCGGCCCCTCACCCGTTGGGGCTGGGAGGCAATGGCGTGGCGTGCGGCGCGTCCTGCACACCGGGCTGCATCTTGAGCAGCGCAAACAGGGAGCCCATGTCCACCAGGGACTGCTTGGTCTCGCGGTACACTGTGCCCAGGAAGTTGAGGGGCATAGAGAGCTGCACAGTGGAGAGGGCAACCCTGGCCGGTGAGTGTGGCTTTGGGGCACGAACGTGCGCTGCTGACGCATCAATTGCTTTCAAGCGCACAAGCATGTGCGCGGCATGCTGCGTGCACATGTGTGAGCATGGGTGTGTGTGCACACGCACTTGCGCAGCCCCCTGAAGGCCAAGCAGCCAAGCGGGCCTGGCCTTGTTCCTGCTGTCGATGGCACAGGACTGAGCAGAGTGCACAACACACGGCCCGAGCTGGCTGCTGCTGTCCCGTGTGTGGCCGCTGGCAGGCCGAGCAAGAAGAGGTGCGCAGCTACAACCAGGGACGGTGCGCGTGGTGTAGGCAATGATGCGGTGTGCGGGCGCAAACAGAGGGCAGGCGGTGCAGCTGCTTGCGCACGGCGGAAGAGTCTGGCACACACATACACGCACCTGGAAGAGCAGGCCGTTGACCATGACCAGGTCACCCACGGTCGCCTGTCCAGCAGCAACAGCCTGCAGGCGCAGTGCAGGATTTACCGTGGCTTGAGTGAATGGGAGCCGATACACCCTATTGTGAATGGAGCGCAAGGTCAGCGTGGGGGGTGCAAGTCAGCGGGAAAGTAGAGGCACTATAGGGGCCAGGGTTTCTCAAGCGCAGTGCAGGGCCCAACATGCAGGGATGCCTGATTGGGATGTGCATGCGCGGCAAGGTGCGTGTGTTTTGTACGTGCAGGCGCATTGCCTGGGGCATCAGCATCGCCTGCGTGCGTGCTTGCATTTAGGCTGGCATGTACACACAGCACTGCGCAGCCTTTCCCCTTGACCATGCCCCCATCCGCCAGCGGACACCGCCAAGGAGCCCTGACACCGCCGAGAAACCCTGACAACGCTGAGGAGCCCTGAGTCGAGTGGTTTCTGAGCTGAGCACCGCCGGCGGCGTGCGGAGCCAGGGACGGCCAACGGTGCACCGACCGGCCCGGCGGAAAAAGGAGGCGTGCTTATACCATTTTTGCAGCACTGCTGAGTTCTTGGCGGTGCGAACAAGCCGCGGATGATAGCCATAGGGGACAGTGGCCAGAGGTTAAAGAATGTAAGCACGGGGGAGCGGGGCAGTTGCTCTCCTGCCCCCGCGGTCGCGGCGCCAGCCACTGCGCTAACGTCAAACAGGTGTATTTGAGTATGAGTTTTGCATGCGTGACACCACCACAGCAAAGAGGCGGGTGTGCATGTTAGCGTGTGTGCAAGCGCAAAAGTCAAGCGCTGGCATGACGAAGCGAGTACAACCTGGCTTCCATGTAATCATGCCTGGCTGCTTGTGTGTGTGTGTGTGTGTGTGTGTGTGTGTGTGTGTGTGCTTGTATGTGTGTTGTGTTGTGTGCGTGTGCATGTGTAAGCTAACCTTACCGTCTGCAATGAAGCCTATGTACTATCCCACGAGGCATCAAGTTGGTGCCCGCCAGCGCCGCTGCCCTGCCCCCTCCCCCGCAAACCAATGTTGATGCCTGTTGCACGCAATGCGCTGTGTGTCGAGATCCAGCACCGCGCCCCCCGCTTCTCCTGCGCTCGCCACTGTCACAAGAACGCCAACACAAACAAACCAGGCACAATCTCGCACGCGCGGGGCACGGGAAGGGGCGCAGCGCGGCTCCTGGGGCCGGGGACACTGTGCCCGAGTGCACCGTTCGCCAAGCCGCGACCACCGGCGGCGTCCCCGCAAACTGCTCTCCCCAGTCAACGTTTGGTTCGGACATATGGCTTAAACAGGCCACAGTACAAAACATGTGCTTGCGCATGTGGCGGCAGCGGTAGGGAGACTGGAGCTTAAGGGCCAGCTGGGCCGCGTGCAGATATGCACTGCATGAGGAGATACATGAGGGGGGCCCACGGCGTGCCGCAGGAATTGTCTCTTTGGCCAGGTTGCAGGTCTGGGGCACACCTTGGACGAGTGCACGTGCAACAAAGGACCACACCGCTCACATTTGCTGTTGTCAGCATGGCGGCCGTCATGGCTGCAGTGAAGATCCAGGACTGCCCCAGGTTCAGGAAGGCAAGTGTCTGGGAGGTCTTGATGGCGCTGGCCTGGTAGCGCTGCATGCACTGGTCGT
>LFCJ01003902.1_pt1 | contig 10943 bp, 10 predicted proteins | sample 643141 | NCBI WGS metagenome assembly LFCJ01 (sample SAMN03766243, study PRJNA286221) | soda lake metagenome | biome: soda lake; feature: Kulunda steppe; material: water; isolation source: sample B1-Br-g2 brine of Lake Bitter-1 | place: Russia: Kulunda steppe | collected 2010-07 | reverse complement strand
TTCAACGAATCAAAGGAGTCGTGATTTCGGGAGAGCATCCATCTTCCTCCAGCAACTCACCAGTCATGTTTGTCAGCAAGGGTTTCAACAAGGCCGGTAACACAAATTATGGCAACAGGAATTCCTCAGCACACTCGTCGTTCTGACATTCGACGATGTCGTTTCGAGGGCTCGAATAGTAGTGGTCTGAGTGGCGGCAGCTGGGACAGTCTGCTTTTACAATGAATTCGACCACTAATCGCCGTTTGAGCGAACTTGGAACTGATTCAGGATCGGGGTAGTTTTTGATGTGCTTTGCTTCCTGCTTGTCATCCCATCGTCTGCTGATGTCTTGTGTCATTGCTAACACAGGTTATTCTCGAGGGAGGTGTGGTTGTCCTTGATCGTCGCGGGGCAGACTCAAAATATCCTCCATGATGACTCTGTCAAGACAGTCGCGACATTCTGTGACGTTTTCTGCGTCAACACTATTCAGGTCGTATTTGCGCCATTCTGTTTTGTAACAGTGTTCGCATGTGATTCGAGTGTATCCTAGTCGTCGTTGGCGAATTTTCATGGTGGACTCAGGCTTTTCATGCTGAAATCCGAGCGCGGGACGTAATCTCCTGCGAGTACTGCTAATGCCCGCGTTCGCTGTATGTCAGCCATGTTGTGGAGCAGCAGGTCAGTCCAGTTACCGTCTTCCCATGCTTTGACTGCGGATAGACTGTCGTCGAAGGGGTCGCAGTGGTCGAGTCCGATTAGCTCGTCATACGCGGTTTCGAGCGTTGAGTCTTCGAGATCGAACATGTCGACCATGTCCATTGTGTCGCAGTACGCATGATCGCGGAAGGGCCATTCGACGTCTTGTTGGACGCAGCTTGTGCGAAGGAAGGGCAAATCGAATCCTCCCTTCCAGACCTCGCCATTATGCGCGCAGATGTATTGCGAGTCTGTGTCAAGCCCTTCTGTAGCGAACTCGCGTATTGCTTCGAGCAGTTCTGCTTCGTCATCTGCGACGACAAGAGTGATCGGTTCGCCGGTCTGGTATTCGATGTCGTCTTTGACTCGCTTCTGGTCGAGTTCGCGTCCGCTTGTGTTGATTGCGAGCCAGCTGGCCATCTCGCCACTGAACCCGGCGACTGTTATTTGATCGTCACAGTCGAGGCCTGTCGTCTCGATATCGAACGATATTGGTTTCATATCTGCCATGATCATCGATTAGGTCTCAGATTGGATAAGGGAGGTTGATTGTTATATTTCAATAAATTGTACTTATCTATGGATCAATAATATATATTTAACATCGTACATAACGTAACGGTATTCAAACGGGAAAACTTTAAGTTATAACGGATGGATGGTCTGCGTCCCAGTTGTCTATGAGCTTGATTCTGGTTGTGTGGTGTGTATTTTTGCGTTTCGCCCGCATTGGGGACACTTGCTGGGGGTATCGCCTGTTGCGCTGACGTACCAGCCTTCACCATTGCAGTCGCTGTGTTGGCATACGATATGATATTTCACGTCTGGATAGCCAATGTTGTGTGACATGATTGGTGAATGGGTTTCGGGCCGATAAGCCTTTTCAAATTTCTTAGAACTCTTGCTGCAAAGATATAAAAATGATTGTGATTGAAATACAATTCGCCAATTAGTTACGTAATTTTGATAACAGTAGCAGAAACGGTCATAAGATACTATTTGAGGGCAGGTATCATGAGAATCCATGTCGCACGAAGAACAATTGTCGAGTGGAATCAAAATGTTCGCATGTCCGCCGTTCGGAGCTGACGAGCATGACCGCTGGCGGGATTATCTGCGCCGATGTGATGACGATAACCGACATTTCGCATATGTATTGGAAGCGGAACTGAAGCCATGGGTGAAGGGAGTGAGTGTCGAGTCAATCTGGGGACATCCTGACTACAAAATTAACATCGAATCTCCGCACAGTCAGAGTCTGGTACCGCACGGGCGAGATGAGTTAATTTCAGAAGTGGTAGCACCAAATATGTATCATAACCGAGGTATTTATCCGCAAGGTCACGAGGAAAGAGCAATCCCATTGTGGGTGTATCTTGCGATTGAGGCTGACGAGGTTGTTTATGTAGGCGAGACTAAAAATATCGAAAACCGATATGATGAGCATGTGAATCGGGTTAATTCTCCTCAGTTATTTCGGTTTTTTAAGCCGACTGGTAGGATTCTATTTTTGGCCGATTGTTTGCCCCGCAATCCGGGGGAAGTTGAGCGGGATATAGCGATGAGTATCACGTCTGTTGGGAGTCGTGATTGGGGATATATTGACTGGGATGAAATTAATACATTCGCTTATAGCGGTGTTTCAGGAACGCGATTTGATACCGATCATGGATGGTCAGTCGCACCTGAGGTGGTCAAAGAACATCAGGGCTGGCAGAATTATTGGAGCAACGGAGGATATGGCACATACTGTCCTCTTAATGATGATTGAGACTGCGGCGGGCCGTATGCCACGAGGCGAGCACGACTGTCGGCTTGTCGCGGCCAGAGACGAACTCAACGATATGTGAGTCGTCCCACGCATCAAGAGTCTCATAGTCTGAGAGGGTGTGTTCGATGCCGTAGGCGTCGCGCAGGACGCGCTGTGCACCGCTGTAATCGTAGGAGTATGCGTTGATATTGAATTTCTCCAGCAGTTCCTCTTGCCACTGTGGTTGGACCGTAGCCGGGACGAGCAATAGGGCGTCGCTCACCTCACCGATGGTGATGAGTTACGAGAGGTTTTGAATTCAATTATGGAATCGAGAAATGCAGTAGCGCAACCAAGATTCAACCAGATACACCCTCGGCATAATCTCGACCTGTTGTTGAGGAGTCAGCCCCCCGCTTTACCGACCACGTCGATTGTCACTTGGCCTTTTTCTGGTCGATATTAATGTCCAACCCGTTGGAGTACTTGGATCCGTTGTGAAGCAGGCTCGCTACTGACCGAAAAGATCTGTGTCATCCCACGACCGCACGTTCACCAGCATCGGCCATAGTTTGCCGGTGTACACATTTGCGGTGGGTCAATGGCTGTATCGACGTGCTTCTCTCCCAGCGACGGATACTGCTGAAACACAAGATGGTTTCGTATCCGATGTGACTGTCAACTCGTTCTTGTTGTATTTCACCAATCTTTTCGATGAACAGGACCGAATTTTCAAGAACGACCCAGACCATGGTCGTATGAACCTCGGCCGTTTGAACTTCCCACAACGCATCGTGTTCTAACTCTAGTTCAGTGAGCGCGCGTCAGAATTCTCTACGGTCATGCAATCTAAGCGTGGTTCATTCAGTAATAACGTTGTGTGAGGAGGCAAACGAATGTGTACCCCTATGCCTCCTCATTTCGGATAGTGCGTCGGTTGACTATTCTCTTTCCCTCCGAGTGAAATCGCAAGCTTCAGATACCTGCTTTTCTCTGGCGATTAGTGTTTGGCTTCGCCACGGGCGAAACTTGAACTCTCGCTGGATTCAGCCGCATTTTGTATTAGAGACGCTCGGTACTGCTATTCAACTGAGATGTGTGTCTCAGCTAAAAACGAATGTTTAGCCCGGTTTATTGTGAGTGAATACATTGTATGATTATTCTTTTCTACCGTTTCACCGTCAATTACCCCTCCAATACTGATCGATCAAATTTGCTTTCTAATACCTCCACTTCCGGGTTCTAGACAACAAGCGTATTCCCATTGACCCTGAGCCACTCGCGCCTGTCACGGTAGTCCGGAACGAGCGTACCAACTGTATTCCAGAATGCATTGGAATGGTCGTCATGCTTGAAGTGAGCGAGTTCGTGGGCAACAACATAATCCTGTATCTTTCGAGGGGAGAGTATGAGACGCCAATGGAGTACCATCTCACCCGGTCGATATTCTCCCCATCGTCGCTTAAGTGGCCGAACTTTGATATTTATATCTGCAAGTCCCAACTTGTCGATGTACCTATTTGCACGTGAGGGAAGCTCCTTATTCGCCATCCTTATGTACCAGTCAGTCACCGCTTGCCGTTTGCGCTTGACGCTAACGGACGAGCCATTCGGAACTCGGAATTCAAACAGGGTTCCGTCGAAGTCGAGTTCCGGCTCTGGAACGTCGTCTCCATACACCTTCAGCCGATACCGCCGTCCGTTGTACAGGAGTTTCTCTCCACTCAGAAACTCCTTGTCCAGAGGGGGGTCTTCTTGTTCGGCGAGCCCATAGAGCGTCTCAAGTATCCACTGTTTCTTTTCCTCTAGTGCGTCCTCCACATCTTCTAGAGAAGCTTCCATCGGTACACTGACAACTAACTCCATTGAGGAATCCATCGAGAGAGCAATTGTTGAGCGGTCGGGGCTCCACTCAATTTCATAAGGGACAACTGTCTGGCCAATATGATACTCTTTCATGGTTGATAATGAGCGCGTGCCAACTCCACAATGCGGTTCGTGAGTTCCGTTCGCTCCTCACCAGACATCTGGATATCAGCCTTCATTAGTCGCAGTTTTACCTTTTTTCTGAGCTTCTGTTGAATAGTGACCTTTTCTCGCCACTCGACAACGTCAGCAACATCTTCAACCTCGGCGATGATATTTCCAGTTAATTCGACGAGTTTCTGTTGGTTGGTCTCGTGTTTCTCTGTTAGGAGAACTTCTTCGAGTGCGTGATAGAATGACAACTCCGTGGCGTTGTCTAATCCCTTTGCTTTGGCCTGCTGGTCACGTGTCCGCATCTCGCCAAGGACTTCCCGGAGCTCTTCGATGATTTCTTCATCGTTCAGCCGCTTCTGCTTGTACTTCTCGATGAGTTCCTCGACACGTTCCTGCAGCGACTTGTACTGGACGGGGTCCTCATCGTAACGAACAGATATCTCGTGCTTGATTGCGTGTTGCATCTCGCTTGCACGGGCTTCATTGCTTTCTAGGTTTTCAAGTTCAGCATCGAACTCATCGCTCTGCATTATCGAAACCGGGTTATTATTGAGCACGTCGATACCCTTGGAGTGGATGTGCTTTTGGATGAGCTCACGAACCTTCTCACCGGTTCCCTCTAAATTCATCGAGTCGTCCCGGTAGCGCTGCTTCGCTCTCGCGTAAATCTCGCTCAGACGGTCGAGGTCGCCTTTGTAGGGATTCGCCATCGGATTGGGAAGCACGACATCCATCAGCTTAGAAAAGCGTTTATAAGCATTTTTGAATTCGATACGCGTGTCCTCGTTTTCGAGCGTCTGTAGACACGCCTCCATATCCTCGAGGTCATCGAAGAACGAATTCGCTTTCCGATGGGCAGCTTCGAGCTCGGGCCTCTTGTCCTTTAGTGGCACCATCGCATGCTTCACATCATCTTCGCTAAACATCGCCAGCGCCTCCCTGAGGTCATCAGAGACCCCATAATAGTCGACGATGAGGCCGTGGTTCTTCCCCGAGGATGGGCGGTTAACACGGGCGATAGCTTGCAGGAGACTGTGCTCCCTCAGGGGCTTGTCAAGATATATAACCTGCGCCACCGGTGCGTCAAATCCCGTGAGGAGCATATCACAGACGATGAGGAGTTCAACTTCGCCCTCCGGGTCAACGAACAAATCCTTGTACTCCGAAATCTGGCCGTCTGTCGGGGTCCACTGCTTGATGTGTTCGGGGTCGTTGTGACCCTTCGAGATGACCACCCGCGACTCGGGACCGTTCAACTCGTCGAGCTTCTTTTTGTAGCGGACGGCGGCCTCCTTACTGGTCGTAACGACCATTCCCTTGAACGGGTCCGCGATTTCGTTCTCGTAGTGTCCAACGATGTCGTGTGCAATTTCCTCGATACGTGCCTCGGCTTCAGCGAGGTCCTGCTCCCGTGCGTGTCTCTTCTTGATTTCTGCCTTCTCCTGTTCGGAGTAATTGGCGAAAACGCGGTCGAAGATGCGGTCGAGATTCGCGCCTTCAAGATGGATGTCCGCGAGGCGACCCTGATAGAGGATTTCGACCGTGGTGTCATCTTCAAGCGATTGGTCGATGGTGTACGTATCTATGTAGTTCCCAAACGCCCGGCGAGTATCGCGTTCCTCCTTCTCGATGGGGGTTCCAGTAAATCCGATGTAGTAGGCGTTGGGAAGTGCCGTCCGCATATTGTTCGCAAGTGTCGCGTACTGTGTCCGGTGAGCCTCGTCAACCATCACGAAGATGTCTTCGTCCCGAGAGAGAACCGGAAAGTTCCCCTCCTCGTCGTCATCCAACTGGAACTTCTGGATAAGGGTCGTGATAGTCTCTCCAGCGTGGCTGCTCAACTTCTCACGAAGGTCCTCCTTGTCCTGTGCCCGCTTCGGGTTGGGAAAGCCGCACCGTTGAAATGTCGCGTGAATCTGACTGTCGAGTGCTGTCCGGTCGGTGACGAGCAGTAGCGTCGGGTCGGGCTTCTCTCGGCGGAGTTTTAACGCGAGAAAAAGCATAGTGAGCGATTTCCCTGACCCCTGCGTGTGCCAGACAACACCGCCCTGTGCTTCCCGGTGGCTCCGATGTTCGATACGCTCCAAGGCTTTCTGGACCGCTCGATATTGTTGATATCGCGCAACCATCTTCACCGTCCCGCTTTGCTTAGTCTCAAATACGGTAAAGTGGCGGAGCTGGTCAAGTAGGCGTTTGGGTTCGAAGAGTGCATACAGCATCCGATGCTGCGGAGACACGTACTCAGTATCGAACAGGTCACTAAGTGCTTCGTCATCCAGCGGATACGGGTCGCGCCACGGCTTGTACTGACTCTTGGGCGTCCCGTACGTTCCCATGAGTGCGCCCTCATACCACATTCCTACAGAGAATTGGTTGTACCGGAAGAGTTCGGTCGCACCTTCGCTCCCGGTTTTGGTGCGCTCATTTTGATACCGCTGGAGCTGTTCGAGTGCTTCGCTCTTCGGCTCTGCTATGGTCGGGGCCTTGCATTCGATGACACCAAGCGGAATCCCATTAACAAAAAGCATGATGTCGGGCTCAATAGTCTCAATGTCGCCTTTTATATCGAACTGGCTAAGCGCGAAGAAGTCGTTTTTCTTGGGATTCTCATAGTCAATGTACCTGACTGTTTGGTGTTTCGTACCATGACCACGGTCCTGCTTGACCGACGTGTGCCGAACGAGTTTTTCGTGTATCTGTTCGTTCTCGTCTAATGGGCTTGTCCCCGCAATCTGCTGAAGGCTACGAACAACCGTGCTCAGGTTATTGTCAGATATCCATGGATTTAGCTCCAAAAGTGCCTTCTGAAGTCTGGGTTCAAGAACCACGGTTCGCTTGCTACCGCGGGGGTCATTCCAAGTTTCCTTTTTACGGTCAAGTGTTTCCCAGCCGAGTTTGTCAAGAGATTGAATAGCTGGAAATTCAGTTTCTACATACTCGTTAGCCATCTATTTGACTCCCCCACTGACTAAGCTCATTGATACAGAGTCATACAAATCTGACAACGTTTCCTCTCGTTGTGCTTGGCCGTCCCGTCGTGAATGCAAGACATTTATACTATTGACTATTTTTTCTTGAGCTACTAATGGCGGGACCACAATTTTACTGTTCTTTACAATAGATGAATTGATATTAGATTGGTTTCCAGCAGCGCGTTGTCCCTTGGCTTCGAGACGGGACTGCATTTCAATTAGAGAGTAATATAAGTATTCGGGTAGAATGTTTTCATTTAAATTCTGGAAAGTAACGATACCGTCGTGAATACACCCGTCAATATTCAATATTGCTGGTTCTGCGACGGTTGCAGAGATACTAAGAATTACGCTACCAGCCTTAACGAATACGCTTTCTTGCTTTCCTTCAGGAATGAGAGACTTTTCCGTCTCTCGGACATACTTTCCATCGCTTATATCAGATATTTTAACCCAATTGACTGATTCACCCATGTATTCGTCAATTGGGCGAGGAGATGCTCCACGTTTAATATCAGCAACCTCACTTAATTTTTTGACATTCCATCGTTTGGGAATTTCTTTTTCAACCGGCCCAAGTCTCTTTGGTTTCGTCTCAAGTCCTTCGTGCTTTCCAGATAGGAAATCGGAAAACAAACTATTATTTAATTGGCGTATTAGATTCTGGGATTGTTGAGTTTTATTTATTAGTTCTGATACAGTGTCCAAGACGTTCACAATAGCCTGCTGTTGAGCCAATGGCGGTAACACCACTGGGATTTCTGAGAAGTTAGTAAAATTAAGAGTTTGTCGCACACTCCCCTCGGAGAAAGCATCAAAAAGGGAAAGCATCTGTGGACTCTTAATTAGATGGTTAAAATACTCTGGTAATAACTGTGATTCTTTAACAGAAAATACCTCATACATTGGGCTAATTAATGCAGTCTCTTGATTTTTTAATTGTGCTATGGAACCGACGTTTATTCGAGAAGGGTTATATGCAAACTCTCCTTCATAGACAATGTTATACCCATCTAATTTATCGCTATATACCTGTTTATCAAACTCTTCTTCAGATTTGTTAAATCCTTTTTTGTTACTGATACTACATACTGTAGGGGGACTCTCTCCTCCAGCTTCGTACGTTCTATTGACCTTCTGAACCAATTCGCCCAGAGTCACCTCGTTCCAATCAGATGGGGTCCTACCCCAGACTATTTTACCGTATTTCATAACCAAATTCCTCCAGTGAATCCGCTAATTCCTGTGCTAGGTCTTCTTGTTGGCTTTCTATCTCGGCTAATTCACTCCATATCTCAGGGACTGGCCGCGTTTCAGTCCTTTCTGTAGTGTCTATATATCTAGATACATTCAGATTATAATTATTTTCACGTATTTCCTCTAATTCTACTACCCGAGAAAAGCCGTCAACACGTTTACGATTGCTGTAAACATCAACGACTGAATCAATATCTTCATCACGGAGATAGTTCTGGGTTCTTTTGGAACCATACCTCTGTTCTGCATATACAAACAGAATATTCTCCTTCTTTTTGACACCTTTATTTTTATTCAGAATCAGAACACATCCCGGTGAAGAAGTATTATAAAACAGGTTTTCAGGGAGAGCAATCACCGCCTCAATCAGGTCATCTTCTATAATCGTCTGCCTGAGGTCACCTTCAGAACGAGACCGAAATAAAACCCCATTATCCATAACTACCCCTGCTTTACCCTTCTCATTCAGCGAAGCGAGCATCAACTGAACCCATGCCCAATCGCCCCGGTTCGACGGTGGCAGACCATAAGGAAACCGACCATAGGGCTCATTTTCTTTGACCCATTCTTTGTTCCACTTCTTTTGATTCCATTGTGGATTAGCTAATACCCTATCAAATAGCTCTAATTCGCCATATTCTGTGACAAACTGAGGGTCAGTAATAGTGTCTCCTTTTTTTACATTAGCATCCTGTAGTTCATGCAGGAGGACGTTCATCTGTCCAATGGCCCATGTATTTAGATTCTTTTCTTGACCGTAGAGAGATATATCATCTCGCCCCCCACCTTCATTCTCAACGTGTTGGGCAGAATAAATGAGCATCCCACCGGACCCGCACGCGGGGTCGTATACACGGTCGCCGGGTTCGGGGTCAACGCACTCAACAAGAAGCTGGACAACTTCACGAGGCGTATAGAACTCTCCGCCTTTTTTGCCCGCGTCGTCGGCGAACTGCCGGATGAGATACTCGTAGGCTCGCCCGAAAATGTCGGGGTCTTTGAGGTCAGCATTCCGATAGCGGTGCTTCGAAAAGTGCGTGACTAGTTCTTCGAGTGTTGTATCCGAGAGTCGGTCCTTGTCGTTGAAATCGACAGAGGTGAGGACACGGTCGGCGATGGCGTCGTTCTCGTCTTCAACCGTCTCAAGTGCCTTGTTGAGCGTTGCACCGATATCACTGCTCTGGGCGGTGATATGGTCCCAGCGTGCGCGGTCCGGTACCCAAAATTCCTCATGAAGGTCCCGGTCGCCCCGAATCTGCTTCAGCAGGTCCTCCTCAGGCTCTTCGTCATCATCCGTCAATTCCTCGGCGATTTCTAGCGTTTCCTCTTCGAAACGGTCGTTGATTCGCTTAAGGAAGAGCAAACCAAAGATGTAGTTTTTGTAGTCCGCTGCGTCAATACTCCCACGGAGAATATCGGCTGCCTCCCAGAGGTGAGATTCCAGTGTGTCGAGGTCAAGAGTTTCCCCGCCTTCGGTGTACTGGAGGAGGCTCTCGTCTTTAGAAGCCATACTACCATCATGTTCCATCTGCCGTATATCTCTTTCTCTCGAAAGTCGCTCCGTCTCTGTCTGTTGGAGGAACAGCTTTACCACATTATTGAGATAGACGCGCTTAATTCGGTCGGACGGCCGCCGTTCAATGAACCCCCATTCTCCGGTTGGTCCACGTGGTGGCTGCCTTGTGTGCAGACTCCCCAAGCGCCTCTCCAATCTCTCGCCGAAGATGTCCTTTCAGTTGGCTTTATCAGTTCGAAACGCGTCAGCCTTGTTACGTCCCATATCAACTTTATTCATCCCCAATACGTGTCGAGGAACCAAACGGTAGTAAGAGTAAGAACATAATGTGTGTCTACTGAATTGCAAATAAAAAATGCCATCACCACCTACTCTGGTTAATATTGTCGGAACTGGCCAAGTCGAGGCAGAAATTAATTTCCAAACAATAATAGAAGACTTACCAGTAGAAACCTCATACATCAAAGGTCCCGGATTGTATTTCAAATTCGAAGAAGATTTTCCTACTATAATCGTGGCCCGGTCTGGGAAGTATATCGCAGGTGCTGGATGCGAAGAGGTAGCAGAGCAGGCATTTGAACATATTACTAGTATAATGAACCAATTGGATAGCCCATGACTTGCTGCTTCAATACTGGTGACTGAGTCTGATTGGTATCCCGTACGAAAACAAGTAGATTCGGTTTTCATGGGAAACGTGGCGTGGTCAAAGCGATTCCAAAAGGACGACGTGGGGATTGAAACAAGCGATGAACACGGCAACGTCCTCCGAGAGTAGTTTGCTACC
>LFCJ01003901.1_pt1 | contig 10944 bp, 7 predicted proteins | sample 643141 | NCBI WGS metagenome assembly LFCJ01 (sample SAMN03766243, study PRJNA286221) | soda lake metagenome | biome: soda lake; feature: Kulunda steppe; material: water; isolation source: sample B1-Br-g2 brine of Lake Bitter-1 | place: Russia: Kulunda steppe | collected 2010-07 | reverse complement strand
AGGAAACCATCGTTGGGTGGCCACTCACCGTGTCTCGGGAATGGAGTGCGGTGGTTTGTTGAGTTGTCATCGATAGCCTCCGAGGGTTCCTTGGAAATCGGTTGGATCCCGATACGGATCGATGACCTCGTCTGTTAGATGTCGCATCGCCTCGGCTTGAATTGCCATCTCGATCTCACGGCCATAGAGCGTGATGCGTCCGGTATCGTCGAACCCGACATCAACGTGTACATTTCGGTTTGGGAGATCAACGCGAACTTGCTCGAATGGATCCGCGAGGTACTGGTCCCACCAGTCTGTATCTCGAAGATCTCCCCTGTCGTGGGCTGAAACGTAGTCCGGCCCTTCACGTCTACTAGGAGTTACATCAACTCGTTGTACGCGACTGGATTCTTCGATGACCGTTCGCAGATCATCCTCATCGAATTCAACCGTCTCGAATTTCACGTCTTCGTCGAGAACATCTGCGAGTGTCGTAAGGAGTTCTTCCTCAATTTCTTTTGTCGCTTTTTTGATGGCGACGTAGCCGTTCTGAAGGAAGAGAATCGCGTAGCGCTCGGCGTGCTTTGTTTGCTCGGTGCCTTCGAGCGTGGTTCGGTCGTAGTACGTCTCACGACCGTATTCCGTCCAGCACAACCCATCCGGTCCCTTTGAGAAGGTGTGCGGTAGCATTCCGCTGCGGAGGTCAGCGCCTGAGTTAAACGCTGAGGTAGCCTCGATTCCTGCTTCGATTTCTTCCGCGTCGATGCTCTCGTCCCGTAGTGGGACAATTTTGTAGCTAACCATTGAATTCGGCCTCCTGGTTGATTCGCCGTTGGATGAACGGTTCCATTGTCTCAGTAACCCGGTAGAACGCACGTCGTCCTTCCCGGTCTCGTTCTACAAGCTCTGCCTCGCTGAGTTCTCTCAGATGGTAGGATATTGTCGATTTGTCGCGGTGGAGTTCATCAACGAGCGTGCCAGGTTGAACGCCGCGATCATCTGGAAGCTGAAGAATTTGTTTCAATACTGTGAGCTTCGACTCTGAGAGATTCTGGACGCGTTCATTCGCGTCGATTATGTGGAGTCGGTCAGCAGCTGAGTTCGTGGCGGCTACGTCCCCTGGCTCTAGGTCTTTCCGGAATGACTCTTGGAGGGACTCTAACGCGAGGAGGTGAATCAAACGCGGGATTCCATCGCTCAGTTCGTGGATCCGCTCTATGGTTTCCGAGGAAAGTGTGAACTCGTCCGCGGAGAGCACATCGAAGATGATGCGTAGGGTCTCGTCGGTGTCTTTGCGGGGGAAGGCATCGAGGTAGATTTCTTTCGAGGGGGGGATGGCGTCTTGGACTCGTCCCCGATTGACTCCCCACCGTTCGGGTGTCCAGGTCGTCACGAATAGACCGCTGTCGACGGCTTGTCTGAGATCGCTTAGTGACGTCTCGATTCGTTTGTCTAAGCCACAATCATCGATACAGACAACTGGAGTTTCGAGTTCAGTGAGCTCGTGAGCGACCTCATCGAGGAGAAATCCTTCGTCAGCCTTCTTTCCGAGGTTTTTTGCGTCGATGAGCGTGATGTCGATGTCCTCGGAGAGTTCTGTGAGAAACGACACGACCGTGTAGAGCAACTGGGTCTTCCCGATCCCTGATGGTCCGATAACAGGAGTATGGTAGACGTCCTGTCGGCGAGTTACAAAGCCTGCGTACTCAGCGATCTCGTCAAGCGCGTCTTCTTGATTGACTGCTTTCTCAGGGTGATCGTGGAAGTATTCTGTGAGTTGTTCACGGTCGGCTTTTTCTGGTTGAAACCCATGATCGGACAACCAGACCTCGTAGCTCCCGACACGCCCCTGTTTCCCGCGTTCAAAGGCTTCTCGGAAACGGTTTTTCTTGTCTTCGTCTTCGTTACCAGGTTCCATCGATTCAAACTTCCCAAACTATCAGAGCTATCCAAAACTATTAAAACCTGCTGGTTAGATTGACTGTGTGTGATGCCACCATGCTGACGCTTACTCACATCGCGGATACGCACCTTGGCCACCGACAGTACGGGTTGAAACAACGAGAGGACGACATGGTGTCAACCACGCGTACTGCCTTCGAAGAGATGGTCGAGGAACACGAGACGGATGCGATCCTGTTACCAGGGGACTTGTTCCACTCTCGGGATCTTCGCCCGAAGGTCCTCGACCAAGCGGAACAAGAACTGAGCCGATTACCGGACGACGTGCCGGTGTTGGTGTCCCGAGGAAACCACGACGAGAACCTGACCCCGCGCGAGGTGACGTGGCTAAATTATCTGCATCGGCGTGGCCACATCGTGTTTCTGAAGGCAGACTTGGAGACAGATCCGGAAACCGCTCAGTTCGATCCGTACAACCCGAGTGGACCGGGTGATAGCGCTGGGTTCTACGACATCGATGTAGACGACTGTGACAGGCCGGTTCGAGTGTTCGGGCTCCAGTGGCGAGGCGCGAGAACAGGGCAAGCGTTACAGCAGGTGGCAAACGGGATTCAAGCGACAAACGACGAGCACGGTGAACCGGCAGCGACCGTGTTACTGGCGCACTTCGGAATGGAAGATGAAGTCCCGACTCTGGGCGGGACGGTGACACACGCGGAGCTCCGAGACGTGAAAGAGCACGTGGATTACTTGGCACTCGGGCATATTCACAAGCGGTACGAGGCTGCTGACTGGATCTATAACCCTGGCTCCCCCGAAGCCCACAATACGCGCGAGGGCCGCCACGACTGGGAGCACGGCTACTGCTCAATTGCACTGTCTCCCAACGGAAGCGAGGGCGAGAACGCAGTCGAGTACGAGGTGAACCACCACCCGACCAAGCGACGGCCGTACTGCCAAGTGGAGTTCGATGTAACGTCGTACGACTCGCCGAGCGAACTCGAAACCGGGTTCCAAGAGCACGTTCGTGAAAAGCAATCGAAGATTGGCGAGTATTGTCGCAAGGAGGAGTTCACAACGAATGGTAACCCCCGAGAGCCGATCATCGATCTGCGGTTCACCGGGACGTTACAGTTCAGTCGCGGGGACTTCCGGACAGATGAGCTAGCGGAGTGGCTAAAAGACGAGTGCGATGCCCTGTACGTGCAGGTTAACACAGGAATCCGGACAGCGGATGTACAGCAACTGATCTCGGAGATTGACGAGGAGGAAGTCTTCCAGGATGGGCGATTGAACACGGAGGCGCTGGAACACCGGGTGTTCGAGACGATAGCGAAAGAGTCCATCTACGACGAGCAGGCGGAAGATGTCGCCAACGTACTGGGGAACGCGCATCAGATGGCACAGGCCGAGGAGGCAGTTGAAGACATCCGCGATTCAGTAAGTTCCACGCGACGGGATCTATTCCCTGAGTTGGCCGACGATGTCGTACTGGACATTGATGAGGACCCGTTCTCGGACATGGATACCGACGAGGGCACGGAGTTGGACGAGGGTGAGCCGGTTGAAGAGGCCGACGATGAAGCAGAGGTGATGCAGCAATGAAGATTACCGAAGTTGCGCTAGAAGACATCAAATCGTACGAGGGTCGAACGGCCGTCCGGATTGAGGGGGGTGTGACGGCGATTCTCGGTGAGAACGGCGCGGGGAAATCAACGATTCAGGAGGCGATTGGTCTCGCGTTGTTTGACTCCCTCCCCTTCAATAAGAAGGACTTCGTCCGAGAGGGGGCGAGTTCAGGGTCGGTCGAAGTGACGTTTGAGCAGGAATCTCAGCGTGGCACGGAACGGTTCAGAGTACGGAGATCGATTAACAGATCGAATGACGGTGTTCACCGGTTTGATCCAGATGCTGACGAATGGATTGACCTCGATATCGATACGGTAGAAGAGGTCGTTAATTGGCTCTGCATTCGCTTCGACGTCGAAGATGAGAAAGAGCTAGAGAGCCTTTGGCAGTCATGTATAGGTGTACCGCAGACACGATTCCTCTCTGATTTCGCGCAACGACCCGGTATTCGGAAGAAAACCTTCGATGCACTACTGAACCTTGATGCGTATCAAGAGTCTTACGAGCAGCTCAAGGATGTTCCCAAAACGATTGAGAAGGAGGAGCGCAATCTCCGCGAGGAGATTGCAGGACTGACAAGCACAGTACAGAGCCTGCCAGATGAGCGGACGAAAGCGGACTCGCTAGCTGACGAGGTCAAATCAATCGAAGCGGAGATTGACCAGAAGTCCAGCGAGCTATCCGAGAAGGAAGCGGAACACGAGGAGTTAGAAGCCGTTCAGGGGGAAATCGACAGCCTTGAACAGGAGGTAGACTCGTTAGAGCAGGAGATCGAGGCTACCGAGCGGGAGTTAGAGACGGCAAAGGGAGAGCTTCGTGCTGCTGAGAAAGCACAGGAGAAATGTGAGGAGAATCGTGAGGAGTACCGCCAGCACGAGGAAGCAAGTGAGCGGCTGGAGGAGTTGGAGAAACGCGAGAAGGAACGGGACAAACTCGCTGACCGGAAAAGCGAGCAGGAACAGGAAATCTCGTCTGTTGAGTTCGAGGTCGAACAGTTTGAGGATGATTTAGAGACGTTACAGTCGGCACGGGAGACGCTGGAGACGCGCGAGAACGAGAAAGAGCGGTACGAAGAACTCGACGAGAAAATCGACTCGCTACAGCAGCGCGAGGCCGAAGTCGAGGAGTTGCAGGAGCAGATTGAGGATCTCACCGGAGAAATCAATGAGAAGCAAGAGGAGATCGAGTCGCTGGAAGCGACGGTCGAGGAAATCGAGGAAGAGTGGGAAGAGACGACGCATCCGGAAGAACTCGACGAGGAAATTAACGACCGAAAGGCGTGGCGGCAGCAACTAAAGAACGAACGAGAACGGCTCGAAGAGCAGTTGGAGCGGCTTCGTGACACCGATGTGGATGCACCGTGTCCAACATGTGACCGGCCACTGAAGGAGGAACATCGTTCTGACGCAATCGAGCAGCGTGAGGACCGTATCGACGAAATCGAAACAGAGCGTGAGAAGCTCAGCGAGGAGCTCTCTGATCTGCATGAGCGACGTGAGGAAGCTCAGGGCGTCAAGCGACGTGCCGATAAGCTCCCAGTCCACCGTGAGAAGATCGAGTCGTTGCAGGCAGCGATCGATGAACTCCAGGCAGAGAAGTCGGAGACGGAGAAGAAGCTAAAGAACCTTGAGGAGGAGTTAGAGACACTCCCAGAGCTTGAAGCGGAGCGCGACGAACTGGAGGAAGCGTACGACGAGTACCAGACTGCTGAGTTCAGGGTAAAAGAGCACAGCGATGTGCCGGACAAGTTGGAGGAGAAGCGTGCAGAACTCGACTCGGCCAACGCAGAGCTGGAGGAAATTGACGAGGAGTTACAGGAGTACGATGAACTGGACGAGGAACTAGCGGGAGTCAAAGAGACGCTATCGGAGACAGAGTCGGCGTACCAGACGTACATCAAGCACGAGCAGCAGGCCTCACAAGTCGAGGATCGACAGGAGACCGTTGATGATTTGGAAGATGAACTTGTGGAGTTCGAAGACGAACTCGAAGAGACGGAGGCTGAACTCAAAGAGACGGAGGCATCGTTTGACGCGGAGCGACTAGAGACCTTAGAGTCGGACATCGAGGACCTCAAAGGGGAGATACAGCGAGCGAAAGGATCCCTCAAAGAGAAGAAAAGTAGTCTCCGAGACGCGTGTGAAGAAATCGAGCGTCTAGAGGCGAAGTTAGAGGAGCGGCAGGAGAAGCTCCAGCAGTTGAAGGAGTTAAAGGCAGATCAGCAGTTCGCCAAGTGGGTCCGGGAGAATGTTCGGGAGGCCGGGCCGAAGATGCGTGAGATCATCACCGACCGGATCGGGGCGCGGGCAAACGAGTTATTCCGGACGATCCGCGGTGCATCCGCAGAAACACTTGAATGGACCAGTGATTACGAGATCGTCGTCCATGACGCGGATGTGAAGAAGTCGTTCTCGACGCTAAGCGGGGGTGAGAAGATGGCAGCTGCGCTCTCGGTGCGGCTCGCCATCCTCGAACAGCTCGCATCGGTTGGCGTCGCGTTCCTGGACGAACCGACAGCAAACCTCGACCGGCAAAAGAAACGCAACCTGGTCCAGCAGTTGAAGCAACTGGATAGCTTCGAACAGCTCACCGTCATCAGTCACGACGAGACGTTCGATTCAATGACGGACTACACAATCTCGGTGACGAAAGACCGGCAGACGTCGGAGGTGACGGTTAATTAATGCCGATTGATAAACACGGAGTCGCCACCGAGTTAGAGGCCAACGTTGAGACGATTGAAGCGTACCTGGAAGATGATTCCGGAATCGTCGAACGGTATCAAGACGCATTCCAGCGGCTCCCGGATGAATGGAGGAGCGACGAGATTCAAGCGTCACTGCAGGATACGTCGTATCCAGGTGCATACCCGACGGACGCGTTCGATGAGGCGGACAGCATCATCAACCCCCATCCGGACAGTGATAGATGGGACAACCACGAGGAGATCAACGAGTGGGCACGTGACATCGTCCGCGACGTCCCCGTAATGGCCGTCGACGGGTCACAACTCCCGCCGACCACACAGTTCAACGTCCCGGTTGCGTACGTCCAGTCTGCGTGGGCGGTGAACCATCACCACGCCGAAGGGCGGCTTGACCGTGGTGTCGAGGGTCGTTTACTCACGCCCGACGAGGTAACGCAGGAGTCAGATGACGGTGACTACCGGTTTGTCGATTCGCAGCTCGTCGGACATCACCGCTTCGAACACGAGGGCCAGCTCTTGATTAACCAATTGTCGGAACTGGCCGCTACCCGAGAGGCAGGAGAGATTGAGCAGACGCCGGTAGTGTTCTACGACGGTCCACTAATCGCATCATTTGCGAACCCATTGAAACCCGAAACACGAAAACGGTACATCTCGACGTTGAGCCGGGTGATCGCCGCGAGCCAGCACCACGAGATCCCGCTGGTTGGGTACGTTGCAGGGTCAAGCGCGACGGAGTTGGTGAAAATGACGCGGCTCCTCTGGCGTGAGGAATTCGAAACTGACCGCGTCATTCCAGACGCGCACGTCCTGACAGAGTTGATGAGTCCCTGGGGAGATACGACGCTCCCATTCATTTCGAAGCGTGACGGGACCATCGACGCCTTACAGACAGCATACAAGGGTGAGACGTATGAGTTCCGCGACGACGTCCTATTCTCGTACCTGAACGTACCGCCAGGGGCTGGACTAGATCGTATCGAATTCCCCGGGTGGCTGTGCCGTCGTGACGGGCCAAACGGGTTCGAGTCGATGTACGAGTATACCGTTGAAATCGTCCGTGCAGAGGCCGGTATTGGGCGCGGCTACCCGGAGATTCTCCAGCAGGTGGATAGCGATGCGGTGCTGGACCATCAAGATCGACAACAGTTCCACCGTGTCGTGCAGCGCTGGGCTGAATCGAACGACGTGCCGCTGGAATGGAACGCCAAAGCACTAAGCAAGGAGCTCCGCCGCCGATGATGAACGACCGCATGACAAGGACGACCGAAGCACCGCTCATCCAACTACTCCGCAGCACCGCAGAGGTGACCCTATGACAGAATCAATAACAGAAATAGACACCCCGGACCTCGACTCGTGTGTCCGGATCGGAAGTATCGTTTCCTCAAACAGCCACCTCGACTACGTCGTCGAGATTTTCAAAGAGCGGGATTGTGACCGTCCTCCGGAACTCCACGAGCGAGAGTTCGGACAGCCCGTCTTCATCAAGAAAGTCATTGATGGGACGGAACACGCGGTCATGGGCGTGATCTACGATACGAAGCTCGTTGACCCGGATCAAGGTCGCACTGGGCCGCGGCTAGCTCAGGACGACCAAGCACAGTTCACGCCTGGATATATCGAGGAGCGAACTACGCTCGCTGGCGTGGCGTTACTTGGAACGGCGGTTATGACCGACGACCGGTCGATTACAGATCCGACGCATCGGATGCCGCGATGGACGTTAGAGGTGGACGACACAGTCTACCACTGTCCGGACGAGGCGATCGTCTCCTTCCACACCGTCGACGGACAGATCCAGCTGGCCTACCTCGACCGACTCATCGACATTGCGGGTGATCTCGGTGCGGAGGTCATCGTCGCACTCATCGACCGTCTCCAACGGATGCTTCCCGAGGATGACCCGAACCAGCGGGTACTCGATGTAGTGGAGCAGAACATTGAGTGGCAGGCGCACGAGCGCCGGGGGGTGATCTGATGCCCGGACAGCAATCAGTCATCGGCACCGTTGCTGGACCGGGAGATGATCCGAACGAATTCGTTTTCGTCACCCCTGCGGATAAGTCGATCAAGACTGGGGAGTTCATCACCTATACCGTCTCCGTCGAAGGAGAGAATCGGTCGGTACTCGCTCGTGTGACGAACCGTGAATTGATTCGCGGACTACCGGAGGGCTTCCTCGCAGATCCGGAAGTCGGCCCGGACACTGTCGCGGCAACACTCGGAGTCCCGACCGACGACACTGAACTGTACCGCCTGACGGCGACGGTCATCGGATACTACGACACTGAGATGACCACGTTCGCTAATCCACGACAGCTTCCGTCCCCAGGGACACCACTGTCGATTGCACCGGACCGGCAACTTGAAACGGTGCTCCCGAACCTCGGTTGCGAGACAGACAGCGCAGACGTGACGGAACTGGATGGAACTGCGTACGTTGGATGGCTGTTGAATCGGTCGCCCGAAGCGACGAATATCCACGTTCCAATCGAGGAATTCGCCTCGACGCACTTGGCAATCCTCGCATCTACGGGTAGCGGCAAATCGTACACAGCGTCCGTGTTGATTGAGGAGATGATGCGCCCGGGTTCCCGTGCATCTCTCCTCGTGTTCGACCCACACGGCGAGTACGATACCCTCGCGGACATGCAGGGGAACGAAGCGTTCCGTGGTGAGGACGGATACGAACCGGACGTGGTGTACTACGATCCTGAACGACTTCGCGTTCGCATTTCAGAACTGGACATCGGCGACGTCATGGCTGTCTTGGACAACCCAAGCAACCGGATGCAAGAGCGGCTGTCGACGGCATGGCGTGCGATGCAGCGGCGTGAAAGTCGGACGTGGGGCGTGGATGAACTCATTGCGGAAATGGAAGCGAGATACGGGGAAGATGATGCGAGTGTCGGCGCGTTAGAGTGGCGACTCCGTCAATCGATTGAGCGGAACGACCTGTTCCACACCGAAGACAACGTTCCGCTGGATGAAATCGTAGATCCTGGCCAGTGTACCGTCCTGCAGATGGATACGTTGGATCGCTGGAACCAGCAGCTCATCACGACCGTCCTCCTGCGGCGGATGTATCGAGAACGGCTCGATGCTGTGCGAGAACGGGAGTCGGAGATCGAGCACCCAATCTTCGCGCTGTTCGAAGAGGGGCACCGCTTCGCACCAGCATCTGGTGACGCTCCGTCACTCGAAATCATGCGAACGATCACCTCCGAAGGCCGCAAGTTCGGGTTCGGTCTAGGCATCATCAGTCAACGGCCATCGAAAATCGATCAGGACGTCCTGTCGCAGTGTGGGACGCAGATCTCGATGCAGATTCAGAACCCGAACGACCAAGACGCGATCAAGAAGTCCGTCGAGGCCGCCGGTGAAGACGTCCTCCGCGAGTTACCCGGTCTGACACCCGGTCAGGCAATCGTGTCTGGTGACGCGATGAACACGCCGGCGCTGATACAAGTGCGGCGTCGACGCACACCGCACGGTGCTGGGAGCCGTGACGTCATTGAGGAATGGCGTGAGGCCTACGACCAGCGGCAGCGTGAACCAACCCAGTCAGAGTCTGCTGACTTCGGCGAAGGGGATTCGACAGGGGTGCAGAGCCTTGATTGAGAGGGAGGAGACGTCCAAGAGGACCGTTGCGGAGTTTGGGTCCCGTCGTGACTCCGTGAGCCGAATGAGTGTCCACCTATTGAGTAAGTAGAGTCAAAACCATGGACGAAATAACAGCACAAATCTCGTTCGACAAGTTCGCGGATATGCCGGAGTTTTACGGTTCCGGTACGGCGGGGTATCGACTGGTGATGGTGAAAAAGCGTGAAGACTTCCTCGACCTGTTTGAGGGAGCACGTCACGTAGATGCGGTGACGTACGCTGAGACGCCGGAACTGATGGTTCGGATGCTGACTGAGTACGACATCGATTCGCTCGATGTTCTCATCGGGAATGCTGACGACTACGCTAATCAGGTCAATGAGGTTTCAACAGCCCGGTCACTCGTTCAACTCAGGCAGGATGATCGGTTGACTGTTCGACTAAAGAACCGGAAGATCGTCCACTCCAAGATGTACCGTATCGTGATGCCAGATGATACGGTGAAACTCGTTCACGGGTCCGCGAACTTGTCGGTCAATTCATGGGAGTATCACACGAACCAGATCTCAGTCATCACAACAGAGGTCGGGACGGAGCTAGACGAGGAGTTTGCAGCGTTTATAGACGAATACAGAGAACGATACAGTAGTCAAACACTTCTCGAAGGACTGGTCGAAGCCATCGAAGAAGCAGATACTCACGAAGAGCGCGAAAACCGCATCGAGTACTGGGTTGGATCAGGAAATCTGAATGTGAGCGATACGGCAGCACTCAACCAAGATGCGACGGAAGATTTGAAGGAGATCGCAGACCGTGTCACAGCAGCAGTAGATGATCCTGAGGAAGCGGATGAATCAGTTGCGTTCGTTGATGAGCCAGAGAAGGCCGACCGCACAGTCGTCCAACCAAACGGGTCTGACGATGGCAACGGCACCGACTCAAACGAGTCTTCAGAAGCAGAGGGAGAAAGCGAAGAAACACCTGATGTGGGGCTCGTCGAGTCAGATCATGAGACTGCCTTTACAGAGACGTTAGATCGGCCGCGGGTTCGTACGCCGGAGAAGAAAATCCGGATGGGGACCAGTAAAGTCGACAAGGATGTCGCCAACGAGTTCGGT
>LFCJ01003900.1_pt1 | contig 10946 bp, 15 predicted proteins | sample 643141 | NCBI WGS metagenome assembly LFCJ01 (sample SAMN03766243, study PRJNA286221) | soda lake metagenome | biome: soda lake; feature: Kulunda steppe; material: water; isolation source: sample B1-Br-g2 brine of Lake Bitter-1 | place: Russia: Kulunda steppe | collected 2010-07 | reverse complement strand
TGTTCCGTAGACGCATGCAGCAAGGATAGTAGAGAAGCTTATGGGCTGAGATTCCTGCTCGTTAGGTTGTGCATTCTGGTCTATATGGTCCATGAGACAGACTTCATGAACCCAGTAAAGTGAGTACTACTTACCTAGTAGGTTAGGTTACAAAGCTGTACCTGCCGAACGAGGGCAGCTTAGCTGAAGCCAAACAGGCCTGCAACCGAAACCAAAAAAAAGGCAAGCTAGTTTGTCCTGAAATCTAGGCACAGCATTCCAGGCACTCGTGCACGTACAAGGCCAGGCCTTTGGTGTCTGTTTGGCTCATAAAGTCTCTTAGCCTGTTTGAGCTACTAGAGGGGGAGCGGAACAGTCGACGGTGCTTGACGCGCAAGTTTGCCAACTCAGCACTCGGGCAATCTAAGAGGACATGCTCTTCATCTTGCACACAGTGCCAGTTGCATTCAGTGAAGATTCTGAGCTCATAAGGAACTCTGTTGTTGTTGTTGTTGCCAGAGACGCTCGACATTCAAGTTGTGACCAGAGAGTCTGAGTCAGGAGAGAGCACGCAAAAGATGGTTAGGGGTATTGTGTCGTAGGTATGAAGGCAAAGTTGGTTTGGTTGCGCGTTTCTGATCGTCCCACCAGCCAGGCTGTCTCCCTATGGGCACTCCAAAATAGGTGTGATAAGTCCTCATGACTCTGCTGGAAACATGTGCATCTTGCGGGTGGATCTGATCTGATCTTCTCTCTTTCCTCTGGAGAAGTTCCTCTGGAGAAGGAAAGAGACGCTGGATCTGATCTTCTCTCTTTCTGTCTCCGTCAACGAGGATATGAATACTATCTTGGTACGAAGCCCTTATTGCTGAGAGCGAATACTCAGGAACATGAATGTTTTGAAGGTGGGCCCACCACCCAAGGCGATGACCGTCTAGCAGTCCATACACGCTCCCGCCTGGTGTTTTCTGGTAGTGCGGGAGGCAGGCGTGTTGCGCCAACCACTGCAGTGATCACGTGGCGCTCATTCCATGTGGCGCAGCGCATGCTGTCAGTTTGTGTGGACGGGGTGGGGTCAGTGGGGGTGCCTGAGCGCGAGTGTTCATGCCACGCGAGTCTCGACTCTGGACAAGTTGGGCTTTGCTCCGATTTCATTCCTCGTGCAGGACAGAGCCTCCAACCATCACTACTGTGTGCACTGCAAGGGCCACGCACCTGTGGGCGAAGCGAGCCTCACACACTTTGCCATGATGGTGCCTGAACACATGCGGTGCTTTGTTGAGCGTGTGCGCCAAGTGCTGTTGTTGGAGAGGGTCGACCTGGACACAGGGGCGCGGCCTCTGCTTGACTTGTTTGCTGCAGACTATGAACGTGCATCATCTGAGGTGCCGAGCCCCGCGTGCATGGCATTGGCACGTTGCCTGTCCGAGCGCGCCATGCCAGATTTTGATCCTATCTTGAGCGTGGACGCCTGGCAGGCTGAGCTAGGCATGATACTCACTGCGGGGTTCACGCCTGCTGATTTTGAGGCTGCGCGCACGGACTTGCAAAAGCAAAGCAAGCGGCTTGTCGAGCGTGGTGATGAGGTGGTGGCGCGTGCTTTGGCCATTAGGTTCTGGGAGGGCGCGTATCGGAGGAATGCTGCGTATAGGCAGCTCAACTTTGATGCCTCGCTGGACACCATTGAGCACGACAAGAGCCGGCTGTTTGAGCTGTATAGGGGTCTGCGTGCACATGAGACAGACTCTGTTATGCTGGGCTCGGGGACCTCTGACCTGTGCACCACGAGCCTGCTTTTCTTCGCAAAGGAGGGCGACGCGACCGGGTTCCATTTGGATTGGGCAGATGCATGCAATGTGGCGTTTGGCATAGGCGGCAGGACCCAGCGGGTTGCGGAGCCCGTGTCAACATGGTACTTGTTACACCCGAGTGCATTTGAGGCTGCCATGGTGCACATAGAGGAGGTTGGACAGGGCAGGTTCTTTGGTCGGGGTCACGGGGAGCTAGATGAGGGCGCCTTTGTGGAGCTCGGGGCGTCCCTGCCTGAGGGTGCGCTGCTTGTCATCCAGCAGTGCGCGGGCGATTTGATCTCCGTGCCCCCTGGGTGGATGCACGCCGTGTTCAGCACTCAGCCGTGTGTCAAGCTGGCGTGGGACAGCGCGTCCGAGTCCAAGATAGTGTCCTATGCGCTCAATTGGCGTGACAGGCTGTGCCGCATGAGGGGGGAGAATGCACAGGACTACGTTGCATTGATGTCCCTGCTAGTTCAGTGCGTCTTGTCACCCAGCTGGCAGGTGGAGTAGCGCGCTACTGGCTGCCCCGTCCATGCGCGTGTGCACGCGGGGGTGACAGTGGCACAGACCGCTTGTGTTTGTTGCGTGACGGCGCCATGCGCGGACATGCATGTGTACGGATGCACTGGCATTGGGGTTGACGTGAGACACCAACACAGGTGCATGCATGGCTAGCACCCGTGCGGGTGACCGTTGAATAGGGTGCCAGTTCTTACTTGCGCAGTGAGTGGCTGTGAGTGGGCGTACGCACTTGCGTGTTCCTCCATACTTCCGGCTGTAATCCTGATGCGCGCCACTCGATTGGGATGGTGTGCCTTCTAGCAGTGTGACCAGCATGCTGCACCACCCGTTCTCTATGAGCCCTATGACAGAGTGAATGATGTTGTAGACAGGCCGGGCGGTGGGACCCGTGGTACATCAAGCAAGCACATGGAACAGCAATGGCATGCAGTGGCCGGCCACCACGTGCGTGGTGGGGATAAGGAGGTGGTCCCTTACTGTGTTGCAAGTCAACATGAGCAGGGCCTCAGTCTGAGTAATTCGAGCGCTGGCCTGCATTAAGAACGGTGATGGACCTGGGCACGCCCAAAAAAAACTGAAAAGCTATATAAGAACGGTCAAGCGGTACCAGAGGACTGCCCGACAAGTCGGGTGTGAAACAGGTTTCAAGAGAATCTTCAGGAACTGCTCAGAAGTTGTGACCTCTGGTTGTCCGGTAGGGAGCAGTCAGCAAAGGCATGTGCGCTGGGAGACAGGTGGTCACATTTATAAGGCGTTACGATGAGCAAGAGTACGAAAGAGATGGTCTATGCCGAATCTCTGATTCAGTCCTGCGTGGGGTGGGCGCTGTGTGTATTGTGTGTGTACCGCCCGGGCACATCAACCCCTAGAAAGAGCAGATGGCTCCCCTAGGACAGGTTCAGCCTCGGGGCACCTGCTCGTGTAAGATGCGGTCATGCTCCTGACGGGAGGCCTCCCTGGTGCTGGCACCAGGTGCAATCCTCTAGCTGACGCATGTGAGGGACGCATGGTATAGAGACAGAACTGCTTCAGAGCCCTGCTGGGTGCCGCATCTTGCCAATGCGTCTCAATACCCGGATTGTGCAAAAGTAGGTGCACATTATTGGGGCCCAGCTGCCTGATTGATCAGTCCTGCGTAGCCGTATGTGCGCACGTCAAATAGCCCTGCTGGCGTAGTCTCGCTCACTGCCACGGGTTCAGCGCGCCAAGGGGGCTCGTTGAGTCAGCCGCCAGGACGCTGCCTTATTGAATGTGCTTACACCACAGTGTGCTCACACCACAGTTCAGTCCGCATTTTGACCGTGCATTCGTGTATACAAGGTTGGCTGCAGGGCCACGATGCAAAGGACATGGTTTGAAGTGTCTGGTCTACCTAGTCTGGGTTAATACACCTCCTGACCTCGACTATAGTAGCTACTCCTGGAAAATGACATTAGCTACAAGGCAGGGGATCTTCAGACGATAACGTACTCGTGCGCACGCTAGCGCTCTTGCCGCGCCGCTTCAGCGCCTTCTCCCTCCCTGCACTCAAGCGGCCCTTGGGGGGGGGGAAGTATGAGCCCGCCAGGACAGCCTGTGCATGGCTCGCCACGGCTTCCCTGCCCTCCCATGGCACCCCGTCCATGCCGTGTGTGTGTAGTGCGACGAACTGCGCCGCGCCCTGCAAGAGGGCCGCCAGGCTGGTGGCCGCCAGCAGGCGCGTTGCCGGCTTGGGATTGTACATCCCATGTACGGTGTTCTGCAGGCGATGTGGGGGGTGGCAGGGCGACCAGGACAGGGGGCCGGTGGGTCAGCTGACTCTGCAGAGAGCGTCCTGGTGGGGAGTTTTTCTGTGTGTTTCTGTCTGAAGTTACACTGGGGGGCGCAAAGGTGCGTCGGGAGGCTGCACTGGCACCCACACACAGATGCACTCGAGCGCTCACAGCTGGCTGTTCATTCGAATTTCAAAGGGGCCAGACAATGGGTGGTGCAGGCGGGATGAGGCGCGTTCTGATGCAAACAAGGACTAGTCTGCCTGGTGTATGATTGTACAAAACGACCCTTGGACCCGGGAGAGGGGAGCACGCACCAGGAGGTCTTGAACGCTGGCGCGCCCTGTCGCGACGCAATCACGGCAGGCGACGATGCGACCATGCGCGCGTTTGGTAAATCGCGATCGCGTGCCTTGTACAACAACGTTGGGGTTCTGCGCGTCGAGCAGCCCCGACGCCCGCGCCTGTGCTAGTTGCCAAGCGGCGCGGCGCATTGCTTCGTCCGGGGAGATATCTTCGGAGAACATGATATAAAATGTTATCTATGGTGTCCAATGGATGGGTACACCTGAAACGATGGTCCAGCTCGGTATCATGAAACGGTGGAAATGGGAGGGGGGAGGGGGAGGGGGGGGAGGGCTTGCTGCCCGACCCCTATTAATTAGATATACTAATTGTTATCAATACGCATCATGTTCTCTGAAGATTTAAGCCCGGAGGCCTTTCACAGCGCCCTGGCTGGGGGGCTCCAGGACAAGCTTGACAGGTTGGCACGCGCTCCAAGCGTGGACAGCACCGGATGCCCGCAGCCGCACCGGTACATGAGTGTCACCAGGGTGGTGGTCCTCACCCCGGCGGTGCGCATGCGGGACCTCTCCCCTGCACAGAGGCAATTCTTGATAGAAGTCTCACGGCGTGAGGTGGTCGTGATGGACGACCTACACCAGACCGTGATGACCACAAACGAAATGTGGGTGCTCTTGCGATCCACATGGGGCGAGCATCGCCGCCTCTGCCCCCCACTGGCGGCTGGGAGCCCACACCCAACATCCAGCTTGAATTCATGCTTGTTTGAATGGGCCACGCCGCCCAGGATGCACGTGCGCCAGCGCCAGCGACACCACATGTGTCACGCGCGCAGGTGGTGGCATGCTCAATTGGAGGCTGCCGAGTGGGGCGTTTGGCGAGGCGTGGGAGGCGTGGCCGGGGTGCAGTTCCTTGCCATAGATTACGTGGCAGGCAGGTAGGATACTAGGTATTGAATCCTGGGCCAGAGACATTTCACATGGGCAGTCAACCCCCTCATCCGTCAATGGCTAACATCTGCGTTTGTGTGAAAGGCCCGACCGCACCCTGATCCAGTGCACATGGCAGGCCTCACTCGCTTCCCCTTCAACAGGCGGATGGCTGTGCGAGAAGACGCATGGGATGCGATGGGGGCCACCCCCACAGATGCGGCGCACCGGGCGGCCTTGTTTGATGTGGAGACTGTTTTGCACGTGTGGGGCGACGCGGAAGGGTGCGAGCGTACCTGGGTGTTTAACTGCGAGGGCAGCATGGCCTGTTATACGCTTGAGGACCTATTGTGTTGCGCCACCACCTGGCGCGATCCTTGGCATGCGCATGCACCTCAGTCGAGACTCACGGGCACGACCGTGAATGCAAATTGAGGTGTGCGACCCTTGCGCGCGATGCCAAGACCATCTATGTTGCGCACCAAAGTCTCTGGCCTTCCGGCTCCGCAAGGTGGCGAGGTGGCGCAATTTGTAGCCACCATGCGTGTGTGCGTAGGGACCTATGGCGCCGCGTGAGGGACAAGCCACGAGGGGAGCGCGTGAGCTTAGCCCCGAACATAGGCGCCCCCCACCCACCCGCTGGCAGGTGCGCCCGCATGGTTCATTGAGCGGGTGGGTGCATAAGGCGCGCCCAAGGGGGGCAGTGCATGGGCGCTTGTTGTGACCAGTATGGCGCTCTTGCAGATGGAGGTCTTGCCAGTGCAGGGTTGGCGGCCGGGTGGGGTGTGCTGGGAGAGGATGGTGGGTGCAAATCTGCCCTTTCCACCGTTTGGGTTGCACGGGTCTTTGAACCACCGACACGCCACATTGGCCATCGACACCCAATGTAGGTGGCCGTTCGACTTCAGGACGGCGTCCCCACTCCTACATGTCAAGCCAGCGTTCCGGACGTACCCTGCGGCTAGGGCAACATCAACTGAAGACCCGTCGGTCTGGCTGGAGTCCTGGGGACGACCACGCATCGAGTGGGCACGCAGTTCCAACCCCAACTGCCCACGGGTCGGCGTGTCCGTGTGGAACCGGCATCAGGGATGCACCATCTACCTGGAGTGGTGCTACCCGGCCCTGCAGGCGGCACTGCATGATCGCTGGGTGCACAGCGTGAGTGGCACGGGAGGGGCCCATGCAATGTTGTGTGCTCTCAGGCCGGCGTCGTGCATGCATTGATCCTATGTGGGCCAGTGAGGTCGCCCTGCACTGGGTAGAGGGCCCCCGCGAGATAGGCGTGCAGTCACACGCACGGCATGCGTGCTCACCCGTGCTTGTAGGCCATGAGCCCTTTGCAAGGTGCTCGCGTGCCCAATGGGCCACTGCGCATTGCTGTTAAGCCCCGGCCTGTGTGGCGCTCATCCACGTCCTTTTGTGCGCGGTGTGCAGGGCCAGCCAAATGGACTCCGGAGCCGTGTGTCCATCCTCATGCCCCAGTCCGGAGGCACCGAGGCGCGCATTCAGCCACCAGTATCATACGGAGTCAACGGACGTGTGGGCCAAACCCAGCACAACGGCCGGGTGGGGGAGGGGACAGGCACTAGTATCAAGGCCCAGTGGGACCTGGCAATTGATGTTTGACATGCACCACCAGACCGGTTGCTCAGCAACATGCGTGTGCTCAGGCCTGAGCAAGATCGCGCTACGATGCAGCTGCCAGCATTGGACAGTCGTGCACCCAGCCGTGGAGGTTGCCCTCTGCCCCCAAGCAGGTCACACAGGGCCCCTCCTGTGGTCCCCTAACTGCGGCAGCAGCCGCAGCCGCACCCCTATGCAGCTGCTAACCCTCCCCCTCCTCCGGAGCGCTGGTGCCTCGGTAGTTAGTTCCTAGTCTCGGTGCCCTTCAAGGCCCAAGGTTAGGAGGTCACTTCTCTTTGCATTCCTTTGTGTGAGCTCTTGGCCGTAGTGGTAACTGAGCCTGAGCCGGCCCGTGGCATGCGAGCCAACTGGTAGACCAAGCCTGAGCTGCTCACGGAGCATTGGGGGCGACCTCTTAGCTAATTGGCTGTTCTGGCAGCTTTACCTTGGATAGGGTTTCTCAGCTCCTCTGTCATCCCTGCCTAAAGGACGTTGCTGTGTCCGCACGCGTCTCGTAACAAACAACCACATAAGCATACAAGAGAGAGAGAGAGAGAGAGAGAGAGAGAGAGAGAGAGAGAAAGAGAGAGAGAGAGAAAGACAAAAAGACGGAGAGACAGAGAGAGAGAGAGGGGAAGTTGACACAAATGATGATTGGACGTGCCCAGCTCATGCGGGCCTACCTGCGCAGTAATAAAAGAGAAACTATGACTTCTCTAACAAAGAGCTCATTAAAGCAAGGTGGAAGCCCACCTGGGAGCCAAAAGAAACAAAGAAAAAATGGCTCACGTTTCAGAAACACGTTCCTGGTCTTGGGGCACAGTGCTAGGATCGCATGAAATCCTGCAACCACTCTAGGCAGTCCTCTGCTTCATCGTAACGGCCCCACCAGTACAAGGCCAAGCCCTCCCCGTCATCGCTGCATGCAGCGCGCAAGTGGGCACAGCCGTGGATTAGTGCAGGAGTGCGGCAACCAAACCAACACGCTAGGACTGACACATGGTCAAGCAATGCCCTGCCGCGCACCAGGCATCTTATGCCACGGAAAGGGGACGACGTACTCCATCGCATGGAACTGACAAGATTATATTGCAACTGCACAGCTGTAAAGCACGGCGAGGGTCGAGGGCACTCAGTGCTTGCAACTTGTTTGTCAATGGCCCTCCATATGTACTGAACTGATCCAGCGGATAGACGGTGCAGGCGCACCTGCTAGCAGGCAGGCCATGGCCATGCGCAGCAGTCAGCCGGGCAATGCGCGCGCCCACACTGTGCGCGCATGTGGCAAAGCCTAGCATGTGCGCCTGCGTGCCGTGTGATGCGCGCCTCACTCACCAGAACTGTGGTGAGTGCTGTGCCCCACAAAACCAGCACCGGCCCTTGAGCTCCTTGATGTCGCCCCAGTTGAGGCGGTCCACTGGTGCTGCCCTGTCGTGCAGCCAGTCCGCGAGAGCCACCAGGCGCGCGCGGTTGCTCTTGGCTGCCGCTGCAAACCGCCTCCTCACCACCATGGGCAGCCCTGCCCAGCCCCCGTTGCCCCACGCTCCGTTCCACTGCGGCAGAATTTCCCGGCACTTGAGGGTGGCTGGGGAGACGCGCAGGGATGGCTCAGGCGGGGGGGGCCCTTGCGTGGGCCTGGAAGGCGCTGCAGGCACAACAGTAGCCCGACGCGCAAGCATGGCCCTGCGTCGAGCCTTAAACCTTTCCCATACGTCCTGCGTGGAGGAGTGGGGTGGCTGGGTTGCTGACGTTGGCGGCTGCTGTTGCCGCTCCTGCTCCGACGCAGGTTGCAGTGCACGTGCTGCATGGTAGGCATCATCGTCTTCACACATGTCCGGCCCTGCACCTGGAAGGGGCGCAACGCCTCCCACGGCAACCACGTGTGCACCTACGCCGGCGGCTGGGGTTGGGCCAAGTGCGGCGGCCCGCTCTGCATGCAATGCAAGCATGCACGCATTCATGGCCATGTACGTGTGGATGGCATGCACATGCGAGTGCAGCGGGCGCGCACGCTGCACACAAACCGCGAGCGTTCTCCGAAAGCAAGGTGCAGGGGCATGCATCCCAGACGCATGTTTGGGTCGCCGCACCTACACCCATCCGGCGGGCGCGCTTTGAGGGCCTGCTGTAGGATGCGTCTGGCCGTGGCATGGCCTCTGCTAGCACGGCCATCACAGATGGGCTTCGCCCTGCAGAGGCACCACCGTGTGCAGCGTGTCAAGAACATTAGCCCGTTATGCCCGCATTAGGTGGCAAGGTGGCGCGTCAAGACACTGCTGCGCGGAACATGGTGCCCATGCACAATTTGGATGCAGAGGGTTTCATGTGTTGCGTGTAAGCAAACGAGCTGGCCTCTAACACACCTTTTGTGCGAGGGCATCCGTTTGTATGGGGCGCCGCACGTGGCCCTTTGGTAGGGGGGGCGACAGACGTCTTCAACACCTGCCCGTGGGTATAGGCAGCGTCTTGGTCCTCCCCAGCATGGGCCGCACCGTGCAACTGTGCATGCACCTGCCGTGTTGTCAACATCGCTTGTCCATGCACACTGTGAGCAAGAAAACCTGGGTGGCCCGTAGCGCTGCTAGTGTGGCTAGCCTACACGCGGCACGTGGTGAGGCCATGGGCGCTCGATCATCCTCTCATACAGAAGGTGAGGTCAAGTCAGTGGGTGTAGCATGCTACAGCCGACCCAATACTGGAGTGATTGCTGCCAGCTGTGCCATCAAGACAGCGCCGCACCTACCTGCTTGTGCCTCTGGGTGAGCGCCACTTGCCGCTGCTGCTCCAGCGCTTGTTGTTGCTCCCCGGGAGCCTCGGCCCGCACAGCCTCGCGTCTTGCTGCAGCTGCGTGCGCTTCTGCCCCCACCGATTCTGGCTCCGCTGGTTCATGCAGTGCCACCACCTTAGCAAGCAAAGGAGAGGTGCAAGAGAATGGCTGCGTTTTGTCCACGGGAGTGGATCATCTCAAGAGTTCATTGCAAAACATCCCGCGATAGCTAGTGACCTAGCACTGACCAATTAGACCCTTTCCGCAAAGGATGACGCCTTCACTTCCCTGATCGACACTCTCTCCCTCTCTCCCACCAGTGCAACCGCATCTGTGCACTTTTACCCTGGCACACTGGTTCTATAAGACACCCGGAGGGCCGCACACCTAACAGAAAGGAGTGCCCCTCACACAGAGTCCGCAACACAATGCCACTCGTGCCGCACACATACCTTTGCTTAGCCACAGTGCATTGAATCACCGCGCACCTGCTGCTCTTGCACAGCTAGTGCGTTTCCACACCGCAGCTCCTGCAATGCCGTTTCCACCTCCTGCGGCAGAGTTCATTCCCATGCAAGGCGTCGCGAGGACAAAGGCGGCAGGGTGCTGCTTTGTCCAGGTGGGCTGGAGCGTCGAGTGAGGTGGACTAAATGCATATGTGGAGTACAGGCACACCTGAGATACCCAACAGACATGGCGGAGTGCAGAGCGGGGGGCCTGCGTGACATGATCTGTGTGACACGATTACTGTCATGCTACCCCCAACTTCCCAGGCACCACCCTGCTGCCTTGATGCAAGCAGATGCGTACCTATCAAAGGGGCAGCAGAAGCACTGAATCGAGGGGCATCAATGTTGTACGCCCAACATGCCTGCCTCCGGTCTTGTGGGGGCCTTACTATATCGCACACCATTTAAGGCACAGGAACGCATAATCGTACAAGGGCGCCACACCATAAACATTCTAGGTGTGCGACGTTTGGCATTCACAGTTCGCACCTGTGTGCTTCCAGGTCGCCCGGCCCTGCCATCGCCGCCGCGGATTGGCACCTCAATGGTCACGGCCTGGAGTCGAACAAGGAGGCTTGCATGAACGCCGCCATGGCATGTCTGGATGGCGCAAGGGCGCGCGTATGCGCACGCTCGCCCGCACGAACACACACTCGCACTTGCGCACACAACCACACACACCTAGCACACTCGCACACACATAGCCCACACACACACACACACACACACACACACACACACCCACACACACACACACACACACA
>LFCJ01003899.1_pt1 | contig 10947 bp, 8 predicted proteins | sample 643141 | NCBI WGS metagenome assembly LFCJ01 (sample SAMN03766243, study PRJNA286221) | soda lake metagenome | biome: soda lake; feature: Kulunda steppe; material: water; isolation source: sample B1-Br-g2 brine of Lake Bitter-1 | place: Russia: Kulunda steppe | collected 2010-07 | reverse complement strand
TTCAAAAATAGGAACAATCTCCAATATCCAAGGTTTTATTTATCAGGACCTAGATGGTGGTTTCAGCACAAAATGGTCTGGTTATTGGTCTCCCCCCTACAAGTATCTCGATTATTTTAGTTTCAAGGTAAACGGTATTTGGCTGGATAAATCAACACTAGTAGCAACAGACTATGGAGAAGAACTGAAGTTTTACCACGAAACAGAATCTCTTGAAATAATAAAAACTATTAGATGTCCTGACGGATTACCCGGTTTTGAAATATTACTAAATATTAAAAACAAAACAGATAACTCTAAAGCAGTACAAATAAATAAAGAAATAGGCCTAGATATCAGAAAAAGAGATAAAGACATAAGTAGCCAAAATTACGACATTGAGACAGAAGAAAACACTCTAATCGTACGAAAAAACGGGAAAAAACTGTCTATAAACTCCAGTAATGGTTTGAAGCTCAGAGGAAAACAGAGAATAAAAACACACTATCCTGGCGAAAAACAAAAATGTTTGATACCTGGAAAACTTATTACAAGAACAGAAATCTCAGGAGACGACGAAGAAACAGTCAAATACGAACTAAAAACAGGTAAAAACAATAAAAAAGAAATTGAACCCGCTAAAACAGATCTAAACGAAAGCGATTTTTCCTTATTATTTAATTGTTCTAAAAAGAGCCTAGAGAACTTGGTTTATGACACAAATAAAGGCAAAGGGATTATTGCCGGACATCCCTGGTTTCAGAATTATTGGGCTAGAGATACTTTTTGGAGTTTACTTGGATTCATTGAAATAGGTCATTTTGAACTAAGCCATGATATTTTAGAAAACTATGCAGAACAAGACGGGTTTCCTACAAGAATATTGCAAAAAGGAGATAACGAGAATCACGGGGCCGATTCAGCACCTTTATTCATAATTGCTAGCGACAAATTAGATAGATACTATAAGCTATCAGAAAAAATCAAGAATAAACAGAAAGAAGCCTTGAAAGAGCTAGAAATTGATAGAAAAGGAGTTGTAAAACATCGAGCAGAAGGAACTTGGATGGATACCTTAGAAAGAGCTCCAGCAGTAGACATACAATCCTTATGGCTGGAAGCAGCTAAAATTATGGATGAAAAAGAACTAATAAACAAGCTAACAAAAGGACTAGAGGAGTTTAAGAACGAAGACTACATTAAAGATTATCTAGGACAGAATTCGCCAAAAACAATTAATCCTTCCATTCCTTTGATGTTTAATCATATAGAAGAAGATAAGGCTCAAAAATATTTAGAAACAATAAATGGCGAATTTAACTCACTATATGGGGCTAGAACACGTTCAATGGCTGACCCAGGCTATGATTCTTCAGGCTATCATACAGGTAGTGTTTGGGGCCTTACTACTGGTTGGGCGGCTGCAGCAAATCTTGAATATGGTAAAGACACCGAAGGCGGTAACATATTAAGTAAGATGTCTCAGTTCCTTAGCAGAAATCAGTTGTGTGCATTGCCCGAGGTTGTAGATGCCGAGAACGGAAGCAATCTAGGCTGTACAGAACAAGCTTGGAGTGCTGGACTCGCCCTACATGTTATTGATAGATACATCCTAGGAATTAAGGTCCGAGAAAATAAAGTAATTATTGATCCTAGCGATATTGCAACAGGAACTCGTTTTAGAAAAAGAGTTAGAGACGAATTTTTAGACATCGACTTTAAGGATAACAGCGTAGAAATATTAAACGATCCAAACATCAACATTGAAGTGAAGAGGTAATTAAACCACAAAATGTTAATAATAAATTTAAAAGCGTATGAAGCTGGCGTAGGCAATAATATTGAACACTTTAGAAATAGATTATCCGAACTAGACGAAGAAATCACAAATAAAATAGTAATTTGTCCCCAAACTGTCGATATTCTCCGATTAAAAAATGAAAAAATAGATGTATTCGCACAACACATAGACGACAATTCTTATGGCAGCTATACCGGTTCAAATTTAGGAAACGCTCTGAAAGAGGCTGGAATTACTGGCACACTTATAAATCACTCAGAAAAGCGACTAAGTAAATCAGAAATTGAAAGTAGAGTGAAGACTGCCAAAGAGCTAAATATAACTTCCGTGGTTTGTGCTCAAACTCCTGAAGAATGCGGCGAGTACAGCAAATACAAACCAGATTTTCTGGCCTATGAACCCCCAGAACTAATTGGAGGCGATATTTCTGTTTCAACCGCAAATCCTGATTTGATAGAAGAAGCTGTAAGAAAATCCGGCGATATTTCTACGCTAACAGGTGCAGGAATTAAATCTAAAGAAGATGTTAAGAAGAGTATCGATCTTGGTTGTGAAGGTGTTTTAGTAGCATCAGGAGTTGTAAAAGCCAAAAAACCTGAAAAAGTTATTAAAGAATTATGTGATCCTTTATGAAAGACTTATGGAAGGAGAGATACAACGAATCAATAAAATTAGTAGAAGGAGATTATCTAGACGTATTAACAGGTTTTAACGCCAATATAGATGTAATATATGATGTAGAGGACTTGGACATAACTTTTGACGATGTTGAAGCCAAGGATCTAGATGAAATCCATAACTATCAAGATTTCAAGAGCCTGTTAAAATTTTGCATGGATGAAGGCGAGAATAAGGAAGTAACTAAACCAGACCTGGATGCTGTTGTTTTTGATGAAGGTGAGGAGACTGTAGGAGGTCAAGGAGCGATAATGGGAAATTATCTTTCTAATATCAACAACTCCGTGTTATTTTACACGCCTTTTCTATCAGAAGATCTTATCGAAAAGATGAACGACGACATCTTATACCCTGTTATGGAAAGCCAATTCATGCTAAAGAACATAAAAGATTCTTCAAATACGGATAGAACCAAGAAAAATCTCATTTTCGAATTCTCAGGAAGTAATACCGGACGACTAATACTCTCTGATAGCTTAAAGGGTTTCGGACCTTATTTCCGTGGAGGAGTAGAAGAAAATTTCTATAAAATGGATAAAAATTTAGATAGAGTTCTTTTATCCGGTTTTCACAACATAGAAGGTAATATGGAGTCTAAACTGGATAAATCTAAAGAACAACTTAGTTCTATTGACACTCTAACTCATATGGAGTATGTCAGTATGCCCGATAAAACAGCACACCTTATTATTGAAAAACTCTTTTCTGAGATAGACAGCATAGGCTGTGACGAATTTGAATTAAGACAGTTAGCAGACTTTCATGATATTAAAATCGAAGATAACGAGGAAATAAAATTATTGGAAGCATTTAAAATCGCTAAGAAACTATTGAAAGAATTTAATTTATCCAGATTCCATTTACACACTTACCGTTATCATTTAATTGTTACAAACAAATCTTATCCTGTAAATAACGAAAAGATAAGACAAAGTATGCTATTTGGTGTAATGTCTGCAATTACAATGGCGGAAATAAATAAAATACCTGAAGAAAATGAAATTGGGCAATTGAACTGGGAAAATATTCATTTAAAGCGTTTAGATGAATTAGAAGAATTTAAACATTATTTTGAATTAGAAGATTTTGTTGAAACAGGTATTGCTGAGGTAGACGGTTATAATGTAATATCCGTACCCTCCCTAATTCATGAAGAACCTAAGAAATTAGTAGGAATGGGGGATATAATATCTGCCGGCTCTTTCGTTGGAGAGCTTAAGTAAACTCATTAATTGTTTCCCTTACTTTTTCCTCGATTTCTTCTCTTATTTCTTCCAGATTTTCTGACGTATCTGCTTCACATCGGACAGACATTTTTTCTTCAGTATTTGAAGGTCTTATTAAAGCCCAACCAGAGTTAAATTCTATTTTAACTCCATCCAGTGTATTTATGTCATAGTCAGAATAAATTTCTGCTATTTTTTTAATTACTTTTTCTTTAGCATCATGCGGACAATCTATTCTTAACTCAGGGCTTACAGGATAATCAGGATAATTTCTTATTACTTCTTCGCCGTTCGCTGATAAGAACTGTGTCATTAAACTAGCTGCAAATAAACCATCATCCCACGGAATTTCATAATATGGGAAATAATAGTGGCCTGACAACTCTCCTGCAAATACTATGTCTTGATCTTCGTGTATTTTTTCAGAGATAAATGTATGTCCTACTCTTGTTTGTATCGGTTGTCCTCCGTACTCTTTAACTATTTCTGGCAATAGTTTTGAAGCTCTTAAGTCGTATAAGATTTTTCCTTGTTGTTTTTCCAGAGTTTTTTGAGCAAATATTGCTAATACTTTATCTTCTTCTATGTAACTGCCATCATTTAGAATAAATCCTGCTCTATCAGCATCGCCATCAAATATTATGCCTAAATCATGGTCTTCCATTTTTTCTCTAGTATATTCTTGGGCCGTTTTATTTCCAGGATCGGGAAGATGGTTTGGGAATTTTCCGTTTAAATCTCCGTTTACTATGTCAACTTTAGCTCCTAGTTCTTCAAAGAGTTCTTTTGCAATTACTCCTGCTATACCATTGCCTGTGTTTATTAGAAGTTTTAGATTGTTTTCGAGCTCTATTTTTTGTTTAACTTTTTCTATATATTCCTTTTTTAGTTCTATTTTCTTTTCTTTACCCTCTTCACCGATTTCAAATTCATTTTTCTCATATATTTCTTCAATTTGTTTCATTCCTCCTTTTCTTGACATCGCAAGCGCATTCTTCTTACAAAATTTAAATCCTGTGTACTCTGAAGGATTATGAGAAGCTGTCACTACCGCCGAAGATTCTATGTCATTTTCTACCATGCCAAAATATATTAAAGGAGTTGGTGTCTTTCCAGCATTTCTAACATTTGTTCCTGTGGACTTTATGCCAGTTATAAATGCTTTTGTTATCTCTTCGCCATGTTCTCGCGCATCTCTACCTACTAGCACCTCATCAGCATCTGTAAATGTACCATAGGCTTTTCCTATATTTTCGGCTACTTTTTTGTTTATCTGATTTGGGTATTTACCTCTTAAATCGTAAGCATGGAAGAAATCCGTCATTTTTGCTTTTATTCACCAATAATCCTTTATGATACATCTAGGAGTTTTTATATTACCGCTATTCTTTCTTTTTGTGTCCGATTAATTAAGACCTCACTCGATTTTACTAGGCAAATTCTAAATACCTCAACCAAACACCTCTTAGGACATTAAACAGCTCCCAGTTTGTCAAATACCACTTAAAAGGTTATTTCGACAGATAATATGTTCTAAACTTGCTATTTTATCTTATAAACATTTTATCTATTTTAAGCGATATTTTCTCAGAAATTGTTCTCTTTGGAGGCTCTCTACCCTTAATACGGTGGGCAGTGTCCTCAATATGTTTTGATACCGCAGATTCAGGCCTTAGAGACTTTACTGGCTCTTTAAGAGCTATTGCTTGTCTAACGTGCTTATGATCTGGTATTTCTCCGATTACTTCAGAACCTAATAATTCCTCAGCATCCTCTCTTTGAACTTCTGCCTTCTCTTCTCTGACATTATTTAGCACTACTCCTAATACTTCTCTATCAAGTTGCTCGGCTATTTTTTTAGCGCCCAGGCAATTAGTTAATGATGGTAGTTCCGGCTCTGCCACCAATAAAACTTCATCAGAAGCTTCAATTGCGGATTGAACTTCTTCACCAACTCCTGCAGCTGCATCAATTAGTACAAAATCTTTATTTCCTAGGAATTCTATTAAAGAGTGTTTTAGGTTGTTTGAATTTGCATCAAACTCTAGTATCGAGGCTGGCAAAATAGATATGCCTGCAGGATGCTTAGTTACTGCCTGAGTAATATACGCTTCTCCGTTAAGCACATGGTTAAGAGAAACATCTTGAAAATCTATTCCAAAGTGCTGAGCTATATTAGCTCCTGAAAAGTTACCATCAATCACTAGCACTTCTTCTCCCTGATGAGCTAATGCTACAGCCAAGTTAGAGGTTACAGTTGTTTTTCCAACTCCTCCTTTGCCAGATATTACGGATATAACTCTTGTCATTAATATATTGAAGAAATTATTTTAGATGGAATAAAAACCTATCCCATACAGTTATCTGAATAGTTTCATGAGTCTGTTAACTATTCCTTCTTCTGTAATATCAGGCTCATAATCAACGCCTGAGACCTCAGCCGCAATTCCCTTGAATCTTTCAGAAACATGATGTTCTGGTTCATGATGTACTACAGGCTTCTTTACTGCTAAAGCCTCTTCTACTTTTTGATGGTGAGGTAGTTCCATTATAACATTATGACCTATCATTGATTCTACTTCTTCCGTATTTAGTTCCGCGTCATGTTCTTTAACCATGTTAAGCACTACTCCTGTAATATCTGTTCCTGCTTCTTCTGCAACATTCACTGTTTTTAGTGCATCTGTAACGGCCGGCAAATTAGGATTTGTTACAATTAATACCTCGTCTGATGCTTCTATTGCATTCAATGATTCATTTCCTAGTCCTGCTGCAGAGTCTACTAGAACAAAATCTGGTTCTCCTATAGTATCTAAGAGTACATCCGATAAATTCTCCGGTGTTGTATCTCTTAAGTCTTCTACCGATAGTCCTGCAGGCACTACTCTCAAACCTGAATCATGTATATACATTGCCTCTGTTATGTGTGCTTCTCCTTTAAGAACATCGTGTAAAGTCTTAGGATATAGAGGAATTCCTATATGGAAGCCTAAGTTCGGATTTGTTAGGTTAGCATCTAATACTACGGTGTCTGCTCCGAATTTGGTTAATGCTGCCCCTAGGTTTGATGTAACTGTTGTTTTTCCTACTCCTCCTTTTCCACTGCTTACACAAATCAACCTGGTCATTGCATTAAAATTGTTCTATTTTACTATTTAAATTAATACGGAAAGTTGCGACCATAACAAATAGTCCTTACCAAAACCATCGAATGAAATACTTGTTTGGACAGAGAACAGTTTGAAATAAGTTAATATTTAATTAGAGTATGTATATGGCTGAAAATTTTGTAGATAAACTCAACGAAATCGAAGAAAAATGGCAAGAAAATTGGTCGGAAGAAGGAATTTTTGATGTAAATCCCGAGGACAGCGAAAAATTCTTTATAACTGTAGCATACCCCTACCCAAGCGGCGGAATGCATATAGGACATGTAAGAACATTTACATTACCTGACGTATTTGCGCGCTTTAAGAGGATGCAAGGCCACAATGTTCTATTCCCTATGGGCTGGCACGTTACAGGCACACCAATTATAGGAGCACTGAACCGTCTTCAAGAAGGAGAAGAAAAACAATTGAAGGTATTGAGAGATGTCTACAATGTCCCTGAAGAAACATTAGATAGTTTCGAAGAACCTATGGACTTTGCGAACTATTTTATAGAAAATTCATATAAGAAAAACATGAAGAAACTAGGATTCTCTGTAGATTGGCGTAGAGAATTTACAACAAACGACAAACAGTATAATAAATTTATAGAATGGCAATACCTTAGATTAAACGAAAAAGGTCTTGTTAAAAAAGGACTCCACCCTACAAAATATTGTACTGAAGAAGGTAACCCCGTTACAACGCATGACTTATTAGAAGGAGAGGATGCCGAAAGACAAGACTATAAACTAGTTAGATTTACTGACGACAATAATAATATTTATCCAATGGCTACTCTAAGACCAGAAACAGTGTTTGGAGCAACTCACACACTGGTAGATCCTCAAGGAGACTATGTAAAGGCAGAAGTTGATGGAGAAAACTGGATTATTAGTCAGAACGCAGTAGAAAAATTAAGACTTCAAGATAGAGAAGTAATAGAACTTGAAGATATTGAAACTGAGAAATTAATTGGCAGATCTATCACTAATCCCGTAACTAATGATGTTGTTAAAATTCTTCCAGCAGACTTTGTTGACACAGATTCTGGTTCTGGTATTGTGATGTCTGTACCAGCACACGCGCCATACGACTGGATTTCTCTCCAAGACCTAAAGAAAGATGAAGAGAAATTGGAGAAATACGGATTAAAACCTGAAGAAGTTAGAAAAATTACCTCCAAAGAAATAATTAACGTAGAAGATTACGAAGACATTCCTGCAAGAGAAGCTTGCGAGAAATACAATATTGAAAATCAAGAAGACGTAGAAGCTTTAGAAAAAGCTACAAAAGAAGTTTATGAAAAAGAATTCCATAAAGGATCGCTAAATTCTATTTGTGGCGAATATGAAGGACGTCAAGTGAATGAAGTTAAAGAACAATTAACTGAAGATCTTAAGAAAGAAGGTAAATTTGATTCAATGTACGACTTTTCAGAAGACGTAGTTTGCAGATGTGGCGGAGACGTAGAAGTAGCACTTCAAGAATCATGGTTCCTTGAATACGATAATAAAGCCTGGAAAGATAAGGTAGATAAAAATCTAGATCAGATGGACATCATTCCTAGCGAAAAATTAGAAGAATACAGACACACTATCAACTGGCTAGAATCTTGGCCTTGTGTAAGAAATTACGGTCTAGGAACACAAATGCCATTTGATGACGAATTCATCGTAGGACCTCTGGACGACTCAACAATTTACATGGCATTCTACACAATAAGCCATATAATAGAAGATGTTGAACCCGAAAGACTTGAACCAGAATTCTTCGACTTTATATTTCAAAACAAAGGCTCATTAGAAGAAATAGCGGAATTAACAGGAATAGAAGAAGAAAAAATTAAGAAATGTAAAGACAGCTTCGATTACTGGTATCCATTAGATTGGAGAACTTCAGGACAAGATCTTGTTCAAAACCACCTTACATTCATGATGTATCACCATACAGCTTTGTTTGATGAACCAAATTGGCCCCAGGGAATAGCTACATGGGGCATGGGGACACTTGAAGGTGAAAAAATGAGTTCTTCCAAAGGCCATGTTGTCTTACCAGACGATGCCATAAATGAATACGGCGCTGACACAGTAAGATTCTTCCTTTTTGCATCAGTAGAGCCATGGCAAGACTTTGACTGGCAAGCAAATGAAGTTAAAAAGTATAAGAACAAGCTTGAAGCATTCTATAAGCGATCTGTAGAACTTTACAACTCTGGAGAAGAAAGAGATAAAAACTCTCTAGACATATACGTCGAATCCGAACTTCAAGAAATAATCAAAGAAACAACCAAAGGTCTAGAAAACTTCCAGACAAGAAAAGCAGGTCTAAAAGCATTCTTTGAATTAAATACTCTTGTGCAGGACTATATAAAAAGATCTGAAGAATTAAACAAGGAAACTATCAATCAAGTAATAGAAACACAGACAAGACTGCTTGCACCATTCACACCACACATATGCGAAGAAATTTGGGAGGAAATAGGAAAAGACAATCTCGTTACAAAATCAGAATGGCCTTCTAGTAACGAAGAAAAAATTGACAAGGACGTTAAAAAGACTCAAAAGTATGTAAAAAATGTTATATCGGATATACGAGAGATATCAGAAATCGTTGGAGATTACGAGGAGATAGAAATTGTTGTTGCAGAAGATTGGAAGCGAGATCTGTTTAAAGACTTGAGAAGCGTGGTAGACGAACGAAAAGACTTTGGAGACGCCATGCAACATTTGATCAAAGATAGGAAAAATAAATCCAACATGATTAAAAACTACCTGCAAGCCTACCTTGACTCTCCAGGAGATTTACCTCCAGAAATAGATGAAGAGAAAGAAATAGAAACGTTGGAAGAAAATAAAGATTATTTGAATAGAGAATTCAATGCTCAAATAAAAATAGTCTCAGAAGAAGACTCTTCTGATAAAAAAGCAAACAGATCGGAACCTGGAAAACCAGCAATAATTATGATCTAGTAATTTTTCAGGCTTCCTTCGAGGTTGCTATCTAGGTGTTTATCAACCTCAAAATCTATTTAATGTTTTCTTAATGCCTTTCTTTGAGCTCTAACCATTTCTTCTAATTTTTGATTTCTTTGATGTAAGTATGCGAGAGAAACCCATATTTGCGCAACAGAAGGGTTTTCTGCTTGCTCATAAACAGTTTCATGTTGTTGAACTGTTTCTAATAGCGAGTTTAATGCATTTTCAAGTTTCTCAGGTAGATTGGTTGTCCACATCATAAAGAAAGAATGTCAATTCTCGAATATTTTTAACATTGCGGTTATAACGAATCTAATTATTATGGAAGAAGGAGAACTTGTACTAATAAATTATGTTGGAAAAACAGAAGATGGAGAAATTTTTGACTTAACACTAGAAGAGAAAGCTAAGAAGGAAGATTTGTATAATGCCGATGCTAAATACGAACCAATCCCTGTTCTAGTAGGCAGAGATTATGTAATTGAAGGTTTAGACGAACAAATAAAGAAAATGAGTGTTGGAGACGAAGCAGAAGTAGAAATACCAAAAGAGAAGGCTTATGGTAAAAGAGAAACCAGCAATATTGAAACATACCCTGAGAAAGAGTTCAAAAAACAAGGAGTTTCCCCTAATCCTGGCGAAGAACTCATGATAGGTAATCGTAGAGGAAGAGTTATTTCAAATAATTCTGGAAGAGTCCGAATAGACTTCAATCATCCTTTGGCCGGTCAAGATCTAAACTACTGGGTTGAAATAGTAGAAGAAATCGAAGATGACGAAGATAAAGCTGAAAAAATTCTCGACTTCAAGTTAGGGCACGGCGAAATGAAGTTTGAAGACGATAAAGCAATTATCTTGCATAAACACGAAGACGAAGAACATAGCCACACTCTACCAGAAGAATTCAAGGAGGATTTGAAAAACGATATCCTTGAAAACACTGGCTTTGAAGAAGTTGAGTTTGACGAGTAAAATCGTTAAACCTCATAAAATGAACAAGCAGGGATTCAAACCCACATTTTAACCATTTTTATATACGTTAGGTAATAACAGTATAAACATAAGACTAAACTATAAGGTGTGCTCAAAAAAACCATGGAAGATCAAATAAGAGAAGCTCAACATAACAATGCCGG
>LFCJ01003898.1_pt1 | contig 10950 bp, 8 predicted proteins | sample 643141 | NCBI WGS metagenome assembly LFCJ01 (sample SAMN03766243, study PRJNA286221) | soda lake metagenome | biome: soda lake; feature: Kulunda steppe; material: water; isolation source: sample B1-Br-g2 brine of Lake Bitter-1 | place: Russia: Kulunda steppe | collected 2010-07 | reverse complement strand
TGCCCCTCACAAAAGAAAAATCAACCTCTGACCAATCACCAATCTCATCCTTTAAAATCATAGCACCTTGCTCAGTCAAGTTATCAACGCTAACTCTTGGCTCAGCAATTAAAGATAAGCTATTATAACCAGTAATATCTCTAAAATGGCTATTAGCACTAGCTAGGTTACTAGCAGTAAAATCTTCTGGTGCCAATTTTAAAAAGAAATTCACCTTGCCTATTACTTCTATATTTTCATATATTTTGGCCCCGGGAAACTCTTGTTCAATTATCTCTTTGGCTTGCTTATATGCCTCATCTTTAACTTCAGCATCAACTATTAAAGCAAAATCATACTCCCCATAATCGCCTAATAAAGAAGTTAAGCTATCATCGAAATAAGCCTCTACTACTTCACCGGTTACAAAGGCTAATAAAGTAGCAATAATAACTGTTAAGATTAATAAAACAACGACATCCTTTAGAAAATCAGATATTATTAGATACATTCTTCTTTCACTCCTGTCCATCCCTAATTATAACATCCCTATTTAAATAGAGTAAAGTGGAATGATGCAGTAATTAATGGGGACTTAAGGAGTTTTTAATTATGTTAACAAATCAAAGTGAATTTACTATCTAATTTCAAATTCTAGCTCTACATTATCTTTAGCGTCGATAATATCTTCTTCTAGATCTATAACTATTTTTTCTGATCTCATCCAATCACCATCATCTTTAATCTCAGCTTCTTCTGTAACTACTAGCTCTTCTTTTTCATCACTATACTCTAATTTATTTCCTCTAATCTCTTGCTCATCATAAAATAAAATCACATTATCTTCAGCCAATAAATCATCAGTCTCTAGCCATACTTTTAAGTAATCACTTTCTAAATCTAAATACCTATCTTGACGGTATGCTTCCATTCTTACCTGATCTCTTGCAATCATAATATCATCATTAAAATTAAATTCTAGCTCTTGACTCCAGATTTCATCATCTCCTTCTCGTTGTAGATGAACATCTTCACTAAATAAAAATAGGTCTTCATCCCTTTTCATTTCTAAATTTTGTGAAGTTATTAAATCTTTCTGGTAATCTAATTTCACATCTCCCCAGGCAGTATAGATATTTTCACCTCTTTTATAGCGTGATTCCTCAGAAGTTAAAGTTGCTTTCTCTATCTCTTCTGCTCTTTGTTCTTCCTGCTCTGCTTGAGCTCCAACACTGAGCATTAAAATCAGCATTAAACAACAGATTAACTTATTTAATTTATTATTTATCATCATTATTTCTCTCCTTTAATCTCAAAATTCATTTCCACACCATTACTAAAATCAATTATATCCTCATCAACATCAATCTCCATTTTAGGGGAAGATATTTCGGCCCCATCCATTAAAACCTCAACACCTTCTTGAGTTGATAATTTATTTTCAGCACTGCTATAAAATAATTCATCACTGCGAATTTCATCATCAAAGCGATCTCTTAAAATCACATTATTTAAGAGATCAAGGTCTTCCTCATCGGTATGAAAAATACCTTTATCAGCAAAGACTTCATATATCACCTGCTGTTGAGAAAACAGCTCTGCCTGTTTTATCTCTTCTAATACCATTTTATCAGTATCATCGCCAGAATCTTTAAGTTCAGAGCCAATAATATTCCATCTTAATTCACCATCTTCATAGCTTAAAATTTCTGGTTCTCCTAAGCGATAACGATAATCATCTTGCTCTGAAATATCTTCTTCCTGCTGATCAAAATAATGTAGTCCTACAACCAACAGGATTATAACAATAGCTATTATTATCTGTTTATTATAATTCATCAACTTCATCCGGTAAACCTCCTACATCAGTATCAAATGATATCCCTTCCTCGTCAGAACGAGAGATTTCTGTTTCGCTATCAGGAAAGGCATATATCTCATAAGTAAATAATGTTTCTCTACTTTTATGATCATAGGATAAGCTTATGCCACGACAATGCAGATCTCTAAATATCTTAAGCTTAGCTGTATCAAAATCTTCCTCTGTGAAATCATAATCTAACTCTGCACCAATCTCTAAATGATCTAGTGTCAACTTAAATTGATTATCCCATTGTTCAATTTCTGCTCTTTCTAAATCAATCTCTAGTTCAGTTAAATAAAATAGTTCCTCATGGTCAATCTCAAAACTAGTATCAAAACTATCATGCTGTAAAGTATTTAAATCATATTCGTAATTAAAGCCTAAATTATAATATTGAGCAAAATAATAATTTAAGCGAGATGATAATTTGTCATACTCTTCAGCTAAAAAATCATAGCCAGTATCGACAGAAAAATTACTGCTATCGCGTGACCAGGTTAAAGCAGTTTCAATCTCATTTACTTCATCTTCTAAATCAAACCCTTCTGGTGCTTCCCCTGCTCCTTGCTCAAATTGGTAATCTAATTGATGTTCCCAGTTTGTTAAAATGTCAGTATCTAAGCTATAATCGCTAGCATAATGCCAATGTTGATGCCCAGTCCCATAGCCATCCTGGCGAAATCTTTGTTCTACGCTTAACCTATTTCTATCAGTTAAATTAAAACGATCATCATAATCCACTTCCCAGTTTCCTCTTCTAATCCTTTCTTCTTCTTCACGGGTATAACGATTTTCTCCACCTGCTCTAAGATCAAAATTAGCAAAATAATTATGTGGTAATAAAGTATCACCACTAGTCTCAATTTCAGCTTCAGGTAAGCTATAAGATTCTATCTCATCTTGATCTCCCTCAACTCTAGTCTTAATCTCCCAATTGTAATCTCTACCACTTCTATTTAAAGCGATTCCAGTATCATAATCCCATTCACGCTCAAGTTCATTTTCTTCTAAACTTGTATATTCACCATCATAACTCAACTCCAAATTTGAAGTTAAGTCATTGTTATAGCCTAGCTCTAAATCATACTCATCAATTATATCTTCCCCGGAATCTTCATGAATATAATTAGACTCAAAATTTATCTCATCACTAGCATCCTCTCTAGCTTTACCATACTCAAATCCTAGCTCATACTCATTAGTTATATCATTATCTTTTTCATCTTGATAATTATAATCAGATTCAAATCCTATCTGGCTATCATAGCGATCATCGGTTATCCTATCAAAATCTAAAGATAAATCAAAATAGTTATTATAATTATGATTCTTTCTATAATCTAAATCAAAATCAGTATCCCAATTATCAAACTCATGTCCTTGGCTATAATCCAAATCAAAAATATGATATCGTTCAGGATTAGTTATATAATTACTCCTATGATTTTGATAAGTAAAATTAAAATTGCGATTACCTCGGTCATAACGCATTCTTCTATCAATCTCTAATTCAACCCAGGGTCTTAACTCCCTCTCTCTTCTATCATCTTCAATATAAAAATAAATATAACCTTGGTCATCATCACGAACTTGATAATAATGGTTAAACCCACCGGCGAAACCCAACTCACTATAATAATCAATATATAATTGCCCTAAATTTCTTTCAAAAGGCTGTAATAAAGGATGTTCATACTCATCAGCAAAATAATAATTAGTAGTTGTTCTGGCAAACCAACCTCGGTCTGAATCATGACCTAATTCTAAATTAAATAATTGTTGATCATGGCGTAAAGAATGAATGTAAATTGGCCAATAAAAAATCGGGACATTACCGTTAAATTCCCATAATACTGTGTGATAGGCAATCAACTTGTCGCCAGGATAAATAACTACATTGTTAGATCTTAAATAATAATGAGATTTATCATAATCACAGCTAGTAAACTGAGCCTGCTCAACCTCACTTTTATCACCTGAATAATCAATCTTAGGACTTTTAATATGGAGTGGCTCTTTGATTTGACCACTCATTACAGTACCGTCAGATTCAATAAATACACCCTCGTTAAATTCTAGGTCATACTCAAAACTTTCACTATCCATTTCTCCATCTTCCTGCTTAGTCGTAACATTACCTACAGCATATAATTTGTTTTCGGCTAAATCTAGCTCCATCTTATCGGACCAAATCTCAATCTCATCTGTCTTTAAATAAACATCACCAGTAGCTACTGCTAACTCTTGTTGCCGGTCATAAACTACATCATCAGCATCGAGATTGACTTTATCTCCGTCCGCAACTAATTCAGCTTTAGCACTAAACAAGGGAAGAAAGAGAGTTGCAATTACTAAACATATAATCACTAATATCTTTTTTTGTTTAATCATTCTCTCCTCCCCCTTGAACAAAATTCAATAAACCATCTTCTTTTAAAATTAAGACTGTTCCAATTGAGAAAAAGAATAAATTAGCTGACCAAGCAGCAATTAATGGTGGTAAAAATCCATTTAACCCTAAAAAACGACTGACTGAAAACCAAATATAATAAACAAATAATAATAATACACTAGCAATAACACCAAAGACTCTTCCTTTTTTAGATTTAATACCTAAAGGTGCCCCAATGATCACAAAAATTAAGGGAACTAAGGCTTGAGATAGGTTAATATGATAGCGAATTCTTAAACTTCTTGTGTCAAATCCCCCCCGCCGAAATAGCTCAATCCTTTCTCTTAATTCACTGCGATTCATTTCAGCTGGATTCTGCTCTTGATCATAGAAATCACTTAACTGCCTGCCAATATCAACCTCATGCTGCTCAAAATCATCATTTTCCTGGAGACGATCTCTTTCATCTAAATTATATATTCTCCCATTTTCTAAAGATAAAGTATCAGTTTCAAAATCACCACTACTTGCAGTAATTACCTCGCCTGAACTATGATCTTGAATTAAGACTTCATCTAAGCTATTTTTTTCATCATCAACTTCCCCTATGTAGATAAAACGATCGTGATAATCTCTAAAAAAGAGATTATCATAAATACCTTCTTCTGCTTCCTGTCTAATATCATAGCGGATTATATCTTGATATCTTTGATTAGCACTCGGCACAACGATTTCACTAAAGAGGAAGGCTATTCCACTAATAAATATTGCTAAGATTACTAATGGTAGCAACAAACGAAAAAAGTTAATGCCTCCCATCCTTAAAGCAGTAAACTCATTATTTTTTACTAGCTGGCTTAAACTTAATAGCGTTGCAAATAAAGTTGCTAAACCCAGGCTTTCTACAATGATTTCAGGAAATCTGTATGCTAATAATTGCAAAACAGTATTAACTGGAATATCTCTATAGATGATATAATCAATTAATTGCAATAAATATCCACTTATAAAGACGACCACTATTCCTAACAATGCAATTATAAAAGGTTTTATAAATTCTCGTGCTAAATATTTATCAGCTATTTTTATCTGTTTCATATTTCTCTCCTCAATTCTAGTTATAGACAGTTCAAGTATCACTTCTTAACCAAATACTGCTCACGAAAAATTATAATACTGCCTGTAATAGCAAAAATTAAATTAGGTAACCAAGCAGCAATTAAAGGTGGCAAAATATCACTCCGTCCTAAAGAGCGGCTGACCGAAACTAATATATAATAAATAAAGATGATTAAAATACTAGCAATAAAGCCAAAAATCTTGCCTTTGTCTGATTTTATACTCAAGGGGGCTCCAATTAAGACAAAGATTAAAGCTGCAAAGGGATTGGCTAATTTAAGATGATAATCAACTACTAACGAATGTACATCTAGCCCACTTCTTTGAAATAGCTCAATCTCTTTTCTTAAAGCAGCCCGACTCATCTCGGCTGTTGTTCTTTGCTCCCCATAAAACTCCCTTACTTCAATATCAAAAGTAATATCTAATTCATTAAAGGCTGATTGATTAACTATTTCTCCTTCATTATTCAGATCATGTACTATTCCATCTTCTAAATGCCAGGCCTGTTGACCATATCTCCCTCTTTGGGCCTTGATTATGCGTGGGTAGTCACTGTCCTCTGATTCAAATTCATAAACTATAATATCACGCAGTTCTTCTTTTTGATCGTCAATCTCATCTACATAAAAATGACGATCTTCAACCCCTTCAAAAAAAACACCCTCTTGTAATTCAGGTAGCCCTTCTTGTAAGATAAATTCTCTAACAATATTTTCTGCTTCATGGTTGGCCCAAGGCACAACACGCTCATTTAGCCAAAAAGAGCCTATACTGATGATAATAGCAATTACAACAAAAGGAAGAATAACTCTATATAGAGCTATCCCACCAATCCTAAAGGCTATAAATTCATTATTCTTTACCAATTCGCTCATTGAGAGAATTGTAGCAAACAAGACTGCAATTGAAAAACTTTCTACCATAATATCTGGAATCTTATAAATTATCAATCGCAGTAAGGTTGCAATAGGAATTCCACGAGAGAATATTAAATCAGCAACTTCAAATATATAATTGCCAATTAAAATTAAAGTTAAAGCAAATAGGGTAAATAAAAATGGCTTTAAAAACTCACTAATTAAGTATCTATCTATTATATTAAACTTTAATTTCTTCACTATATCCACAAAAGATTTCACTCCTTATTCTTTATCTTTAATCATCTTAACTATACCTAATTTATCACTTTGACTATCAATTGATAATTGAATATCAGATTTTTGCCCCTGTAATTTTATATATTCAGCTCCACCATCTTTAATAGCTAAATCTTTTTGATAATCACCATCTACTTCTATCATAACAGGCTTGCTATCTAAATCAAAGGGTTTATAATTATAAATTGGGTTATCTGTTTTAGAACCTAAATTACTTACATTAGCAGTTATCCAGTTTAAATATATCTGTTTAAAATCAAGGCCTGAAAATTCTTTAATTACTTCTATCGGTGGTTGAGAACTTTTAACAAACTCTTGAATTAACTCAATTCCATAATAATCTTTAAGATAAGAAATAAATAAGGAATATTCACTATAACCTGTTATCTTTTCAGCTAATTTGGCTACTTCTGTATCTAGCCAACAATCTTTTGTTCTTCTTTCAGCTTCAACCTTATTTTTATGGAATAATAAATGTTGAAATTGACGGGCCAACGCTGCATAAAGATTATTCTCATCACCCGCAGCTAAATTAAGATATACTAAATCATGATAATTACTACCTTCAATATTATGTACATCCTCTGGATTAAAAAAACCAGAGGTTAATTGCTTGTCAAACTCAGTCAATAGCACCATGACTCTCTGATTATTATCTACATCAGGAGGATTGCCAAACAACTCTGTTAAACTAGGATAGATATTATTATCAAACTCTGCTACTAATTTATCTACCTTTGCCAGGCTCAAATCCATTCTATTATCGCTAAAAACATAGATGTTTTTACCTCGCCCAACCATATTAGCCTGCAGGGTATTTTTGTCATCACTCATTTTAACAAGTTCAGGGACAAAAAACTCTTTTTCTTCCTTAAATTCATACTCTTTAGCAGTTACTAAACGACCAAATCCTATTTCTTTATCAATCATCTTTGTTGTTAAATCTTGAGCTGTTTTATCTAATTTATTATCCTTTATGAAATCTAATGGTGCTAAGGCAATTATCGCCTTTTGGTCTTGTTTTAATTCTTCAATTTCAATTGTATCTCCAACAGAGATAATATCTTGCTTGATTGATTCTTGTTCTGTTTTCTCTTTCTTTTTTTCAGTATACTCTTCATCATTATTCTTCCGCTCTAAAGTTATAGTTTTAGTAGTTTCTTCATATAAATCTATAGTTTTATAAATAGATTCATAATCTTTATGTTCAACTTTTAGTTCATAGCTTCCAGTCGGTAATTGATTAAATTCCGCTCTTGGCCCTGTATCTTCAATACTTTCTCCATCTTTTGAGAATAATATCTCACCAGTAACATCTTCTCCATCTTCTCCTACAATACTTAGATTTAGACCAGCAAAATCTATATCTTCTTCTTTACACCCGCTTAATAATAAAGTAGATATTAAAATGATAATTAGGAAAGTATATTTTTTCACCATCAATCCTCCTTAAAAACAACATCTGTTTCACTAAAATCTTCAGTCATAACTTCAAGCTCTAGATTATAATTAAATCCCCCTCCTACTGCTAATTCATAACTAGCAAAATAATCTCCAGTTTCAATACTACCACTATCTGTAATATCTACCCACGCATATAAAGAATAACTTTCCCCTTCTGGAATCTCAAAATCAAAAAAACCATCATGATTCGGTGTTTTGGGACCTTTCTCTGCTTGAATAAGATTATTTTTTTTCTCGCCTAAAAAAACTTTTACTTGGTCTCTTTCTGCCCCATAGACTGCAGCATAAGAGTTAATAATTCCATATCCATACTCAAGATCTTCACCTTTTTGTCCAGCATCTTCAGCACTCATAATCAAACGTCTTCTGATTTCATCAGTTTCAAGTCTTGGCTCCTCTGCTAGCATTAAAGCGATTACTCCAGCAACATGAGGTGAAGCCATAGAAGTTCCTGTCATAAAATCAAATTTATTATTATTAACATCTTGAGATAAAGTTGAATAAATATCCTTACCTGGAGCCATTATATCAAGTTCCTCTCCATAATTAGAACCATTATTTCCATCAGACCAGCGTTTCTTTTCTTCAGTTATAGCCCCAACAGCAATAGCATTTTCATAACGTGCCGGATGACCTACTTTTATATCATTGCTATTTCCGCTAGATGAAACTAATATAGCCCCCTGCTCATCTGCATAATCAATAGCTGCTTGATATAAATTATCCCCTAAACCAAGTGTAGAGCCAAGACTTAAATTAATAATATCTGCCCCTTCATCTGCTGCCCAGCGAATCCCAGAGATAATATCAGCTATCTTACCAGCACCTCGAGAATCTAAAACTTTAACTGGCATCAATTTACTATCCCAACTGACACCCTTTATTTCATCATTATCGTCATTACCATTATTATCTGCACCGATTATTCCAGCCACGTGAGTCCCATGGCCATGGTCATCAATATAACCAAGCTCGTAATCAGAATCCTCAGCTTCAGATTCAGGTTCAATATATGACTTGCCAGGCACTACTTGTTCTTTTAAATCAGGGTGGGAAGAATCTATCCCAGTATCTAAAACAGCTACTGTAACATCTGAGCTTCCTGTATTATCTTTATCCCAAACCAGAGGTAAACTAATCTGAGGATGATTCCATTGTTTCTTCGCACCATTACTCTCAGTCTCAATTAGCTCGCCCTCTAAACCAATACGATAATTGCTTTTTACAGTTTTAACAATCTCTTCTTCCCTTACTGCCTCTAAAAGCTCCATAAATTCTTCTTCATTTAAATCTTCTTCTAAACGATATAACTTCAAATCTAAGCCCTTAATTTTTCTCACCTTGGTTAATTTATTCTCAGCTTTAAAACTAGATTTTTCTTCTTTATCTATCTCTGCTATGAATTCAACTATAATCTCTTCTTTATTTAAAGTAGGCTCTTGCTCTGATAATAATTCATTGCTAGTTATATTTGAGCTGTCTGAGATGGTATTTTTTTCTATTGCAGACTCTGAATTTATAAGATTGACATGTCCCTTTAGTTGACTAATTCCAGCTCTGTTTTCACAAGCAATTAATAAAGCCAATATTATATTTAAAAAAATTAATAATAAGATTTTTTTCTTCATCTTACTCCCTCATTTTCTATAATTATAATTTAAATACTAAACTAAAATAAAACCCATAATTGCTCAAATCAAACTCTTCTTCTTGAAAATCATCCCTATAAATACTTCTATACCCTTCACCAGCATCATCTGTTAACTTCTTAGCAAGAATCTTATTATAATTGGCCCCTAGAGTCAGACGATTTCTTTCATTAATCAGATAAGTTAATTCAACTCTTCCCTTAAGACCAGGTGTAAAGCCATCATATGTATCTTTACTATCATATACATAATGATAATCATTATGATGGAAATCTATATCATAACCTCTTACAAACCTATGATAATAAATCCCACCGCCTAAATTAAAATCAAGAATTAATCTCCGCCAGAAGCTTTTGTCTCTTAATTCTTCCCCTTGTTGACCAAACGGGCGTAAATTTATTGTTGCTAGTAGCGCAGAACTAGAAAGCTTATACGACTGTAGATAATAACTATCATAGCCATCATCAGCTTCAGCACGATACTCAGACTTTAAATTAATCCTTTTAAGCTCACTACCAATTGCTAAAACATCTAATAACCAATACTTTATTTGCCCATGATAACCTAGGCTATATTCTAGCTTTGTAAAGGAATCAGTAGTCGCAGAAATATTTAAGAAACTAAACTTGTTATCATTTAAATACTCATTCTCTCCTTTGATATCTTCAGTTATATTATCTAGATAAGGATGATAATTATAGCTAAGACCAAAATCAAACTCTAGATTATTAGACGCTATTACATCACTATGAAATGGGATGAAGATTATAAATGTCAGAACTAAAATAGATATTGCTTTCATATTTTTTCTTCCTTTGCTATTAATTATTTATTTCTTTATTATATAATTACTTCTATATGTAATTAAAACTTCCTGCCTTAACTACTAATTAATAATTTTAAAATAAAAAAGTGCCCTTCGGCACTTTTAATTACAGATATTTTAAAAAGTATTTTTAAAATTCAACTTAAAGCTGAAATCTCTACTAGATTGAAGAAGGTCAACACCTGAGATATCAAGATCAAAGTTAGCATCAAAACTGAGATTAACTCCCAAATTAAAAGCAGCATTATACTCTCCCATTAAAGTAGTTGTTGGGGTTTGAAATGAAGCATCACCTGTATCAATAGAAACGGGATTTAATACCTTGCTAGCACCTACAAAAACGTAATCAGAGAAATGTTCAGTATCTCCTAACCCATAATGTAAACGGATATCTTGATAAGGTATTCTCTGACTAGCTACTAAATAACGAGAGCGGTCAATTACTCCCGCTGATAATGCAGGTGTTAGATCTCCTTCAGATAATAACTTTGCCT
>LFCJ01003897.1_pt1 | contig 10950 bp, 19 predicted proteins | sample 643141 | NCBI WGS metagenome assembly LFCJ01 (sample SAMN03766243, study PRJNA286221) | soda lake metagenome | biome: soda lake; feature: Kulunda steppe; material: water; isolation source: sample B1-Br-g2 brine of Lake Bitter-1 | place: Russia: Kulunda steppe | collected 2010-07 | reverse complement strand
GTTTGTTGCATCAGTACATACAGTGAGTGTGTGTGAGTATGTTGCATCAGTACATACAGTGAGTGTGTGCGAGTATGTTGCATCAGTACATACAGTGAGTGTGTGTGAGTATGTTGCATCAGTACATACAGTGAGTGTGTGTGAGTATGTTGCATCAGCACATACAGTGAGTGTGTGTGAGTATGTTGCATCAGCACATACAGTGAGTGTGTTTGAGTTTGTTGCATCAGTACATACAGTGAGTGTGTGCGAGTGTTTGACCCTGCGCCACTGCCTGCACTACTTCCTCCCCCTGTGTTGAAATGCAATGCCACAACCGCGCAGGGGCCTCCCTCATCATCCTGCGCTACCACCTGCGCTGCTCCCTCCCCCGGGTTGAAACGCAATGCTCACAACTGCGCAGGGGGCTTCCCCATGATCCTGCGCCACCGCCTGCACTGCACGGTGCTAAGGAGCTCGGGTGTGGGTGAGCAGCCTGAGTCCTGCCAATGGAAGGACGGCCACAGCGCGCAGGGCAAGGTGTGTGGGTGGGGCGTGCACATGTGTGCTCATATCGTTGTGGTTGTGCGCGTGCATGTGCGCCATGTGTGTGTACTCTGCGTGCTTGCGGGGCAAGGTGCGCAAGCGCAGCGTGTGCGCAAGTACAAGTGTGTGTGGGAGTGCATGCATTCTTGCGCGCGTGTGCATGCAAGTGCTGCATGCATTATATGCTTGTGTGTGTGTGTGCATGTGTGTGCATGTGGTGCAAGCGCGCGCATGTTGTGTGCAAAGGTTTCTTGTGTGCGTTGCTTGCATGTGCAGTAACTTGTGTGGGGGGGTGCGTACACAATCAGCGCACATGGGGCTGCAGGTGGTCATGAGCTATGATGTGGGGCTGTAGGTGGTCATGAGACGTGGGGCTGCAGGTGGTCATGAGCTGTGAACCATAGCCTATGATGTTATTGACCTTAAGCCTCCTGGAGGGCTCACCCCCACGTCCAGCGCGCGCGGCGGCTTGTGGTCAAAACACACGCCAGTTGTGGTCACGACGCAAGCCAGTTGTGGTCACGACACGCGCCAGTTGTGGTTACGACACACACCACGCCTCCTGACAGCCTTGCTCTAGCAGTGCGCCTGTGTGGCTGCAGGTGGTCATGGACTCGACGGGCCTCCCTGAAATTCTTACTCCCGCTGCACATGCGTGCGGCTGCAGATGGTCATGAAAGCAGTGGGTCTCCCTGACAGGCTCGCTTCCGCTGCGCGTACCTGCGGCTGCAGGTGGTCATGAACGAGGTCGTCCTGGACCGGGGCATCTCGCCCTTCCTGACCAACCTGGAGGCCTATTGCGACGGCATCTTTGTGACGCATGTCCAGGTGTGCGCATGCATCTGTGCACGCGTGTGATTGTGTGTTTCGGAGTGCCTCATGCATGGCTTCCATGCTGCGTCATATCCATGGTTCATGGCCCGTGTGACTCGTGGAAAGCTGCCCGTGGCATCTCAGCAGGTGCTTGTGTGCCTGCCTTTGGCGTGGCATCTCAGCAGGTGCTTGTGTGCCTGCCTGTGGCGCGGCATCTCAGCAGGTGCTTGTGTGTCTGCCTGTGGCGCGGCATCTCAGCATGTGCTTGTGTGCCTGCCTGTGGCGCAGCATCTCAGCATGTGCAACTGGCACATGCTGCATCAGACGCTGAATTGCCTACCGCAGTGCCCCTTTAATGCGCTCTGGGCTGCATGCATGCACGCCTTGATCAAGCAGCATGTATTTGTGTGCCTGCCTTACACCTATGGCTGGGTAGGGCGCAGCTGAGCTCTACGAGAGTGTGGGGACCTCTTCTTCCTGTCACAAACCTGCCCTTCCCCCCCTTGCCATTCTTCACGCTGCCGCTGTCACCTGCATGCAGGGTGGGGGCCACTTCCTCCTGTCACAAACCTGCCCCTCCACCCCTTGCGATTCTTTTAGCTGCTGCTGTCACCTGCATGCAGGATGGGGGCCTCTTCCTCCAGTCACAAACCTGCTCTTCCCCCCCTTGCCATTCTCTCGCTGCCGCTGTCACCTGAGTATAGGGCACTGGCCCTTATCGACTCCACCTGATAGCCTCGGCCATCACCCGCCCATACCCCACTCCAGCCTGCGTACTCCACCACTATCTATGCATTCCCCTCTGTCACTTGTATTGCGCCATCTTCGTCTGTGTCCTTCATCAGCGTCTGCGCAGCGCCATTTTCGTCTGTGTCCTGCATCAGCGTCTGCCTGGCGCCATCTTCGTCTGCGTGCTCCATCAATGTCTGCGTGGCGCCATCTTTGTCTGCGTGCTCTACCAATGTCTGCGTGCAGGGCGACGGCCTCATCCTGTCCTCCCCCACAGGCTCCACAGCCTACAACCTCGCAGCTGGCGGATCCATGATCCACCCACAGGTGACCAGCGCGCCCGCTTCATGTGCGCATTGCTCTGTTTGTGCGCGCGCGCGTGTGAGTGTGTGTGTTTGTGCGCGCGCGTGTGAGTGTGTGTGTGTGTACACGTGTGTGTGTGCGCATGTGCGTGCGTGTGTGCCCCTGTTGGTCAGTGTGCACTGTGCACCATACCCTGCACATTAATGTTTACGTCTAAGTGGCCGCGTGCATGGTCGCATGCGCAAGTATGCGCGTACATTGTGCAGAGGGTGTGGGTGAGCTTTTCAGGGGTGCACCACATGGGCAGGAGCACTGAGTTGCCTTTTGTAACCCTGAATGACACGCCTGTAGACAATGCTGGTTGAGCTTGCACTTGCTCACAGTGGACTTTTTCCACTTGCAGTGGGCTTTTGCCGCACCTACTCCATCTCCATGCTTGCAGGGTGTGTGCCAAGAACAGGGCTGGCGATGAAAGCATTTTGGGAGAAATCATGCATGTGTCCGTGGGAAGGCGGGTGTTGTGCAAACGCCCTGGCTTCATATGCCAGCATGTGTGTGCCATGTATGCACTTGCGTGCAGGAAAGCATGGCGATTCGCTGTCTCATTTTGTGAGCCCATGCTTGCACCCATGTACACCTGAACATGCATGGAGGACTGGGCGCACGCATTTGTGCACACACACACACGCACACACACATACACACACACTTGCTCCCCTAACCATACTCACATACACACGCACTTGCTCCCCTAACCATACTCACATACACACATGCACGCATGCGCACACCTGTACATGCATGATTCACGGCCGCGGCTGCAGGTCCCGGGCATCCTGTTCACTCCTATCTGCCCTCACAGCCTCAGCTTCAGGCCCCTGATTTTCCCTGACCACGTCGAGCTGCGCATCCAGGTGCGTGCACCTCACCCTTCACCCCCTCATATCATGCCTCCCCTTGGAAGCACACCCCCAGCTTCCGGGCCCTCGGTCTTCCCCAACCTCTGTGCGCGCGCCCATTCTTCCTACCTTGTCATGCCTCCTCCCGTGTTTGCACCTGCACCCCCGCTGCGAGCGCCCTCGCGCTGCTGCTTGGAACTGTGTCTGGCGCAGCAGAGCTCCGTGCTCAATCAGCAAGTGCAGGTGCTCAATTAACAAGTCCAGATAATCAATCAACAAGTGCGCGCACGCACCTCGCACCACCCCTGCCCCTTCAGCGTGTGATTCACCTCACCTGCAACTTTGGTATAAAGGAATGCCGTATGAACATAACATGTACGCAACATTCTCATGTACATAACATTCTTTTCTTGTGCGTCCTGTTGTGTGTCAGCACAGCATTCCGTCACATGTGTCAGCAAAGCGTTCTGTCACATGTGTCAGCACAGCATTCCGTCACATGCATCAGTATAGCATTCCGTCACATGTCATCACATGTGTCGGTACAGCATTCTGTCACATGTGTCAGCATAGCAGTCTGTGATGTGTGTAAATGCGCTGAGCCTCTGTTGAGCTTTTGAGTAACCCCTCCCATTTGAATGCTGGGCCTGCATGTGGCGATACATATGCTCCGCTGCGCAGCACATGCGCCCAAAGGAAGTGTGCACGTGCACATCTCCGCACGCCTGTGTATGGCCGCTCCACAGTGAAGCTTGCATGCATGCATTTGTGCCATTTGCGTCATTGCTCGTGGCCTGGCCTGGCACAAGGCTGCCACTGGAGGGAGGCACAGCATGCATGCGCCGCATGGGACGATGCAGCACGGCACAGCACGGCACAGCGCGGCGCGGCATATGGATGCCTCGCACTGCAAGAGCTCTGCACAGCGCGTGCCACACAGGCGCCTGCAGGCAGCCACACAAGGTTCCTGAGGCAGCCTTGGGTGTGACACGCGCCCAGATCCCTGAGGCCGCTTTGGGTGTGACACGCGCCGCGCCCCACGCAGGTGCCCAAGGACAGCCGCGCGAAGACCTACTGCTCCTTTGACGGCAAGGACCGACTGGAGCTCAACGCAGGTGCGGCGTGCGGGGGGTGTGCTTCCCACAGGGGCCGGGGTGCGACTGGAGCTCAACGCAGGTGGGGTGTGCAGGGGGTGTGCTTCCCACAGGGGCCGGGGTGCGGCTGGAGCTCAACGCAGGTGCGGCGTGCGGGGGGTGTGCTTTCCACGGAGTGCCGGGGTGCGGCTGGAGCTCAACGCAGGGGCGGCGTGCAGAGGGTGTGCTTTCCACGGGGTGCCGAGGCGCGGCGCAGGATGAGTGCGGGGCACGGTGCGGGGTTTGGTGCGTGGCAGAATATAAACAAAGGGGCTTTGTTGACGGGTGTGGTGCAGCTTGGGCTTTGTTTCCGATAAACAAAGGGGCTTTGTTGAAGGGTGTGGTGCAGCTTGGGCTTTGTCTCTGATAAACAAAGGGGCTTTGTTGAAGGGTGTGGTGCAGCTTGGGCTTTGTCTCCGATAAACAAAGGGGCTTTGTTGAAGGGTGGGATGGGCTGGAGCCTCTCACGCACAGTGGCCAGGAGCAGTGGAGCCAGGAACAGCGATCGACCGCCAGCAATATGGAAGCATCTCATCGCCCTCTAAGTAGCAGGCGTGACAGGCAGTGTTCCTTGTGTTTCAAGAACAGTGGATGGTCCAGGAGGATGGCGCGATGGGGGGAAAAGTCTCGGGGGCTGTGCAGCAGAGTACCCGCTGCATCTGCTTCATGCCCCCCTTTTCAGAGGGCTGGCCAATCTGCACATGCATGCAGAGGGCTGGCTTGCCGCACGCGTGCAGAGGGCGTGTACAGAGCGCCCATGCGCATGCAGTAGGCTCACGCAAATGCAGTAGGCTCATGCAAATATAGGGTGCGCTGCCCATTCAGGGCCTGGCCAGACAAACTCAATGCCAATGGTCTAATTGGTTGCTCTGCCCTGTGCACAAGGATCTTGTGCACCGCTGCACACCCAGCTCACCTCCCTCAAAGCCAGCGCACCTCGGACGCAAGCGCACGAAGTCGAGCGCGCTTCCTTCATTGATGTAGGCAGTGTTTTCATAGCCTATGTAGTTCTCCTACAATCACGTGCGCACCTACACACACGCACACACACATGTGCACACACACACGCATGCGCACACACACGCGCGCGCGCGCATTTGCACACGTGCCCACGCACGCAACATGCAAGCGCTCGTGCGCATGCGCATGCATGCAGGAGACGCCGTGGTCATCTGCATGAGCCAGTGGCCGGTGCCGACGGTCTGCTCCCAAGACCCGTCCCGGGACTGGTTCATGGGCATCCGGCACGGTCTGCACTGGAACGTGCGCAGGCAGCAAGGGGGGGTGGAGAAGCCGATGTGAGGCGCCACGCGAGATGATCTGCTCGGCCTGCACTGGAACATGCGCGGGCAACAGGGGTGGGGCAGAGAAGCCAGCGTGAGGTGTCATGCATGCAGGGGACGTGCGCAGGCAATGAGAAGACGGAAGGTGGGGTATGGTGTGAAACTTGTTGCGCCCTGCCCATGGGCGGCGTTTTGTGCTTCTGGAAATGTTTTGAGGTGTTTGAAGATCGAGAAGAGCAAGGCAGGCCTGGCCTGGCCTGTTCAATGCCTAAAAGAAATTAGGGGGGTTAAAGGAGTGTGTGTGTGTGAGAGAGAGAGAGAGAGAAGCAAGCTGCAAGTCTGTCTGGTCATGGTATGCACTGAGACGCGGCTGGGCACTGCTTGTTGTGTTGGAGGGCAGTGGATGTTGAGCAGCAGATGTTTTTTGCCCTGCAGGGTTGTGTTCAGGTTCCTGATCCTAATTGTACCCTCTCAGCACAGCAATATGCGCATTTTTAAGGTCTGAGCTTGTGCTTTGATTTAGATGCTGTCCATGCAGCAGTCAATGGAGAGAACAAAATTGACGAGATACCCAGTTGATTTGTGCCAGCAGGAAGCGTGCCAGTGATGCAGGCTGCATCTTTTTCACATAGCGCTGCCAAGCACTATTGCACCGTGCAACAGTGACTTGAAGGGCTGTCTTTGTTGCTCAACACATTTATTTTAGGGCTTTTGACGCAGCCAACCTGGCAAAATTAGTATCGCCTGTGAGCCTGAAGCCGATGGAACTGTCTGTGGCGATTGTTGAGATCATATGCCCATGATGGGCAACTAATTTTCAGAACCATGATAGGCAACTAAGTTCCAGAACCATGATGGGCAATTTAGTTTCAGAACCATGTTAAGTTTCAGAACCGTGATGGTCAGTTAAGTTTCATAAACATGATAGGCAATCATGTTTCAGAACAAAATATGACTTAGGAATGGGGCACTGCTCGTCACCCTCCTGATCCCCATTGATGTCTGTTCTTCTAGACATGGTGCCTTTGCCCTGTGTGTCCCTTTAAGGGATGTACGGTGTGTGTTTGCGCTGCCTGCGCAGTCACTGCCCAGAAAAACACGGTGATTCTTCCTGCTTTTTTCCTGTATACCTTCACAGCTGTTGGAGCTGCCCTTTGCACGCACGCCCATGTGCCTGCCGATACGTAACGATTCCAATCATTGCAAAAAGAATGATTGCAAAAAGGCTCCACTGTCCCTAGGTGCCCAAGGGTCCCATGGTTTGGGTGAGAAACACAGACTACACACACATCAAGTGGTTGCTGGTGCCTCAAAAGCATGTTAGCCTCAGGCTCACGTTGCTCTGCTTCTTTGTGATCACCAGCACTTAGATTACCCTGGCGACGCTGAAGATGGCATTTTAAACTTTTGCCCTTCTCGATCTGCTCAGCACTAAGACACCAAAACAAACATTCCTTGAGTCTGCAAGCACCTTGGAGAGAAAAGAAAAGAGGTTTAAAGATAGGGTCAACCGCCAGCCAGGTCGTTAGGCTGATTGGTTTGTTGCTGGTCTTTGCCCGCCAAAAAATAGTCCATAAGATCCGAAATGAGATAGCAGAGTCTATTGTGCCGTTGAGAAAGAAAAGAAAAGAAAAGCTATGCAGGCAGCAAGACGTTTAGTGCATCAATCAACAAAACGGAGACACATTGGCCTGAAAGTGCCTTGAGTCTCCTCCACCACTGGACAAGGTAACAAGTGGGGATCTGGAGGGTGGCTGGCAGGTCCCTGCTCCAGACCAAAACCTTGGATGGCGGCTAAGCTGTCACGCTGACTCTCGGAGAGGATGCTGCAGACAAAGTAGCGTCATGGCAGCAGGATAATGATCGGTGGGTGGGGAGCCGGGTGACGCCCAGTGCGTGGCGAAGCTGGTCACCTCCACACATCCGCCCGACACCCACCACCGGATAGGGTCGGCTCTCAGGTGCACGCACCAGCGTGCGGATACCCCGGCTGCTCCTGCCAGTGAAGCCACCCTCCTCCAGCTGTGCCCGGCATTGGCTGCAACCTTTTCCCTCCCCTTAGGCTGAGCTTTCTGCTGGCTGCAACTGCTTACAAGGTCGCACTATTTATTTGCTCCATAGCCGCCCCCTTCAAGGTTAAGTTAACCAGTAACTGTTGCGAGGTAGAAGGGAGACAAGCTAGTTTGGAGGTGCAAAGCGATGAAGTAATACAGGCAAAGCAAGCCCTAAATACCCAGTCAACGACCACAACCGACTGTGCATGCAAATGCAGCATAAATGCTGGTGCTGCACTAATCTGGCGTGACAAAGCCCACTCCTTATCACAAAAAGGGGCCAGCAACAAACAGAGCATCAAAAAGCCAGCTGGGAAGTGCCCTGTTATTAGCATGCTCAGGAATTTGAAGGTCTTGTTGGGCAAAACAGTAAGTGCTGCCGGCATCCAAGTGGACCAAACAATCTGCCAGAGAGCCTTTGCTGATGGCTTTCATGATGAGCCTGCAGGCAATAATATGGCGTTCAGTGGTCATACCCGAGATGTTGACACCCTTAAAAAATATGGAGAGCACTATCTGCTTGCTGACAGAGTGGACACTGAAGGCTGGTGGACATTTTAATGTGGACATCGGTTTTCTGGTTAAGGTGCCTGCCACAGTGTGCGTAGTGGAAGATATTGCGCTTCATTTGGAGAGAAAGTTTGGGCATGCTCAAAAAGGCGCTGCTAATGCCTTTGTGGACGTGTGGAAGCAGACTCTGGACATAAGAGTAGTACCCTGCTTTTGAGTTGGCATAACCCAGTTTATGGTTCGAGTGCATGTGGGATTTTTTATGTAGCTTGGAGATTTGGAAGGCTAGTCAATCTAGGGCCGTGTTGGGGAGCTTCAGTGTCAGATCCCTGCTCATAAATTTTGTCAACAGCTAACCAGCTAATATCAAAGAAGGGATTGCCACCAGGGCCTGCGATGCGGATGGCTTCAGCTGGGAGGCTGTTTCCGTGGCAAGCTTGGTATTTTGCAAGGGCTTCTGCACATTCATTTCCTGCAATACCAGCATGAGACTTTACTCTGTAAAGGAAGATGTGGGATTGAGAGTAACGGATAGTACTAGAAAGAATTTTGAGGATGTGTCCTTGGACATGGTGGCGATGCTTCTTAGGGTATAATGACTGTTTCCAAAATTGATGGAGTGAGGTAAGGCTGTCTGGGGCAATCATATGACATGAATGTGATCGTGAGTGATAGCAGCAGCTGTAGCTGCCAGTTCTGCTCACCCTGTGGTTTTGGTTATACCAGCATCATTTGGTTCAACCAAGTTAGAGTTGCCTGAGCTGGGGTGGTAGACACCTGCCCCAATGACTGTTTTACCTTCTTGGATATGGCAGCTACCATTCGTGTAGGCCAAGGATTTCCAGTCTGAAAATTTATGTATAAGTCTTCATCCAAAGCAGGTCTGTGGGAGAACCTGGTTCTTCGCATTTTGTCTCGGTTAAGTTTCTCGAATTTCTTGAGACCAAGCGCTGTGTCGGAGTGCCAAGCATTGTATATGGGGTGGCTAGCAATGTTGTTGAGGTGCCAATTTGCTTCAGGGATGTCGCAAGCAAGATTTTGCAGCCAAGTAGGATCGTGTTTATCAAGGTGAAGCCGTGCAGCTGTATTCCAGACTGCTTTGATATGGAGATTCCAATAGACCTGGGGTAGGGGAGTCTCTTGACGAATCCAACCTCACTGGAGGCCACAACCGGCTAAGCTGCCCTCGTTCGGCGGATACAGCCTTGAAACCTTACCTTACCTTGACGAATCCAAGATTGAGGGGAAGCCTAGGCAATCTCGTTAGCTGGGATTGTTCCAAGTTTATGACACGAGTGGGGATAGGCTGTCAGGAGACTTGAGTAAGGTTTGGTGATCATGGATCCGTTCCAAGATGGTAGGAACATGAAACTGGCAGTTACTTCAGTACTGAGGATGGCTGAGTAGATGGCATGCCTAAGGCTGAGATTCATGGTTTGTTTGTTATAGATGGGATGGCACACTGAGAAACCAGTGAATAGGGACGAGAGGGAGTTGCAGGCGCATCAAACAGTGCATCTTGTGAGTCTGCACTCCAATAATGGGAGTGGCTAGAGAAGTATAGCGGGGAGGCCATTCTTTCCTGAATTACCAAAGCCCATTTTTGGAGGGCAGTGCGTACATGATTTGGCAAAGCTCGTGGGCAAGGATCTTTGATTTTCTTGCTGTAATACTTCCTTTCTACTTCTAGTAGTTCTAATAGCTTTGTTTTCCTAGTAAGCAGCCCAACTAGGGCTGACTACTAGTAGTAGTTCGGATGCAAAAGCTTTTACGTGTAAGTGCTACGTTGCAATGGAGACCTTTCAGCTTGGCTGTGTGGAAAGCTGTACGAAGGATGTTAAGGCGCTCTGGTGTCATCATGCCCTGGCATTTCCCATCTGTGCTGTAGATACATGCTACACTTGATGAGTAGATTTTGTGAGAGAAGAAGAGGTGGAAGGTTCGTGTCGAGGGAGGGCTGCTCATTGGTAGGTTCAGGCTTGTACCTTACAAGGTCTACATTATGAATTTAGAACTCACAGCTCCCGGTGGGTTGCATGCCTACTTGTGGGTTTGCGGATTACTGGCACTGGCACGGGCACGGGCACGCACCGGCAGTTGCACAGGCACGCATCGGCACTTGTGCAGGCATTCACTGGCACTGGCATATGCATGCACTGGCTCTGGCACGGGCACGGGCATGCACAGCAACAGGCATGCATGCATAGGCATGCGCAAACACGGGCACAGGAATGCGCTAACACGGGCACAGGCATGCCCAGGCATGGGCACAGGCATAGGCACAGGCATGTGCAGGCACAGGCATGGGCACGCTGCTTCTGGCATATGCCTGCGGCACGCTGTTGGCAAGCACTGCCGGCACATCTCGTCAGCCACCTATGCACAGCGGCACCAAGAGACCTCCTCGCCTGCATGCAAAGGCGCTCCGCGCCTTCACTCTCAAAACCATCCGCCTTAACAGCCTGGGCCAAGCCCCTGGCAAAGCTTTGAGCCTTTAATTGCTCAGACAAATAAACCCACATAGTAGCAAACAACTATTCCAAAGACACATGTGGAAGCTAAAATTGAGACACTTATTTGTGATCATACTACTGAGCTTATGGTGCTTGATTGCAGCAGGGGTGGTGGGACACCTGTGTGAATGTGTGTGTGTGTGTGTGTGTGTGTGTGTGTGTGTGTGTGTGTGTGTGTGTGTGTGTGT
>LFCJ01003896.1_pt1 | contig 10951 bp, 11 predicted proteins | sample 643141 | NCBI WGS metagenome assembly LFCJ01 (sample SAMN03766243, study PRJNA286221) | soda lake metagenome | biome: soda lake; feature: Kulunda steppe; material: water; isolation source: sample B1-Br-g2 brine of Lake Bitter-1 | place: Russia: Kulunda steppe | collected 2010-07 | reverse complement strand
GACGGTGCGGTCGTCGATCCTGGTGCGAGCGTGAGCGGTCGAATCGAACCCGACGCCGTCGTCAGGAGGGGATAACATGTGCGGAATCGTTGGGTACACCGGGACTGAGGCCGCTGGACCGATCGTCTACGACGGACTGGGGAATCTCGACTATCGAGGCTACGACTCCGCGGGCGTTGCACTCGTCGGCGACGAACTAACCGTTTCGAAGCAGGCTGGTGAGGTGAGCGAACTGTCCGTGCCTGACGTGGCCGACGCTCGCTGCGGGATCGGCCATACCCGCTGGTCGACGCACGGCCCGCCGACCGATGCGAACGCCCACCCACATACCAGCCAGAACGGCGACGTTGCCGTCGTCCACAACGGCATCATCGAGAACTATGAAGAGTTGAAACGGGACCTCGTCGCGGCTGGCTACGAGTTCGAGAGTGACACCGACACGGAAGTCATCCCGCATCTCCTCGAGCGCACCCTCGAGGACGGCCACGACTTGCTCTCCGCGCTCGAGGCCGTCGTCGATCGACTCGAAGGGAGCTACGCGATCGCTGCCGTACGGGCTGGCTCGGACCGAATCGTCGCGACGCGCCACGAGAGTCCGCTGGTCGTTGGTCACGGGACGGACGCGTCGTTCCTCGCGAGTGACGTGACTGCGTTTATCGAGCACACCCGTGACGTGACGTATCTCGAGGACGGAGATATCGCGTCGCTCGAAGCCGGCGACGTGACCGTCTATCGCGACGGCGAGGTCGTCGACCGACCAGTCGAGACCGTCGAGTGGGAAGCCGAAGCCGCGGAGAAAGGCGGCTATGACCACTACATGCTCAAAGAAATTCACGAGCAGCCGACGGCGTTACGTCAGGCGCTGTCGGGACGGATCGACCTCGAGTCCGGAAACGCCGATCTCGACGTCGACTTCCCACAGGGCTATCTGGGCTCGCTCGAGGAGATCCAGTTCGTCGCTTGCGGGACCTCGTATTACGCTAGCCTGTATGGGGCGCAGTTGCTCGAGGAACTCGCGGACGTCCGGACGAGCGTCGAGATCGCGAGCGAGTACGAGTTCAATGGCGGCCGTGATCCTTGGCGGACGCTCGTGGTCGCAGTTACCCAGAGCGGGGAGACAGCCGATACGCTGGGGGCGATCCGACAGGCCGGGGCAGCCGGCGCGCGGACACTCGCGGTGACCAACACCCTCGGGAGCACGGTCACCCGCGAGACCGACGACAGTCTGTTCATCCGGGCAGGCCCCGAGATCGGCGTCGCCGCGACGAAGACGTTCGCCTCACAGGTGACGACGCTGGCACTGCTTGCCGTCGGCATCGGTCGTGAGCGTGAGACGCTTACGGCTGTCGACGCCCGAGACGTTCTTGAAGACCTTCGTGGACTTCCCGGTGCCGTCCAGCAGGTCCTCGACGACGAAGCGCGCGTACTCGAGGCAGCTCGCGAGTACCAGGACGCGAAGTCGTTCTTCTTCGTCGGCCGTCGCTTCGGCTATCCCGTCGCGCTCGAGGGCGCGCTGAAACTCAAAGAGATCTCCTACGATCACGCCGAAGGGTTCGCCGCCGGCGAGTTGAAACACGGTCCGCTGGCGCTCGTCGAAGACGAAACGCCGGTCCTGGCCGTCTTAACTGTCGGTGGGGATGCGAGCGAGACGATGAATAACGTTATCGAGGCACAGACCCGTGGTGCGCCGGCGATCGGAACGGTCTCGAACGGGTTCGATGGTAAGTCACTCGACGTTTCGCTCGAGGTGGCCGACGTCGGTCTCTTCGAACCGCTCGTCGCGAACGTCTATTTCCAACTGTTCGCTTATCACGTCGCTAATTTGAAGGGGCGCTCGATAGACAAACCGCGGAATCTGGCGAAAAGCGTGACTGTGGAGTAAGGTCGGCTTTTGTTATTCGGTTTCGATGGTCTGTTTCTGTTCCGCCTGCAGTCGCTCTTCTGCCTTGTCTCGATCCTCCAGGTAGCCGATGTCGACGGCGCACTCCACCGCGCTGCCCGCCGTCTACGCGATGGGATCGATGTCGACGCGTTCCAGACGCTTCACGACGAGTTCGGTGGTCCGATGATCGTCTACGCGGAGAACCTCGTCGCTGGCCGAAGCCGTGAACATCGAGGGAGTGGTCGTTCGAACCGACGAAGTCGACCATCGCGCGAAGTTGGCTCGGGACGAATTCGAGGTACTGAACCGCGAGCAGTTCAGCCGCCGGCCGGAGAACGTGGAGTCGGGAGCGGAGTATGTCGTCGCAATCTACTGTACGCCGGCACGGATCCAGAAACAGGTTCGAAAGATGGTCCTCGAGGAAGGCCGCGAGTTCGGCCTCCATCTGAACGACGACCTCTACCCGTGAGTGGTCGAGGATATCTGGCCGAAAACTGGCCGGTGTTGATGGACCTCGAGGTGTCGCTTACGCCCGACGACGTGTATCCGTTGGTCGCCAAACGTTGTATCATAGAACCCCGGAAGATGCAGACCAACGCCGAACTGAACGATGTAGAGCCGACGGGACTCTGGCAACACCTCTCCTGACGCCTAATTTACTTACCGTGTCTCAAGAGTTGATATCAGAACGTTGTCTTGAAGTGAATAGTTAAGTGATGAATCAGTACCTCAACCGATATCGATCAGAATACAGTTCAGCGGTGAGGTTTTGAAGAAGCCAATTTAGATTGTGCACTGTTAGCTCAATCGGCAGTATCTCGATCCGTCATACATTACCGAGTGTAGATAATCCTTCATTTAAAGACACACATCCTCTGCGAATCCGAAAGAGGAAAGAAAACCAGACCGGGTTGGCACGAAGGAAGGCCAAGATATAGTAATGAATAGCAGTAGTAGTAGGAGTAGTAGTAGCAGTAGTAAGAGTGTCACCAATGGTGAAATTGCTGTTGCCGCCAGCAGGCGGTCAGTGATGATAAAAAGAAGAGCTTTGATGAATCGCTAGACGGCGGCGACTTCGGTGAGAAACTACGTTGCTCGAGACGTCATACTGGACGAATTTGACTGTAACGTCGAGGGTTTCGGCAGTGACTAAGCAGATGGACACTCACACAATACCCTCAAACCACTAGAATCTGGTGGTAAATAGCTATTTACCAGAATTAAAAGAAGGGCAAACGGTCGCTGTGAGCCACCTCGCAGTTCGATTTGAATCCCCATCTCGACTCAGTCGGGAAGATGAACTCGAGACGGAACGCCGCAGGTCTCTCACACTGAAGGGAACTACCACACGCAGACAGAACCACCCTCGAGGGCCACTATCTGGGACGTCGTTCGCTACCAAGCCAAGTTTGGAGTCTACTCCCGGTGCCGATACCGATTCTCCACTGGTGCACTGACGCTGGCATCACACTCTGGACCAGGCCAGTTGGGTCACCAGCGGACATACACCGAACACACAGAGCGATCCCATGAAAGAGGTAGCGGGTGTGGAACCCCTCACTCGAGTGCAACATCGGTAGACAGTGCACACACCCTCTGAATCGGGCTCTACAGAGGGTGTGTGTCTGTGTAGAGCCAGAACTCGATGGTCCTCCACATCCCAGGTATGCCCGAGACCACCTGCTTTTGTTCCGAGTCGAAACCAACTCATCCATTCGACCAGTAGTCGCTGTGTGAGGCTGTCAATAGAGTGGATGCTCCATTGAAACCATCACACGCTAGTCACACTGACACCGACACCGACACCGACGTAGAGACAGCCATCCGACGGCCATGCGTTCGGCTGAGGAGGACCATCCTGAATACGCAGTCGGGCGGTGACGTTCCAATGGTCGATACTCACAACGATTACAGCAGTCCCATAGCTACAGCCTCAAGTGGGGGTCCTCGAGTGAAACCACTCGTGTCGCTGTCGTGCAGCGATGGAAACCGCCACCACTGTGCCCCCTCGAGAGTTTTTATCGTCCGTATGGTTTGAACTGAGACCAGACTCACGACTGCCAGACCGGTACATGCCTACTATGTATCCCGACGGAAACGCGACTGGAGAACTCAGTATAATGCTGACTCAATCTCGCTGTCGTTCGAGTGGACGCTCGCTGTCGTTTGAGAGTACGCTCGTCGTTGGGCGAGTGTTCGCCCGCTGTCGTTCGAGCGGACGCTCGCTGTCGTTCGAGAGAACGCTCGCTGTCGTTCGAGCGGACGCGAGACGGCCTGTCTCGAGCCCCTCTCAACCCCACAATCTACACTCATCACGAAGTCACTATCACAGTCTACCCACCTCTCATTTCCAGGCTAGCCAGCCCCCATTTTGATTCCCATCTTTCCACCCTCTCTTTCGGATTTGAAGAGGGTGTGTACGGTTTCGTCCTCTCGCTACCGTCGAGTAGATACGCAACGTCGTACCAACTGCGTCGAAGAGGCTGTCTCATACCCACTACCCTGGGGATACAATGGCGGTTTTGAGAGCACTTCTCAGGAGTCTACGAACACGTAATGACCTGTACTAATGAGGATGGTCTGGACGCCAGCTTTGACTCGGGGTAGCGAGTTCGATCCAGAACGGTTCACCCGGTCATCATAGCTGTCTATTCTCACTCGAAAAGCCCTTGCCAGTAGTAGGGCGTGTTCTGGGGCTCTGTTAGTTCGTTTCAAATACGGGTTCGATCGCCAGTGAGACGACTCGAGGCTGTTTTACTGGTTGAGGGCGTTCCGGTCGAACGCGTACACCCCGCGTTCAGGTCGTTCGAATCCAGGTGTCTCCTCGTGCAGTCGTTGGACTGTCGACGCCCACAACGTTTCAGCCGAGCCGTATGCGTTCGGAAATTGCTTCCAGAGTTCGTTTCGTAGCTCTCCTGTCTCAAGTGGTCCTCGCTCGTCTAACAGCCGGGCAGCCTCGACCATTACGGTCCGAGCGTCCCCACTGCTGGGTCCATTTAGCCGAAGCCATCCCTCTAACGCCGCAAACGCGTCACTAGTGGTATCGGTATCGGCTGTGTCTGGGCCTGTTTTGGAACTCGCAAATGACTCCAATGGTACTGGTCTTCCCTCGGCACTGTTGGTTGGCTCCGGGTCAGTCTGTTGGGTTTCTGTATCTTCTTCGAGGGTTGTGACTCGTGACTCGAGGGCAGACAGTTCGCTTTCGACGGCCTCGAGGTGGTCTCTTAAGTCTAAGAGTTCGTCGGTGTCGATCGTATTCGATCCGGGGTCGATTGGGGTGAGCGGGTGTGTCCGTGATCGGTTCCGAAGGAGATGTCGGATGTATTCGGACCGACTACTGAAGCCCACCTCAGTTGCTTCAGCATCCAACTCTGAGATCAGGTCCGGAGGCAGACGGAGCGTAATCGCTTCCATGCCACATCGAATACACATTGAATATGTAAGAGTATTGGCCGGAGTTGGTTCGATGCCACACCGACTGTCAGTGGGTGTTGGGCACGATCTGTGAGGCGGGTGGATCCGGGTCAATCACTGCTGGGAAATACTGCAATTGGAGTTTGTCTCGTCTATACAGGGCTCTATGGTGTGAAGTCCGTAGGTATACGGCTATGGTGGTACTAACATAGGGTGACGGGTGGCAACCTACACCACCATCGAAGACTGGCAGGATGTCGAAGACAGTTACGTCGTTGATGTGAGCATCCGGCAGACGGAGGATGAAAAGTACCCGTGCGGATGGGACTACAGCTTGCACCTCGGTGAAGTTGACGGCGAAACTATCGTTCGGTACGACACTGCCCACGAACGGACGAAAGGTCACGAGCGCCACAGCTAGGATGATGTCGAAATTATCGACTCCCAGGGATGCTGACGCTCTACGACCGCTTCATACGCGAGACCGAGAAGCTGTCGCCTGTCTCTTTGGACTGGCCGGAGTAGGACGCCTCCAGGAGGAACACACTATGCCCAGGCTCAAAGTCTCCGTTGGTAAACGCGAACGCCTCGACCAGCGCACGCGGAGCCACATCAAAGCTGCCCAGGAGGGTGAAGATCTTGACGACGCCCAGCCGGTGTTGAACGTCGGATCGTATGCAGAACTCAGTCGCCTGCTCAGTCCGAAGAATCTGCAGCTGTTGCAGGTGATTTCCGAACGCCAGCCCGAGAGCATCCGTGAAGCTGCCGAACTAGTTGAGCGAGATTACAAACAGGCCCATCGGAACCTTTCCGAATTCGATGATATCGGCGTCATCGAGTTCGAGGGCGGTGGATCGGGCCAGGCAAAAAAGCCAACGCTGGTCTACAACGGTCTCGAAATCGATATCCCGTTTGTAGGGTCGAACGGGAGTGTCTGTGCAACGGCACTGTGAAAAACCCTCCCGTTCGACTTGCTTCGGTTTCAACCCGGTGAAGGAGGCTACGCTAACTGGCTGATCGTCGTTTTGCACGGCCTTCGTGAGTATCTCGAGCACCCGTATCGCCGGCTGCTCGACGTGGTGTACGAAATGCCCCGAAACGTTGGAATTGTCGGGTTCGACACGTCTGATATCCCTGATTTTGACCGTTTGTGCCTGGTATCAGCGACTCAAAATACCGATCTGGCACGTGCTGTTGCGGTTGTCGGCCGAAGTGCATGAAATCGCTGAGACCTAGCCAATCGACTCAACCGGATGTATTGGGGGGGAGCGGGGATCAAACGCTAGTATCCCATTCAAATTTTTCAATTGTTTCCGTGAATCTCGGCATTTCTCTGACTGGATACTCGGGTATTCCAACTTCGCTAGGAAGAGCGTACAGATGACCCTCATAATGTGGTTCCCCTAGACCTGGTTCATGTTTAGTATCATACGTACCTCGAACATTATACCCTCGCATATGCAGGTAGTCTCCTACCTGGTCAATATCTTCAACTAGCACCTCATACTCATCTCCAGCAAAAATACTAATAGTTAGGCCAAGTGGAGAGTTTTTAAATTGTGTGATTCTCGGGACAACTCCCGGAAACTCATTTTCAATTTCATTTCGTTTGGTCTCAAGTTCTTCCCGGAGCCATTCTGTATCTGGATTAAGAACCTTACGTAGCTCTTCGTATAAATCAGGATGGTGCTTTTCGAGGATTTCGGCATCCTTTTCAAGTTCTCTAATTCGTTGCCTAATTCTAGAAGCTGATTGGTACCGCTTACTGTCTTTTACATCGACTTTCCTACTAATCCGTTCACGATCCGTTTTGGTCATAATCGCGGTAACTCCCATACTACCATTCATTAGGGCATACGACTTGGATATTGTGTAATGTGCTCTGTTGACTCTATTGAAGTGCTGGGCTCTGGTGAATCGCCAGACGGCATCGGCTTGGTTTGTCAGAACTAGGGAGACAAAGTGGGAAACCACCGATGTCCATGTCGAAGATTTTCCGCTTCACGAAGCAAGCAGTGCGATTAGCTAAAAATGCTGTTGGTGGTTGAGGCGAATCCGCCGCTCCGCAGGGTGACGGCAGATTCGCCGACTATGCCGTCGTTTCGCTGCATTGTCTGCGGATTCACTTGGAGAAATCCTACCGCGAAGCGCTCGATCTCTTGAGCGAGATGCCACAAATACTGGCGGAGATCGGTCTTGAGAAGGCCGATCTTCCTGATCACTCGACGCTAGTAAAGACGTTTGACAGGATCAATATGGCAGTCTGGCGAGGGGTGCTGCGCCTGTCAGCGCAGCTCCACGAGCCATCTGGTCATGCAGCGATGGATGCAACGTTTTTCGACCGCGAAAACGCGGGCAAACACTACTGTCGTCGGACGAATTATCGCGTTCAGACACTCAAAACAACCCGCGCTCGTCGCTACAGCGTCACAACCTGTGCTCGACGTTCACTACACAACGAGGAAACGCCACGATGAGCAGATTGGGTGGCAACTCGCCCGCCGACAAAGGCCGCGACAGGCAACGATTACGTAATAAGCTCCGGGAACAGGGTGTAAGACCGCTGATCAGGCACCGAGAGTTCCGTCCCATCAATTACGCGCACAACGCGTGGATCGGTGGGACTCTCCACAGCCAAAAAGCGTTATCTGAAACCGTCTTCTCGGTGGTCAAGCGCACGCTCGGCGACACCGTCCGTGCGCGAAACTGGTAACCGTGAGTTCCGTGAAATCGTCCTGATGTGTGTCGTCTACAACATCAGGTGTGCAATCAAATAGCCAAATTTAGCGCCGTATGTCGATTTACCACGGCCCCTCAGGTTGAACAAACAAGTGACTCGAATTCTGAAGTGTGCACATAAGCTAATATAGATGTTAGTAATGGAGACATAGGTCTACATTAGCTTATTGGAGAATCTTTAATACAGATGTGTTACAAACCACTGTTTAGAAGCGTGGGACACCGGTCAACAGTTGACCTGTGTTGGAGTAGCCCGACCGCGCTTCGGCATCAACCGAAGCATGAATCACACAAACGGTAACTTAATTGAAGGCATCGCTCGCAAGGGGAACGGTGTTCATCCAGATCATATCGTACTGGATGAGGGCACTGGAGCAGTACCACACGTCTACCGAACGTTTGACGAACCGGCTCTCGTCATCCAGAACGGAGAGCTTGTTCAACGGTCCACTTTGGACAGGTGCTTCGAAGAGGACTACGTGAGGTTCGTCCGTGATGATATGCTGTGCGCGTATAACTTTGTGGAGTGTGACTCCCCTGTTCACGATACAACTGGCACAACTTTCGTGTAGAGTTGAAAACAATGATAGGCAAATGGAGTTCATCGTCGTCAGAACAGACCACATCAGTCAACAGCTATTACCCGGCTGAACCGTCGTCCGGGAAGGGATGCATTGAGATCGGAAGACAACTGAATAAAGCATTAGCTGACGGAGAATCGGGCTTGTTCAGAAAAATAAAATATCTGATTACAACTTGGAGCTATCGTGCTGGTGCTTTTGTGTGGAAAAATACACCCTACCCGGACAAAGCGGTAGGATTGGTATTTGGCCTCTTTCTCACCATTAGTTATGTGGCTATTTGGACATTTAGTACACCTTTGCTTGCTCCCACTGTTCAATTTTCTTTCCTCTCTTTTGACAATATACTTTTCGCTCAAACAGGTTTTGGTACTTCATCGACAGACCTATTTCTCTACTTTGCCCTTTTGTTAAACGCCCTGTCTTCGTTTATTTTATTTACGATGATAGGGTACTTTCTCTCGCCAGTATTTATGAATTTACTCAGACGTCTAACCCCGGCTCCGTATCATCCTGTAATTGATCGTAGAATATCTTTGTTAACAACCATTACTCCCCCAGGTAGTACCCGTCACGAGACTTTCAGCCAGCCTCGAGCAAACCTCATCGGGTGTAGTTTTGGTCGCAATGTAAACAAGACCGATATTTCTCTGCATGACAAGTGTATGGAGCCCTGTTGTGAAAGTGGAATATACGCCGATAAACCGGCAGCAGTTTGGCCAATAGACAGTGATAGAGATGATCGAAACACGGGTGAATTAAACTATGCACTCATCTGGGTGATTGAAAACGACAAGAGACATAGGATGTACAACTCGAGAGCAAGTTTAGAATCGGGTTCCGAAGAAGACGAAGATGTAGAACTCCCATCGACACTCCCACGGGAGGAAGTGCTAACCATGCTATCACAGAAGGGATTCCCGTGTGTGCATTACACGACTCTCAACGGTATGAAATTCTTGGGTAAAGATTCAGATGGTTTAAATAACATCGAAAACGAACTGACTGGAATAAACACCGGAGTTGTAGCTTTCGCTGAAGATAGTAGTCAACTGGATGAAATAAGAGACAACATCAATGACATTAATTCACCATACGATCGTATTAAGGGTTTTAACGCATCTACGCAGCTATATTACGGACCAATCAATAATAATAATAAAGAAGAGACTGACTCCAATCGCCCAGGCCTGATTGAGAGGGTTTTCCGCCCGCTCGGTCAGGTCAGGTCGGGCCTGCGATCACCCGAATGGATGAAAAACAACATCGACCGATTGATGGGTGGAAAACCGCCGAAACGGTCACGACTCAATACGTTGTGGAGACGAACAACTGGGACCATACTCTGTCGCCCAGACCAGCTCCATATGTTTACAATGGTGCCGGGCCAGGATGCGAAGACAGCTAACCTAGTCGGCGGGAAACGGGCTGATCAAACAATAATCGATGATATCAGTCCTTATCAAGAAGAGAGATACACGACTGATTTCGGAGGAGAAGAAGATGAGTGAAGGCCACTTACCAGACACCGGAGCGAATCCACCCGTCAACCCGGACGGATTGATCGCTTTCGGGCAAACCCATACCCGAAAACACGATCAGCAGCTTCTCTGGGGCGTTCCTGCTGAGTTGATCAACAAGCATGCCCTTGTTACTGGTCCAACTGGCTCTGGTAAGACGACGACACTCACCTGGACTGTCTACTCAGCTCACCTTACGACGGATGGACCGACGATACTGTTCGATCGGAAAGGCGACGGCTGGCCAGAACGAATCTGTCAGACCCTCGCTACAGTTGATCCATCACTCGAGGACGTCTACTATTTCGATACGACAGCAGGCGTTCCATCGCTGTCGATCCTTGACCTTCGACCCTATCTCGACGCTGGACTTACACGATTCGATGCGATTACGCACGTTATCGAAACTGTCCAGACGCTTCTGGCTGTCCACTTACCGGATGATGATGCCGTTCGAGCGCCCGATGTTCTCGAGCATTTGTTATGGCTGTTGTACGACCCAATCTATGGTGATGACGTCACGACGCTCGATGCGATCCACGATGCCGTCGTGGCCTGGAGAGAGTCAGGAACATTTCCTGAGGCATCCCCGGAGTGGTTAGACCGGCTTCGACAGAGCGCAATAGGGGTTGATCCCCAGAGCAGGGAGAAAATCGCACAGGGGCTTTTGACCCGGATCGAAAAACTGTATCAGGATGCTCGGCTTCGACCGCTGTTCCAGACGCCGCCTGCTGGTGAGGAGGCCGCTTTCCAGTTCGAGGACTGGCTCGATCGTGATGTAGTCATGCTTTTCGATCTCGGGGCACTTTCCGATG
>LFCJ01003893.1_pt1 | contig 10954 bp, 13 predicted proteins | sample 643141 | NCBI WGS metagenome assembly LFCJ01 (sample SAMN03766243, study PRJNA286221) | soda lake metagenome | biome: soda lake; feature: Kulunda steppe; material: water; isolation source: sample B1-Br-g2 brine of Lake Bitter-1 | place: Russia: Kulunda steppe | collected 2010-07 | reverse complement strand
TTTCCTCCTTCCGCACCGCGCACAGGATATCGATGCCATCCTACGAGGACAGGACCAAGCCTACACCCGGGGCAGTCCACAGTTCAAGGCCGCCTGCGCCGCGTTCCGGCAAGCGCCCGCAGCTGTGAAGCAGCGCATGCGCAAGGGCAGCGGGAGCAGCGAGGGCGCCTCAGCAGGCCATGCCGGCGTGCTGCGGGCCGCGTGGCTGCACTTCTGCGCACTGCGCGCGCTGCTGGTGCTCACTGACCGCCTTGGCATGGTGGGTGAAGCCGGTGGCAGCCCTGTGTGCTGCGTGCCCCGCTGCAGGTGCTCACTGAATTGCCTGGGCATTGTGTGAGCAGCTGCAGTGATCCTGCACACTTTTGCACGCTGCTGGTGCCTCTGACTGTGCTGGGCCTCTGACTGTGCTGGGCTTGGTGGGGTGCGGTGTTGGGGATTGCCTTGCCCCCATTCCTTGAGCTGCTTGTCACGGACTTGAAGCAATCTAGCATGCTGATTGCAGCCAGTCATTCACATAGGCTTTTGGAACCGGAACCTTGCAGTTGGGGAGTGAAGGTGCAGTGACACACATGCTGCATGAGCTCCTGGCGCTTCTGGAGCGGCTGGGCAAGCTGGGCGCAGCCAGTCTTGCGCCTGCCTTCCTGAGGCCTCTTGCCTCCCTGAGACGTGCTCCATTGTGCTCTGTCCCCCTGTTCCCGCTTGCCTGTCCCTGCTGCTTGCCCCTGCCTGCCCTTGCTCCTTGCCCTTGCACGCTCTTGCCTGCTCCGAGCCCATTCCTGCTTCCTCCTGCTTGCCCGTGCGGCCTGCCGCCCCCCTCAGGACACTGCCCCCGGCTCACCCTATCCCTGGCTTGCCATAGACGGCTACGGACCCGACGTCGGACCTGACACGGTAGCAGACGCACCTGACCTGGCCGCCGCCAGCTGTGAGATGGATAGGGAGGAGGTGGAGCTGGAGGAGGCTGATGGGGTAGCTGCCGCAGGCACAGCAACTGGCGCGGCCGAGGGGTGGGAGGGGGCAGGAGAGGTACCATGCACCGGGGCGAGCATGGGAACCTGGTGGGAGGAGCAGGCGGGGGGGCACGGCGCCGGGCAAGGACGTGCCTCCACAGCCCCCCCCGTGGTTGACAAGCTGGCTGACCCCCTGTGCGTGGCCTCGCCCCTACTGCCGCTGCTGCTGGGCTCAGAGCTGGCGCCCGGCAGTGGCAAGGGCCGGGGGGGGACGAGAGGCATACCGGTGGGGACCAGCCCTGCAGCTGCCTGCCCGCTGCCCGTGCGCTTTGACCTGCGCCGCCAAGGTCCCATGTGCGACGCATACGTGGAGCTCATGTGTACCTTCCTGCCCAGTGGGGTGCTGCCCTTCCTGTGCAGTGAGCACCACCAGGTAGGGGCGGCAGTGTGGTCCAAAAACAGGGACAGTGTGGTTTTGGCGTCGCAGGGCTGTGGTGTCGATCGGGTGTGTGCCGCAGCGGCACCACACTGGACAACACGTGTGGTGAGCCATGCTGCGCGCGTCTCAGGCTCTTGAGTGTGCTGCACGGCCTGGGTGGGCCCTCGCTTGCACAACGTGCCATTGCATGCACGCGGAGCACTGCATGCATGCATGCCATCTGGCGGGGGCTTTTAAGGGTTGCACTTTTTGGTGGTGTGTGCCGGCTCTGGTGATGATGGTGTTGATGGTGATGATGGTGATGGTAATGATGATGGTGGGTGATGATGGTGATGGTAATGATGATGGTGGGTGATGATGGTGGTGATGATGATGCGTGCATGTGTGCGTGTGTGTGTGAAACGCGTGCCATCCTGCAGGGGGGCGCTTAGTGTGGTGCTGTTCCCAGCAGCACAGGGGGGGGCCGCTACCCCCATGTGAAAACTGAGGGTGTGCGCGCTTGTGAGCTTGTGTGTGCATACGTGGACTTGTGTGTGCATGCGTGCAGTTATGTGTGCATGTGTGAACTTGTGTGTGCTTGTGTGCATGCGTGAATGTGCGCATGCGTGTACGTGCGAGAGTGAGGGTTAGGGAGAGGGAGGAACAGAGGAGGTGTTCGGGGAAAGGCCATTCGCGCTAGGTGCCATGACGTGCAGGTGGGCAGTATTGCAGACCTTGGAACAAGGATTTCCCCCCGTGTACGTGGGTACCCAACTTTTTGGGGGTGCAACACGCCTGGGCATGGCCAGGTGGCCTGCACTACGTGTGGCGCGCCGTGGCTGCAGCCAGGCAGGCTGCTGTGACGGGTCCAGGGTGTGGTTTGTGTGCTCCTGTGTTTTTGGCCAGGTGGCATACGACGTGCGGCATGCCGTGGCTGCAGCCAGGGAGGCAGGCATCGTGGGCGCGGAGGCATTCCTGCAGGAACGGCTCGGAGACTTGGCCGCTGCGGGCCGGCTGTACTTGCTGGGCGTGAAGGAGTGAGTCCTGTGTGGCGCTTGTCCAACGCAGCGTTCATCCATCCAGCTGCTTGTCCACACGTTCCATCCCATCCACTCATTAATGTATCCGTCCTTCTATGCATCCATCCATTTATCCATATATTCATACATAGACCATGCATGCAAGCAGGCAGGCAGGCAGGCGGGTAGGGAGGTAGGGAGGTGAGCCTGTGGGCCAAAGCAGAGCTTCGGGGAGCTTTGAGATTGTGGAGCAGCCAGGCAGGGCCGCATCACTGTGCTGGTGCTGTCTTTGTACGTGGTTTTTGGGCTCAAGACAGTCTGAAGGCTATGCTAAAGGACCTTAGTGGGCGCTGCCCTTTTTTTGCTTGGCTTTGTTTAATGAGGGATGGTGTTCACCATCACTTGCAAAATTGAGCGAAGGTGGAAGCGTAGATTACGGCAGTCTCCTTGGTCGAAGCAGTGGTCAGCGCAGTGCATGGAAGTGGTGGCAGCATCAACCTTTTCCATCTGTTCCTGGGTGCGGGTGATGTGGATGAACCATGGACAGACCTTTTTTTTAGGGCCCCCCGTCTCCCTCTGCTGGCTGCAGAGCCAATGACGCCCTGGCGGCGGCCCTGCTGTCTGGCATCACACCCCTGGCCTGGCCCCCCGCCAACCAGTCCGCCGCCGCCACCAATGCTGCCAGCAGCACGGATGTGGGCATGCGCAGCGCACCATCGCATGCAGGCAGCGATGGCGGGTGCGCCACCCGCAGCGCGCAGGCTGGCATCGATGAGGACGCGCTCCAGGAGCAGCATGTGGCTTGGCTGCTGGCGCTCGCGCCCCGGCTGCGGCCCGTGCTCCTGCGCCTCTGCAGCGACCACAGCGGCGGTAGCGGCAGCATTGCAAGCACCGCTGGCAGCAGCATGGCCGCCAGCTCCCACCCCTCCATCAGCCGTGCTGCGCCTGATGGATGCAGACCCTGCGGTGTCACCTTAGCGATGCCCGGCAGCACCAGCAGCCCAGCTGCACATGCAGGGGGGGTTGACAGCAGGTCTGGCACAGTGGCGCGGGCAGGGCCTCCCAGATTGGTGGGTCAGGGCCCCCCCACGCGGCATGGTGTGCCCCCGCCCCTGCGCCGCGCATGGCACGCGCTGGGCACGGCCGCTGATTTTTGCCACAGGTGAGGGGCGTGCGGGTGCGCGCGCGGCTCAGAGGGGCACATGGCTGGCGTGCAGGACGGGACAGGAATGTTTGCTGGGCTGCGTGGCAGGGCTGCATGGCAGGGGTGCATGGCAAGGGCGTGTGGCAAGAGTGCGTGGCTGGGATGGAGGACGGGCATGCCAAGCTAGGGGTGTAAGCGCTCCTCCCGCTCTTGCTGCATTAACTTGGTGACACCCGCAGCCGTTTAAACTTGTGACCTCTCACGGCTCAGAAACGTGAATGCGTGATGACGCAGTGCAGGAAGGCTGCTGGCTTGATGGCTGGACACAGCAGTGGAAGAGCCCGGCTTGCCTGAACCTGCCCTGAGGGGCTCTCTCAGACACATAGACCTGCCCTGAATCTGCTTCGCTAAGCATTGACGGCCATCGCAACATCAACAATGGACGTTGCGAGTTGGGCGCTCTTGATGCCACCTGCCCTGAATCTGCCTCACTGAGCATTGACGGCCACCGCAACATCAACAATGGATGTTGCGAGTTGGGCACCCTCAATGCTACCTGCCCTGAATCTGCCTCGCTGAGCATTGACGGCCACCGCAACATCGGTGCTGCTGGCGACCAGCCCAAGCCAGGTCTCCTCCTGAGTAAAGATTTGTTCCGTGTGCACTCCTGCTGCATCATGCATTGCCACATGTTCCGTGTGCACTCCTGCTGCATCACGCATTGCCACATGTTCCGTGTGCACTCCTGCTGCGTCACGCATTGCCACATGTTCCGTGTGCACTCCTGCTGCGTCACGCATTGCCACATGTTCCGCGTGCACTCCTGCTGCATCACGCATTGCCACATGTTCCGTGTGCACTCCTGCTGCATCACGCATTGCCCCAGGTGCCACAAGGCAGAGAGGGCGAGGGCCGCAGCAGCCGCAGCAGCAGCAACAGCAGCGCCTGCGCATGGCACAGCACAGCATGCCAGGACGGCACAGCCAGCAGGCGGCACTGCCCAGTATGGTGTGCTCAGCCCACAAACGGGTGCGGCAGCGGCCACGGACGCAGTGGCGCATGGAGCGGCGGAGGCGCCAGGGAATTGGCAGGGTGGGGAGGGGAGTGCTGCCAACCAGCTGTGGCTGGCGCTGCTCGAGGAGTTTGTGGGGCGCATGCGCATGGCAATCAGGCAGCGGGAGCAGCAGCAGCAGCAGCAGCAGCAACGCTTTGAGGCTGGAACCTGCCAGACGCATGGGCTGCATGTTCAGGTGTGCTGACTCGGCCTTTCCCTAGGAGCCATCACCGCGCAGCTCCACCACAGATCCCGCCGGTGATATGCTTTGGATGCGGCAAGCTGAGCTGCCCAATGTGCTCTGTCCGATTGTTGGAAACTGGCACGCTCCATGCTGCCAGCATGTCAGCCCATCTCTTAATGTCTGCCCATGTTGTCGGCTTGCCTGCCTGCCTACAGGCCGTACTTGATTTGTTAACCATCTGCTGCACCATTCATGGATCCTGGGTTGGTTTGATCCACTGGTGCGTGCTCCTAGTTCCTTTTCATATCTCTCCTGGGCTCCCTTTGGTCACCGGGGGCAGGGCAGATCTCCCCCCACACCACTCTCACCGCGGTGCCCTTGTTTCAGGCACAGCGCAGGCACATGTCGCTCGCTGCAGCGACCAAGCCTCTGGAGCATTAAGTGGGCTCTGCCCAATCCCACAGCTGCCCTCGTCTGGCAGGCGCAGCTATGAAGCTTGAATTTACCTGCCCAATCACATGGGTCTACCCCAGCACTGCCCTGTGCGCGCCCCACCTGGACCCACGTGCACCACATGCCGCCCTGTGCTACCGTGCATGCGGATACATGCATGCGGATGCATGCATGCAAAAATATTTGCATGCGGTTGACCTGATTTCTACACACCACTGTGTGCCATATGTCCTGCCCCTCCCCCTGCAGCGGGCGCTCAGCCACATCTGGTGCGCCCTGGCAGAAGAGACGGTTGCGCGCGCTTGCGAGGGGGGGGGCGGCCTGCCGCTGCGTGCGGTAGTGGCACACCTTAGTGTGGCTCATGGGGGCGCTCGGTTTGGAGAGATGCGGCACATGCTGCTGGCGCTGCTCAGGTGGGTGCAGGCGGAGAGGGGAATGGGAATGGGTGGCTCATGTTCTAATCTGCACTGGACCTTCTGGTTGGTGAAGATTGTGGGGAGGAAGGAGGGCAGGGCAAAAAATGGCCCTTTTATGATGAGGGCAGGGGAGGCAAACAGTCCAGGGGGGGGCAGGGGGGGGCAGCCAGTGCCAACCTAGCACTGGCAGGGAGCAGAGGCACTGGCAGGAGCGAGGGCAGAGGCACCGGCAGGGCGCAGAGGCGCAGAGACGACGGCAGAGGAGGCAGCAGAGGCGCTGCTCGTGGTGAGGACCCCAGAGGCAATTGTGAGGCCAGATTGTGTATGCTTTATAAAACCTGGCCTGCAGGCAAGAGGTGATCAACACGGAGGTGTCCCATTCAAAACCTCATCCTTCTGCTGGCATGGTGTGAGTCATGCCCTGCCAATACTCTGTGCCTCGTCGCTGCAGCTCATGCGCATTTGAAGGACAAATCATGGGCACTGCTGGGCGGCTCATCATGAGGGATGCCTTCAACAAGGTGCGGTCTGAGCATGCACAGGGTGCTCTTGGCCTGCGGAACGGACTCAGCAAGGCACACAGCCCAGTCATACAGGATGGAGTTACAAGGTCCCATAATGTTGGGTGCATTCAGCAAGGCTTGAGCTTCAGCACAAAGGGATTGCCTCAAGCCCAAAATGGGTACCACATCGCATCGGTCCAAATGTGTCTGACCATGCCCAGCGCCTCGGAATGATGCATACAACAGTGTCTAGCATCTCATCATGCGGACGCGGCTGGCAAGGCCCGGTACCTGGACATGCGGTTGAATTTGACATAGGTTTGGCATTGCCTTGGTAGTGCCTCCACTTCTTTCTGTGGCTCTGAGACTTGAGCTCTTTAGCACAGGCTTGCTGTGTGTGTGCGCGCATGTGCATGTGTTTGCAGCCCCTTCTTCAACGCAGCTGCCTTGGATCAGCATGACTCTTAGACCTTGAGCCAAACAGATATTTTTAGTGCACGCATTTGTATTTGAGCACAGTTTGTGCCTGCAGCCAGAAAGACAACGTTAACTGAATGATGCAGTGGCCGCTCTGGCTCAAGAAGTTGGCAGCTCCTCACCAATGCAAGCTCAGCACGATTGCCAATCAATGCAGCTGCCTAGAACCAAGGTTCTGTTAACACTGCCACCTGTTGAAGGCTCTATGTACAGCCATGCAGCGCTTTATGATCATGCCTGGTGGTGCCAGCTGAGCCGCCGAGCCTTCTGTCCCCGAAACACACACATATACACACATCTTTGCTGTGCAGGGCTTGCCGCCAAAATTTTGTAGGGCAGAGCGGCTCTTGTGCACAGGCGCCCTCGTTACACGCAATGTTTGCACACCTGATTTTGTGCGCAGACGCGCAGCCGTTATCACTTTGCTGCCAATGGCAGGCCCCAGCTGCCACCTCCTCCTACCCATCCTGATGGGCTCTGCAGTGAGGACCCTGCAGCATTCTCCTCCCACCACATCACCTCGCAAGGAGCCGACCGTACGAGCCGCAGCCCTCAGCATCTGGCGCGGAGGGCCGGGCCCCCCAGGGTGAATGCAGCTGCGGCCATGCCCTTTGTGCTTGCCAGGTATGCAGCGTGCAGCACCAAGGCGTCAGCACTGTGTGCATTACAGCGATTGGGGGTGGGGGTGCATGTATGCACATGTGGGTGTATGCATGTGTGCGTGTGTGCGTTTATGTATGCTGGTGTGAAAATTAGCTCTGCCTGCAACCACCGCTCATCAAGTGCCCTGATTTCCTGAGTTCCGTGTACGCATGTCAAGCACTGCTTTGTGCTTCTCCTTAAGTGCCCTTCCTTTCCATGTGTGGTGATACCTGCACCATATTGGGCTTGCTGATGCAGACTTCCTTGTCTCTTGCTTGCTACCAAAGACAACTTGCTACCTTATGAACATGCTTGGGCATGCACAGCTTGAAATGCATTTGCGTAGCCACGTACAAGTTTGCTTCAAAGCAGGCAGTTGTACACAAAACACAACCCCACATGGGCAGAGGCGACAGCTTCAGGAGGTGCAGGCGTGGAGACAAGCAACCCCACCCTCTCTGCGCGCAGCGACACGGCACAGCAGCTGCTGATGGCGTCAGGCGTGGGCAGCGGCTCGCCCGGGGCCCAGCAAGAGTTCACGGTACAAGGCCATGGACGCTGTGCCCAGGAACAACCCCTGCCATTCCCCACCCAAGCAGTATCATCGCCCTGGCCGCACCTTGCTGCTGGGGAGTTTGTGCGAGCCGCCGCAAGGTGCGGTGCAGGGACGCGCCAGAGTGCTGGTCCAGTCAGCCGGCAGTTGTTGCCTTGTGCTGCCTGCCCACACAGCGGCGCACTGTGGATTGCTATATAGCATGCTGCCCTTGCTGTCCAGTCAAGAGATCCAGCACCCACACAGGTCTACACCTGAGGTGGCATGTGCTTACACCTTTGAGCACACCAGCTGCTGCTCCTGCTGACAGCATGCCACAGATGCTGGTGGCGCTGGTGGCACAGCACACAAGCCTCCACCTGTTCAGCCTTCAGCACTATGGTACCTCGGGGATCCCCCTTCCCTCTTCGTGCACCTCACATTCAAACAAAAGGCACCTCTGGCGTTCGCTGCAGGAAGCACCGCGCGCGCTGCGCCGTGAAGATCAATGCCCGTGCATTGCGGCCAACAGGACAATGGGCTGCAGCAGGAGGACCAGGGTTCTCTTGGGAGGTAAGCCTCTTTTCCTGGTTTCACGTTCATCACCGTATCAGTGACCAGTGTACCATCATGACCCAACTCTCCAAATTCGGGATGTCATGCAGTCACTGCCGCGACAGTAACCATAGTGCATCACAACCCTAACCTCTTCTTAGACTCTTCGACTCTTCAAGGCTGTCATTTTGACCTGAGGCCAGGAAGCGGCCCTCAGACACCCATCAGTAGCCTGACCACTGGGATGCCGGCTGCTTTCCCAGAGCAAGTCAGCAGGGTGTTGTGCATGGTGCCAGGCGCGCATCCTCTGTGATGCCAGCTGTGAGACCCACAGGTGCTACTGGTCTGCTGATACCCGAGAAGCTGCAGAGATTGCAGGAATTTTGGATGCTACAGACCTACAGAGGCCTACAGAGCTCTGCATGATGCACTCAGGAGAGGTTGTCATGCAGCCAAGGGCGGTACAGCTGGACCTGGCTTCATGACCGGTGGGGGCCTAGGCAGCTCTGATAGGCCCCTCATGGGCTTCAATTTCAAACATGCTATCAGCAAACTGAATGCTCAAATTCTGTAGGCAGTATTGTGGTGCCGGGGACGGCCTAGCGCAGGCAAACTTGAGCAATTTTGCAGCTTATAAGCCCTGCAAGTGTGCATGCACTTTGCTGCCATGTAGCATGCTTGCCAGACCTTCCATCTTAACATTAGCAGGGGGGCTGTAGCTAGTGCAACATATCTTCATCAACTGCAAGGGACCGGCTTGCCATGTGCTAGCAGTTCAAGCTGTGCTGGATCGCTTGGGTTGCTTGGCAACTCTTGCTGGCATTATTGGTGCAGGAGTTCACCACTGACACGCAGACGCAGCAGCACCACCATAACAACGATGGTCACCACCAGGCGCTGGAGCAGCGACCCACCTTCGACATTGACAGCCTCCTGCATTGGGCAGCAGCAAACAGTGGGGCATAGCAAGGCTGCTACAAAAATTGACCCACCATAGGGACAAAGTGAGACGCAGCTGTGCAACACCTGTGGCCAATCAACACCAGTGGTGCACCTACTGGCTGAGAGCAAAAAGTGACTCCCGATTGGATAAGATAGGCTTGCTGCTTCTTCGCACTCTCCGTAGCTCCATAGGCTCAAAATACTTGTATTGCGCTGCATGCAGAGAAAGTGTCAATCTCGGCAGCAAAACCAGTTGGCTCAGCAACGCGCTCCTCATGCAGCTGCCTAGATACATGTCCAAGTTAGGCTGGAAGTGCATGGCTGGAGGGCCTCAATCATGTAACATGCACCCTTGTTTATGGCATAAGATCAGCATGCTGCTCTTGGCTGTTGTGTGTTGCGGAGGCCACATCGGAATGTTGTAAAGCGTTTCCAGCTGGGTTGCTTCGGGTTACTGAGGCCAGGGTTTCTAGAATAGCGGGTGGGAAACCCGCTGGTAACCGTGGTTACCGAGAAAGCCGCAGTAATCCACCTCAGTACCCCGTGCTTTCCGAGCGGATTTCCGCCGGGCTGGAAAGCCAGCTGGTAACCATGGTTTCTGAGAAAGCCTCGGTAACCCACTCCAGTAATGCCGGGTTTCTGGCTGGGGTTACTGCCCTGATTTCTGGAAGGCCGGGTTTCTGGAAAGCCATCTGGTCACCGTGGTTTCTGAGAAAGCCTCGGTAACCCACTCCAGTAATGCCGGGGTTCTGGCTGGGTTACTGCCCTGGTTTCTGGAAAGCCGGGTTTCTGGAAAGCCATCTGGTCATCGTGGTTTCTGAGAAAGCCTCAACCACCCATTGCAGTAATGCCGGGTTTCTGGCTGGGTTACTGCCCTGGTTTCTGGAAAGCCGGGTTTCTGGAAAGCCATCTGGTCACAGTGACCATGGTTTCTGAGAATGCCTCAGCCACCCATTGCAGTAATGCTGGGTTTTTGGATGGGTTTCTGCCCTAGTTTCTGGAAAGCCTGCGATCTCTATCTGTACATGCGCGAGTAATCCATAATGGTAGCAGTTAGCCATTAATAGACATGCTGCTATTGATTGTCCCAAACAATCCTTACATACCAAGATTGTAAAATGAAAAGACTACTCCGGCATAACAAGGGTTAGCCCTATTGGCGGGTGTGAAGATCAACTCGTAGCTTTAGTTGATACTACAATATTAGCACAGCAAAAAATGTAATTGGCACCCTGGCAGGTGCTACATCTGCAGGCCAACATAATGATGATGGACAGCTTGCTGTTTTTGGTAGTGTACTGATGAGGGGCTTACAGGTGTCTGCCTGCTGGTACAGCTTGGGTGCCAGTTGCCTGCTTCTAGCTCACCAGGTATTGAGCAGTTGCCTCCCAGTTGTCACAGTACTGCGCGGCATTCATGATGTGTATGTGTGCGCGCATTTGTGTGTATGCATTTGTGTGTATGTGTGTGTGTGTTTGTGTGTGTGTGTGTGCTTGCGCGGGGTGCGTGTACGTATATGCGTGCGTGCGTGCGAGCATGCGTATGTACGTCTGTGTGTATGTATGTGTGTATGTATGTATGTACGTATGTATGTATGTATGTATGTATGTATGTATGTATGTATGTATGTATGTATGTATGTATGTATGTATGTATGTATGTATG
>LFCJ01003892.1_pt1 | contig 10955 bp, 20 predicted proteins | sample 643141 | NCBI WGS metagenome assembly LFCJ01 (sample SAMN03766243, study PRJNA286221) | soda lake metagenome | biome: soda lake; feature: Kulunda steppe; material: water; isolation source: sample B1-Br-g2 brine of Lake Bitter-1 | place: Russia: Kulunda steppe | collected 2010-07 | reverse complement strand
CGCCTCCTCCAAAGCCGCCGCCCCCCCCTAAGCCGCCGCCGCCCCCCCCGAAGCCACCGCCACTGCCGTACCGGCTACCGCCTCCACCCCATTTGCTGCGGCCACCTCCACCAAAGCTGCGCATGGAGGCCAGCTCAGGGGGCACAAACTGACCAGCCTCAGCCAGTACCTGCACAGGCAGGGAACACACACATCTGCTGTGAGGTGCAGCCCACACAGACCATGACAACCCTCCACAGGCAGGCAGACTGCAGAAGGCAGGCCATGGATGGTACCGCAGTGCCATGCTGGCTTTCGTTGGGGGCAGGTCACGTGGTTAACACACACATGCACATGAGGCACCAACGAGCCTCGCTTACCTGTGCCAGCTCACGTGCGTGCTTCGAGTCCTCGGATGTGAAGAAGGTGAAGGACTCTCCTGATTTACCAGCACGTCCAGTGCGACCGATGCGATGGATGTAATCCTCCACACCTGACAGGGCAACCAGCCGGGCAGGCAAATTTACAAACAAGGTGCCCATCTCCCTGGACTGCCAACACATAAGCTGGCAGATGACGCTGAGAATCATCAGACCTGGGGCATGCATCTCAGCTTCCAGGCATGAAGGCTGAGCGGCAGCAAGCATCTTGCTCAAGAGAGCGCACGCGCAATGCCTGCACATCTGTGCCACACCTGTTGGGAAGTCGTAGTTGATGACGGCGTTGACGTTTGGAATGTCCAGACCACGAGCTGCCACATCAGTGGCCACCAGGATGGAGATCTGGCCCTGCACAGGGCACAGGGTACAGGGCAGCGTTTGCCGTGCTCACATGCCATGCTTGTAAGGCCTGCAGGCAGGCTGACGGTCTCGTCAGCTGGGCCTCGGCTGCGTGGCTTGTCCCATTACGCTGCAGTTGATTTCTTCCCGAGCGCTGGCACGTCAAACAGTTGCCTTTATTGGAAGCAACGAGCTGACCAGAGGTGTCAAAGAGCCCAAGGCGCTCCTCTACAAACAATCTGAAAGCCTTGGCCCTGCTCACACGCTTGCTCGTGCACCAGGCATACCTCCATCACTCGCACCTGCTTGAAGGCGTTGAGGACGTAGTCGCGCTCCTGCTGCCGCTTGTCACCGTGGATGGCTGCCGAGCGGAACTCGCGCGCGATGCTGTGGCTGAGCTGGTCACACATGCGCTTGGTGGTGCAGAAGATCATGATGCGGTCAGCGGGCTTGGAGCGCAGGATGCGCTGCAGCGCGAAAGCGTTGGGCAAAGGGGGTACGCGGCATGAGTGAATTGAAAGACAGGAAGCATCTTCAGCCATGCTGCCTTTGGCTTGTTCTCAACAGGCCAGCATTACAGAGCGGGTGAGGAGGGGAGATAGTGATTTGTCTGTGGCACAGGCGAATGATAAGGCGCAGGCAGGCAGGCACCCATGGATATGTCCATAACTCAGGCTGGCTGGGTGCTGCATCGACCTTGCACCTGAGCACGACAGCTGCAGGGAGAGTCCAGCGCAGAGTTCAAGGACCACTGACGAAGAGGCAGCAATTTACATTCTTGGCAGCAGAGGTAGGTGCTTCTGCTGGCCCAGCTACTACTTTGGTCAGGGTTCTGTTGCTGAGAGAGCAGGCGTGCAACACTTGCTAGTTGCTTGAGGGGTGCATGCAGCTGTGCAAACCCTTCACCAGTCCTGGTGCCTGACAGCATTGGTCTGTTGGACTGGCTGACTCACCTGCAGTTCTGGCAGCTTCTCAAAGTTGCTGCTCATGACCTTGATGTGCTGTGTGATGGCCTTGTTCGCAACGAGCTTCTCTTCCACTCCACCGATGAAAATGTTGGTGGTCCGTGGCCCAACAAATTGAGAGGCAATTGCCTTGACCTCTTTTGGCCAGGTCGCACTGCGTGCCAATGACAGGGGCGGCAGCAGATCGCTTATGCCTGGATAAGGGGCTAGGTGCTGACAGGCCTTTGTGACTAGCTTTACGGTCCTGTTGACCTGTGCATGAATTGTGTCCTGGCACATTTGCTGAAAGGAAAGAGCAACTTGAGCTCCCAAATCAAATGCCTGCTTGACCACCTGCGATGAATAGAAAAGCAGGTGCCAGACGCACCAGCCCATCTCACATCAGCATCCCAGCTATCTTGCCAAGCCACAGCCGTTGATCGCCCTCACCTGAAGAAGAGCGTCTGCCGTTGGCGTGGCAGGGAGCGCACAATCTTTTGGATCTGGGGCTCAAAGCCCATGTCAAGCATGCGATCTGCCTCATCCAGCACCAGGTAGCTGACATTGCCCAGGCGAACCTGTGCACATCAGCCACGGCGGCTGCCAGATAATAAGAGCAGATATGCAAGAGGCAAGAGGAGCACAACACTGTGGAAATGCTTGAGGCAGCAGCACCTGCCACTCAGGCAACAGGCCCACATCTGGCCCTATCACGAGTAGTTTGAGCTGCACCTGGAACAGGACAGGCTCATAATCAGTCATCAACTGGCTGGTCTATTGTATCAAAGCAGCTCTTGTGCATGCAGGGCACACTTCCCCATGCCATTAAACAGGGATTCAAAAGTCAAATTTTATCAATCAAATGGGTGAATTTTTTTCATGGAACAAACCGCCGTTCACAACACAAGATAGAAACTCATTATTACAGGGGGTCTTGCAGGCACAGGCTCACTCAGAAACCTCTCTCCTCCCTGTTCTGCTGCAATTTTGCATCAATTGCAAGTAAATTTGAAATGTGCTAATCTGCATCTTCTCTGCTTTGCTCTTCTCTACCTCCTCACTAAGGGTCAGCTTTGGCTTAGAGCGCTACATAGCGTTAAGCGTTATTTACCACTTATAACGATACATTTTTTGGGATATTTAACAAGTGCAAAAATGGTGCCCTGCTGATTTGCTCGTTTCAGGCCCCCCTCAAGTGACAGGTTGGCCTGAAGTTGTACAATGAAACAGATTACATTACTGTCGTGCATGGGGAAGAAACCTGCCTCTGGCCAGGTTGCGCCAGGCGGTTCTGATGTATGCCAACTTAGTCATGTCTGCTGCTGTGGTGAACAAGCTGTGCAAGCAGCGCACAATGCCTCAACCAGATACAGTAGCTGGAGCTCAAGTCTAAGGAATGGGTGCAAGCAGCGCCAGAAGCAGCAAAGTGCAGCTTGGGCGTGGCATCACAAGTAACGCGGCCTGGCGCAGCTCTCTTCCTCTCTCCTTCATTGGAGCAACCCAGTCAGCGCACCTGTCCGGCCTCCAGGAAGTCATTGAGGCGGCCTGGCGTGGCAATGGCGATGTGCACACCCATGCTCAGGTCTCTGAGCTGCGGGCCCTTGGGGGCGCCTCCATACAAACACCTGCTCGCCATTGTTTGGGGCATAGCAACACGTGGTTACAAGCAGTGGATGAGGGCAAGCAAGCAAAGACAAGGAGGTGCACAGAGTATTCCCTCCATCAGGCGTCATGCATGCATGTGTGCAGAACAAGCATGACTGGGGCTGCACATCACCAGGAAATCATGCATACAAGGTAGCCACAGCATGCCTCCTACAGCTGCGTGCCCTCAGACCAGCTGCTTCTTGCTCCTACACATGCACGTGCCATTTCTTGCTTGGCCCACACACAACATGCAGGCATGTCTCAGCCTTGCAGGCAGGCAGGCACAGCATCAGCCACCCCATAGCCAGAGGAGCAGGCAGGGGTACGGCAAGCTGCACGCTGCACTGACCTGGCAGGCTGCAGCCCTTGCATGGGAGTGCGCAGGCGTGCACGGGGTCAGCGTGGTGAGGGAGCAAGGCGGCAGCAGGCGGCGGCAGCGGCTTGCGCGCATGACGCATGCTGGGCTGTTGCAGCGATGGGGATGCACCGCCACCTCTGATGTCGAGGCAGCAGTCCCGCACGGCTGGCCCCCCGGCGAGATGCCGCGAGCCAATTTTGTTGCAGCACGTGGGCAGCCTCGAGGAGGGCGGCACCCGGCACTGCGCCCAGACTAAACCTTGCAGCAGCACCTGCTGCAGCCCATGTGCGCCGCGCCCGTGGCTAGCGCACAGACCGGGGCATTCAAAGCTTCCGGACTCCACCAACTAGTGTCATGTCTGGAGGGGGCGCAGGACAGCTGCAAGCCGAGCTGCCATGCCCCTGTGCTACTTCTGGAGTTTGTTTGATTTGTTCTGCTGCAGGCTGGCAGAGGAGGGGGGCGCAGGTGGGTGGCAGCGCGCGCCTGCCAGGGCACGGGCTACCCCGCAGCCCCAGGCACCGTGAGCTGCCTCCCTGGAGCGCCCGTCACTGCTGCCCACGTAGCCTTAACATCTGCAGCTGCACAGGGGCCTAGCCCACACACAGCCCTCACGAGCAGTCTATTTGCGCTGGGCAGGCGGGCTTGCACCCTTGGTTAATGTCCTCATGGCTGCCACAGGCCGCCGAACTTGCCCTTGGGCCTGCCCTTGCGCCGGGGCAGCAGATTGATGTAGACAGACATGCATGCCAATGGGGAGAGACTCACGTGTTGCGCAAGCCTGAGGAGCGGCCAAACTTGTCTGCCTCAGTCTTAATCTGATTGGCTAGCTCTCGAGTGGGAGCAAGCACAAGCAGAGTGGGCCCCATGCGTGGGTCCTTGCGCGTGGCCTTGATGTGCAGCATGCCAGGGATCAGGAAGGCGCAGGTCTTGCCGCTGCCTGTCTTGGCAATGGCCACCAGGTCACGCCCACTCATGGCCACAGGCCAAGCCTGCGCCTGGATGGGTGTGGGGCTCGGGAAGCCAGCCCTGCGGATCTGCGCAGCAGGAGCGCGCAAGGGGAGAGGAGCGTCCTTTGCAGATAAAAAGAACAGGAAGCTCCAGATCGAAAAGCCAGCAACTTGTCGCGTGCACAACCAACAGCAAGGCGGGCCGGCTGCAAGGCATGCAAGCATGCAAGTTCAGGAGCAGTTTCCAGAGCCCCAGAGAGGTATCGTACCCTGTTGAGCGCAGTCCAGTTTCAGTGCACAGCCAAACAGGGACAGAGACACCATGAGCCATCACAAGAGAAGAGCTGAAGTTGTCCTCAGCTCAAGTGCCACAATCCTCACAAGGAAGTAGGTGCGCGCACAGCACACACATGTTATGGGCAGGCAAAGTTGCACCTGCCTGGAGAGCTGCTGCGTGCTAGACACGCAAGCTAGAAACGTAAGCGTTGTTCTGACGGGCAAAGGCCAACTGAGTCATGCAGGCAGCTCACCTCGTCCATGATGTCAGGTGGCAGGCCTGCCGATTCAAAGGTCTGGAAGGGTTCTACCGGGTCACCCTCCATGCGCATGTCATGCTTGCGCAAGTACTCGACGGTGGGCAGGAAGCCTGCGGTGGTCTTCGGGCGCAGGTCGTGGATGATCGGCCCGCCCTCGCCCAACATGCTGCCTCCACCCCCGCCCATCGCGCCGAAGCCACCTCCTCCCCCACCGAAGCCACCTCCTCCACCGCCATAACCGGAGCCACCGTATGCCGACTGCGCGGGCAGCAGGTCAGGGTGCGGGCTCGTACTGATGAGTATGAATGAGTGCACTGCCTGTCCCACACACATGCGCGAGTACGCAGCAAAACGGGAGTGCAGGGCGCATTCCGCTGCTGTTGCCAAGGAAGGAGGAGGCGTACACCTTGTAGGGGTCAGAAGCCATCGCGGGTGGCATGTAGGCAGGGGGAGCCATGGGGGGAGGGGCGAGACTGGCGGGCCGCTGGTACGTGGTCACGTTGGTTGTGGGATTCCAGTAATACTTGAGATTGCTGGCAGGGTCAAACAGGGCCTGCAAATTGGGGCAGGGGGTGAGCTGTCAGCTAGGCATCCCAAGCCCGCTCAGGCTGGCTCTTGCATGACACTTACGTACACTCTGAAGCCTCAGGGCCTCACACCCACGAGCATAGCCAGAACACAGGCCCCCTGAGGGCAGCAGGGTTTACTGTCCTTTCCAGTCTACCTCTCACCTGCCAAGGAGGAGGGAGGTCCGGATCCGCAACGCGCTGGGGGCCACTCATGGTACTAGCGAACTTATTGGGCAGGTGGAGTTAAAATATGCGAAGTTAAACTATGCGAAGAGGCACTTTGAAGAAATGGGAGCGGCCGGTGACCCAACTTTGTGTCGGGAGCTGACCGCTCTTGTCTTCTCACTTTCTCTCTCGCAATTGACACTCTATTTGTATTCGATACAGACTTTCAATACATTCTATAGGCGTCTTTCTCTCCACCGCAGCATCCGACAGGTCGCCCGATGCACGTTCTCCTGAGCGGGCCCGCTCACGGGTCTGCAGCATTGGCCAGTTCTCGCAGCGGCAGCAGCAGCAGCAGCAGCAGCAGGCGCACGCCGTTGCTGCCGGCCTGCCGCCCCACCCCTGCGCATCCATCACGCCCTGTCCTGGAAGTGGTGGGGGCACTGTCACGCCCAACGCCGAACATGGTCTGCTCGGTGAGCTGCTGCACATCATGCCTGCCTGAACCTGGCCCCTGCACTGCTGTTGCAACCTCAGAGCAGTAGCAGGATGCTTTGCTGCCCAAAAACATAACACAGCACGCTCTCACATGCCCCCTCATGCCTCCTCTGCCCCGACACCTAACTTGAGGCATGGCTCTGCCTCCCCCTACTCCGCAGGCTTCTGCAGCAGATTCCACGCCTGCTATAAGCAGCAACGGAGCTGGTCCGGTTGACACGCAGTTGCTTGAGCTGTCTGGTCTCACCGCCGTCAGTCCCCTGGATGGGTAAGCCTGGAGTCACCTTATAAGAAGCTAGATGGACACACTTGTGCTGTCGGTATTTGATGGTTGAGCTGGCACTAGCTGTGCAATCCAATCAATGCGTGCCTGTGCAGGCGTTATGGTCGTGGCAGTGCTGCTCTGCGCAAAACCTTCAGCGAGTTTGGTCTGATCCGCTTCCGAGTTGCTGTGGAATGCAGATGGCTGCAAATGCTATCCCAGATCCCACAGGTGTGTGGTGAGGATGCATGCCTCGTAACTCTGCTGTGCAGGGAGGCGTGCTGCATGCTGCTTGCTGTAACCTGTCCTTTTGACAGCCTGCCTGCTTGTGTGCTGAGTGCCATGATGTGAGTGTGCACCTGCAGGTCAAAGAAGTCCCGCCCTTCAGCCCCGAGGCAAATGCGGTCCTGGACAAGCTGGCTGCATCTCTGACACCTGAGCAGGTGATATTACAGAAGGGACGGTGTCAAAGCACGCGTGTAGCGTACGTGCGAAAACCTGCTAGTTTGTCAATATCTTTTGCATGGAATGTGATTATAACAGGAAGCCATGGATAACCAACCCATCCACTTTTGGCGCAGGCCCAACGGGTGAAGGACATCGAAAAGACGACAAATCATGATGTCAAGGCTGTTGAGTACATGCTTAAAGAGCAGTTCAAGTCCAACTCTGAGATTGATCAGGTGGGGCCTCATCTTGTCATGGGCTCCTCTTAAGCTCTGCCATCTCTCAAACTCCAGGTGACCAGGTTCAAACTTGAACAGCACCAAATCAACTCTCTGAGGCTCCTTTCTCAGACTGTGCACAAGCATCAGGGGGTCTGCTTGCGAGTTTGTGCATAATGTGAATGCATTGTACTTGTTTTTCGCGTGTGCTGACAGAGGTTGTAAAAGTGCCTCTGGGTGCTTCTGGAGGCTATCCACAATTGGTGCTGCAGCGTCTCAGGATTTGTAGCTGAGATGATACAAGGGCTGATGACATGATGCGCACTTCCTCATACAGCAAGACATTCAACAAAAGTGGTTGGTTTGCATGGATGTGGTTTGTACCTCAAGAGGCCGGTCTGGTTCCATGCCAGGCGACAGTTCAGAGGCTGCTAAGCTGCCCTCCTGATATCAATTCTGCAGCTCAGAAGGTCAGGGGACTGGGACAGGTTGCTATCCAATAGCCGTATGAACTTTCAAGCACTATGCAATGCTTACGCATGAAAAGCTCAACCTTGGTTGATCAATAGACAGTAGCAAATTAATACGAGGGCAGCGGTGGTGTGCGCTTCTCCAGCGCAATCCACAGGCTGATTGACACTGCTTTGGCTCTCCAGCCAAGCCTGGTCAAGCATTGTTGGAATGATGTCTACAATTTTTTAGCCTGCAAGAGGCTAACTGAGCAGTGGTTCCTTCTGATCCTTACTCCTTGCAGGTGTCTGAATTTACCCACTTCGCATGCACCAGTGAGGATATCAACAACTTGAGCCACGCGCTCATGCTCAAAGAGGCTATGGAGGAGCAAGTAAGTTCCTGTTCTGAAGACTGGCCTCCCTAATCAAGTAAGGAACACACTGGCAGTCATGCTTGATTTGTGAAGTCGCTGAGGAGAGGTGCAAACATGGAGCAGCACTGGAGACAGCATGCTTTGATGCTCATCTTCTATCGTTTTTGTCATTTGCATTGCGATCAAGGCATGTGCGCCCTCTACTAAGGGCAGATTGAAGGCGCTGTGGTAGTAGGAATTTTGGTGGCCCCTGTTGCCTCCATTTCTGAATGGGGCCCCATGCTCATTTCCACATCTGCCAGCATGAAATGAGGATGCCTTGTAGCTCATGAACGTTTGTGCCAAACATAGGGACACCCTTTTTTGACCTTGGTAACGGACATCAACATGGATAGGAGGATTGTTGGCTGAGTGTACATGCTTCCTCAGAGAAAAGAGGAAGTGGCGGCACAGAGTGCGCCCACTCGTCAACCGCATTGTTGTACAGGTGCTACCCACCATGGACAAGCTCATCGCTGGGCTGGGCCAGATGTCCATCGACTTTGCTGAGGTTCCCATGCTGTCCCGCACGCATGGTCAGACAGCCTCCCCTACTACATTGGGCAAAGAGATGGCCGTCTTTGCTACCCGGCTCAAAAGGCAGAGGGACCTTGTGAGTGCTGGTCCTGCATGAATGCTCAAAGCATGTGCCATCATGCAACAGTGCAAATGCGCATGTGTGCATGTGTACGTTGCGTGTGACAACATGCAGGCCTACTTGTGCGTGCAATACAGATCTTGGTGGCTGGCTTGGCAGTGGCAGCCTGGCAATGTCATGCGCTAAAGCTTTGTCCTAACTCCCTACCTAACTACCCACCTACCTAACTCCCATGCTCTCGCCACTCCTCCATGCACTCCAGGCAGCTCAAGTGCCCTACTTTGGCAAGATGGCGGGCGCCGTGGGCAACTACAATGCCCACCTCTCCGCATATCCCGAGGTGGACTGGCAGCAGGTGGCCAAGACGTTTGTGGAGTCCCTCGGGCTCACCTTCAACCCTTACGTCACTCAGATTGAGCCCCATGACTACATCGCTGAGCTCTACCATGCTGTGATGAGGTGCGCAGCGCACATTCATATGATTGTTTTGGTTGCGTGCAGATCAACCAGGTGTTCATGATACCAGGAGCAAGCGCAGGAGCAGGGTGGCAAGACAGCAGCATGAAGCACTGAGCGCCTTGCAGTCTTGTTGCCAAAGCCATTCCCCACTCGTGCCTTTGGCCCGGTAGCCTACAAGCAGGCTTTCTTGAGCTCGGTCCCCTGCCCACCAACCAACGTTTTGCTCGTCTCTTTTTCAGTGTTGCAGTTAGAGTATGGTAGGCATTTCCCCCTTTATTTGCAGGTTCAACACCATCCTTATCGACTTTGACCGCGATGTGTGGGGTTACATCTCTCTTGGTTATTTCAAGCAGAAGACAATTGCTGGCGAGGTGCGTCAGGATTTGCGACGCAAGCCTGAATTTACCCTTCGTTTCTTATTCCTATGATCTCCTTTCCTTTCATCTCATGTCTGATCATTCATCCTTATTTGTAGCTTTCCTTGTACTCGTGCGTGGATGCGATGTTCTTGCATGTGCGTGTAAATGCATGCTCTTATAAATGAGTGCAAAACTTCCTTGGGTACTGGGCACTCTGAATAGGGCTTGGTTACTTGGACTTTTGTTCAGGCTTCAAAATAAAGAAGTGGGCTTAAATGACAAGCATGCACCTGCCACCATCCTCTCATTCTCGTTGAGGTGTACAGAAAGAACAAAAAGGGTAACAAGGCGTGCATGTGCTTGGCGAGTTGCTGACAAGGCTGCCCAAGGTGCCGCGCTCATTGTCGAGCCTCAATGCGCAGCCTGTTCACCATTGCATAGTTGCAGATTGGTGTCTTGCTGTTGGGCATGCTGCTCTGGAAGCGATAGGCCACCGCGGAGCACACCACTGCGCCTAGCATTTGACACAAGGGGCCGCTGGGGGGTTTGCACTCCCTGCTGGCATGTACCTGCAGGTGGGCTCGTCGACGATGCCACACAAAGTGAACCCCATTGACTTCGAGAATAGCGAGGGCAACCTGGGCCTGGCGAATGCCACCATGGACCACATGTGCAACAAGCTGCCCATCAGCCGGTGGCAAAGGGACCTCACTGACTCCACGGTACGTGCAGACAGGGACAACCTAAGGTCGATTTGCGTCCTAGTGCCGGCTGCCAGTGCAGCCGTGCTCGCATATGTATATGCTAACCTACCTGCATGTGGCATGCATCCAAGCTCTTTGATGCAGACTTCAAAACATAAAAAGCAGGGGTGCACGCCACAGCCGTGCTCCGGCTACCCTAAATTCAAAATTCACTGTCAAGAGGTGTGCACATCTACTTATCCGCCACCGAGGCACCTTCAGATCGAACAATGTATTGAGGGTATGTAGAGTGGCAGCCCAATCTTTGGAGAGGTGCCAGGGGCCTTGTGTGGCTGCTGCAACTACTGTCACCTAACAAAATGGAGGCTGTAGTGCCCTAGTATGCAATGCAACCCTGCACAAAGTTGTGTTGTTGACTGCGTGTGCATGCAGGTGTTGCGGAACTTGGGCGTGGGTTTGGGGCATTCCTTGCTTGCATATGCTGCAAGCCTGAAGGGCATGTCGAAGCTGCAACTCAACAGGGCCATATTGGATAGGGACCTGGACAATAGCTGGGAAGTGCTGGCTGAGCCTATCCAGACAGTCATGCGCAGGTGTGTGTGTAGTGGGGGGGGGGGGTGT
>LFCJ01003891.1_pt1 | contig 10956 bp, 13 predicted proteins | sample 643141 | NCBI WGS metagenome assembly LFCJ01 (sample SAMN03766243, study PRJNA286221) | soda lake metagenome | biome: soda lake; feature: Kulunda steppe; material: water; isolation source: sample B1-Br-g2 brine of Lake Bitter-1 | place: Russia: Kulunda steppe | collected 2010-07 | reverse complement strand
GATTTTGGGAATTGATCTTGCGTGTTTTCTTTGGAGTCACTAAAATGGCGTCAGGGCGAGAAGTGAGTATGTCTCTTCAGTTGTGGTTTACAGCAAAAATCCAAGCCGGAGGAACTCTGGATTCTGCTGTCACAGGTATTTGAAGATTTTGTATACGGTACTTTGTCAGCACTGCCCACATCTGTGGATACAAGACAGGAGCCTAGAGAACCTTTACTTATGGCTTTTGTTATAAGTCTGCCTGCGAAATTGTGACGTTCGGTCACCACTGGTCACCAGGCATGCTTCTTATGATGGGATGCCGGCACCCTGAGAGGATCTGAAGTGCACTGTCTTGGCAGGAGCAGATGGGGACGAGTGTTTTTGGTTGTAGATCATACCAGACCGGAATTTGATGACTGTCTCTTTCTCCTTGTGAGAGAAGCCAGGTATAGACCAGAAAGCATTATTGATTTTGCAGTGGGCACTCTTATTCTCGATTAAATTCTGGGAGTAGGTGTAGTAGCTAGCATCAGTTTGTGCGTTGCCTAGTTTGTGGACCTTATGCATGTGTGCTTGTGGTGCGTTGCGTTTGTTGGGGAGGTAGCGCATATGAGGTTGGTAAGGCTGGGATTGATTACTGTTGTACAATAATAGGACGTTGAGTGATTGGACCATCCGTGGAGGTTGCAAGCCAAATGATGTTGTGAAAAGGGTCACCTCCATGCCCTGCCATTTCAATACCGGTGTCAGCAGCTTCAGGATGTTTGCCACATGCTTTGCTATCTGATCAGCGCGCTCATTACCAACAATGCCGGTGTGGGCTTTTACTTTCAGGAATTTGATGGAGAGTGTCTCAGTGTTGCAGATTGCTTTGATGATAGTCTCTAAGAGGTTGTGCTGGATGTGGTAGGTGTGCAATTCTGGGTGACTAATCTGTTTTCATATTTGTCTCATTGAGTTTTCACTGTCGGTAGCTATCAGAAAGTAGTCATGAGTAGCGGCTGCAGCAATGCCTGCAAGCTCAGCCCTATGACAGTATTAGTATGTTGGAGCCATTGGGATTCGCGTGATAATTTCTGTTGGTGTCAGGTATGTAGATGCCTGCTCCAATGATCTGCTGGTGATCATGACGGATGCAGCTCCCATCTGTGTTGGCAATCTTCTTCCAGTCCGCTACTTTTAAGGCCAGATGAGGGCTTGATTTGTCTTGTATTTGTGTGGTTGTCGTTTGTCCAGGGTGCAGTGATGTGTCAAGGTTGTGGCGCTTAGCAACTAGGAGGTGGTCAGGCTTAAATCTCTTGAGTTTGTTAAAGCCTGGAGGTGGTGCGCCAAGTGGGAGCATACGGATATGAGCGTCGTGGCTCACTCTGGTTATGTTCCATTTAGCCTCAGGGATGCTCTGTGCCAGGTGATTGAGCCACTCGGGGCGGCCGTTGTTTAAGTTCAGCCTGGCTTGTGTGTTCCAGACTGCAATGGTCTGCAGGTCACAGTGGTGCTTTGGGAGAGGGGTGCGAGAATCATTCCAGAATGGTATATTAGCATACTGAAGGTTTTGTATGGTTCCCATTAGGCTACACATGTGGCTGAACTGATTGTGAAATGCCATGTATGCATTTGTGCTCATAGATCTGTCCCAGCAGGGGAGGAGCATGAAGGTCGCTGTGGGTATATCACGGGGACTTTCAATGGCATAGTAAATGGTGTGCCTGAAGGTCAAGTGCATGATATCATCGTCATAGATGGGATGACAAATAGAGGTCTATTTTCAGCATCAAGCTTGTATTTGCTAGCAAGCTTGAGTCAGGTGCGTGGCTGCTGAGCGTGTTATGGAAAAAAATCAAATGCCCCATGCTAATGATTGATTTGATCCTCTTATTCAGCCTTCACAAAGACGTTTGCAGGAAAGAAAAGAAAAGAAAAGAAACGCTACGAAAGCAGCAAAAAGCTCCTCACATCAATAAAGGAAAAGGGGCCACTTGGAAAGAAAAACCCCTACACCAGAAAGAAAAAGGGGGGGTCAGTGAGGATCAAGACATTTGCAGGATATTTACTGGGAATGGATGAGAAATTCACATCACAATTTTACCTTACAGATAGTCCCATGTCGTGCTGTGCATGCCTCATCCATTTTCCTTTCCTCTGTACTAGATTGTATCAGCACCGCTCTGTCACAACGAATCGTAGTCAGCGATGAATTGTAGTCAGAGTGCTTGAGTAAGTTGGTGGGGGTTATGTTTGAGGTGTTCTTCCTAGTTTAACTCTTTTAAATCCCCATTACGTCCCTGGATTTAGCCTTTCCTGTGGCTGGGCGAGAGCACCTCTCCGTTTCCCAATGTAACACGAACCTGGTGATGGTCTGAGTCGGCAGAAGGCGTGCAGCGACTGAGGGGCATGAACGGGTGGCAGCAGCATCATGCAGAACCCAAGTGCCCTGGCGATGTGGCTTGTGTATTTGAGATGGTAATTCACCAATTATGGTGATTTAGCGTGACAGCTCAACCATGGGATTCGGATGCTGCAGCATTTACCCTGGGATTTAGGTCTTGGGAGGTTATCGGGGCGAGACCAAGGATCTATGGGGTGGTTGGAAGGAGAAGGAGAAGGGGCTGATGGCAGGGGGCTGCCAGCACAGTGTGGTTCCTATGAAGAGGAGACCCCTGTAAAGAGACGAAGATTGTCAAGCCAGACCATGCAGCAGCATTCCTTGGCCTCCTTTTCGGATTGTTTACAGAGGGACTCCCTGTCCTCAGAAGTCAAAGGAATCATTGGGGGAGGCTCTCACAGGAATTTTAATACCAGAGGAGGACTCAACCGACGTCCGGGCCACAACGCAGCATAAACCTGGCACTGCATAAATCTGGCGTGACAGGATTGCAAGAATGCAAATCAACTTAAGAACTAATGAGCTTTGAAATCAACGATATGAACATTGCCAATTTGATCCATATGAAAATGAGTCTTCCTTCAAACAGCCAAGCCAATCTCTAGATCAAAATTAATGTGGTAACAAAGGTGAGCGTGCTGCGTCCAAGATTTGCATGCTGATCAAGTAGGTTTTTTACATCTGGCAAGGAATGAAAATCTCAAGGATTGCAAGAGTGCGTACCAACATAAAACCAATGAGCTTTGAAATTACCGATACAAACATTGCTCAATAGCCGATCCATATGAAAAAGAGAGCCTTTCTTATAACAGTCAAGCCAATCTCAAAATCAAAAGCAATGTGGTAACAAAAGCTCAGCGTGCTGAGTTCAAGATTTGCATGCCAACTCAGTAGCTTTCTTTGGTGCCCATGGCAAGGAATGAAAACAACAAAGGAATGCAAGAGTGCATGCCAGCTTCAAACCAAAGGCTTTAAAATGCCAATTTGATCATTGCTCAAAAGCTGGTCTATATGATAATTGAGAGCTCCTTAAACAGTCATGCTGATATCAAAAGGAGCTTGCCAACCCTGATATTACAATCATTGTGGTAACAAAAGGTGAGAGTTCTGTGTTCATAATTTGCATGCCAACCAAGTATTTTTTTCTTTGTGCGCAAAAGGAACGAACAACCAAAGGATTGCAAGAGTGCGCACCAACATAAAACCAATGAGCTTTGAAATTACCAATACGAACATTGCTCAATTGCTGATCTGTATGAAAAAGAGAGCCTTTCTTATAAAAGTCAAGCCAATCTCAAAATCAATCTCAATGTGGTAACAGAAGCTGAGCGTGCTGAGTTCAAGATTTGCATGCCAACCCAGTAGCTTTTTTAGGTGCCCAGAGCACATGGCAAGGAATGAAAACAACAAAGGATTGCAAGAGTGCATGCCAACTTCAAACCAAAGGCTTATAAATGCCAATTTGATCATTGCTCAAAATCTGGTCTGTATGATAATTGAGAGCTCCTTAAACAGTCATGCTGATTTCAAAAGGAGGGTGCCAACCCTGATCTTAGAATCATTGTAGTAACAAAAGGTGAGAGTTCTGTGTTCATAATTTGCATGCCAACCAAGTATTTTTTTCTTTGTGCTCAAAAGGAACAGAAATCCAAAGGATTGCAAGAGTGCACGCCAACTTTAAATCAAAAGCTTAAACATGCCAATTTAATCATTGCTCAATAGCTGACACGTATGACAATCGAGAGCCCTCCTTATTCAGTCATGCCGATTTTAAAAGGAGCATGCCAACTTTGATATTTGAATCATTGTGGTAACAGAAGGTGAGCGTTCTGTGCTCATGATTTGCATGCCAACCAAGTACTTGATTCTGAGTGCTCAAAACACATAGCGAGGAATGAGAATACCAAAGGATTGCAGGAATGTATGCCAACTTGTGCCAATGGGGTTTGAAATGCCAATCTAATAAATGCTGAAATATTGCGCTCTCCCTAAACAGTCATGCCAATCTTAAACGAAGCATGCCAGCTCCAAAACCAATGTGGTAACAACAGGTGAGGATGCTGTCTTCAAGGTCATTCTACTTGTGATGGGGCAAGTGCAGCTTAATAGTAAGCATCAAAGCAAAAAGGGTATCCATAATGGTGCTGGTTCGGAGGCAATGAGCCAGTGCCAACCTGAAGATGTGATGAACATTGCTTGACAGATGATCTTAATGTAACAAGAAGTGGTGAGACATGAAGTGCTGAGCCAACAGTTGTTAACAAGGCAGCTCCAAGGTGGATTCATAATGCACTGCATTGTAACAATGCTTCACTGTAAACAGCCTTGACAGGTCCATTCTGGGGCTTCCTGGACGCACCTCCAACTCAAATGCAGGAATACAGGCTTAGCATGTTTGTCCCTGATTTGCAAGCTGATACACGGCCCCACATACCTGATAAGGCTGGTCAAGTTGCGACGTGGAGCAGGCTCAAAAACCTCCTGTCAGCTTTTTTTGCACTATCCCATTTAATTGACACATTCCATGCAGGCCATGACCACACAAGTGCTCCTCCATTTCTAAAGGAAACGCACCCCACATACATCAGACAAGAAGGCACCTGGAGTGCAAAACATTCCTCACTGTTTCCTGTTAAACATCTGGAGAGCAACGACAAGGCACAGGCAGCATCCCTGCCCAGGCAACCCCCCTCAAGCTGCGCATGTAGCCTCACACAGCGCCACTGCTGCACTTCTCCCTGAGCTGTGAGTGCAGTGCCACCAGCTGCTCCTGCGCAGTGGTCAGCAGGCCCACCGCTTCCACCAGCTTCTGCAGCAACAACAGCAGTCACACACGTCTATGACCACTGCCCCTCCCCCGACTGCACTAAAAACAGAATTGCGCTCGCATTCCACAATCCTTGACACGCACACGCACGCATGTACACACACACATACATGCAGGCATGCACGCACGCACATACAAACGCACGTACACCCACCCACCTGAGAGACCTCCACGGAGCTGCGCCAGCTGCGGAAGGCTGTAACGCACACCACTACCACGCCCAGCTTCTTCATAAAGACGGGCAGGTACGACATGATGAGGGCACCCTTGGAGGTGGCAACAGGCTTGTTGGGAAGCTGTGGTGAGGGGGCCTGCAAGCAGAGGCGCCAGCCACAATGGGCGTCAGAAATTGAAGGACCAATGAAATATGCGTGCATGCGTGTGCGTGTTTTCTTTTAATTGCGTGTGTGTGTGGGTTTGTTTGGTTGAGAAGGTGGATGATGTATTGCGGTGGGCACGTCACAAGTGGGAAAAGGCATGCATTTTACGTGAACAAACATGCGTCATGCGTGCACTGGAGCGCTCTTGGGGTTGAACGCTGGCGCGATGAGGCAGGAACAGTTTGATTATCTGTGCTGCACAGCATGCACGGTCTCACTCGCAGCCAGGTAAACACACAGCATGCACGGTCTCACTCGCAGCCAGGTAAACACACAGCATGCACGGTCTCACTCGCAGCCAGGTATACACACAGCATGCACGGTCTCACTCGCAGCCAGGTATACACACAGTCACACATACACACAAACACACTCATAAGCACACAAGTCTCACTCACAGGCAGCCTCCTGCAAGCATCAAAAAGGCATTCAACCAGAAATCAATCAAGGGGCATAGGCGCTTCTGGCAGATGGACACCCCTGACCCCCTGCCCTCTAGCCCCTTTGCCTCGCTGCATCACAGCCCTCCCATCCCTCGGCCTCCCCCCTACCCCCCTCTTCTTTTGTCACACTGCGCTTCCTCCACATTGCCCCAATGGCCCGCTGCCTCCATGCCTCCCTCCTCCACTCCCCTCTTCTTCTATCCCCCAGATCTCCATGCCATTGGGCATCTGTCGCATTCCTCCTCTGCCGCGCTGCCCGCTGCCTTGGTAGCCCCTGGCCGGCGCCTACCTGCACGACCGCTGCGGCAGCTGTGCCAGGGGCAATGCCCGCCAGGTGCTTGGTCAGGGCTGGGTGCACCTCCTCCAGCCAGTGCCGCTGCGTGTCCTTGAGCGAGCCGCCCTCAATGGCGCCCCGCAGCATGCCGGGGCTCTTCAGGAAATCCACCTGCGCAGTGCATAACACAGTACGGGCCCCACTTCAGTGAGATTCAGGGGCAACTTTGTACAGGTCATCATCTGCGCAGCACATAACACAGTGGGGGCTACAAGGAGCTCTTCAGGGATGTGAAAATAGAAATTCAGATGTTAAGACCATCGGTTCACCTGCACAGGACATAACACGCCAGCACGCGGCTGGCAGGGGAAATTTTAATGGGGAAGAAGTCTTTCAAAGCAGCCGCCTGTATGGCAAGCAGTGACGCAGCCCCCCAGAAAATCTATTTTACGTACACTTGCTCATACATGCAAGCTGACGTGCATGCATGGTCACCTTCATAAGCATACAGAGCACAATGGCACACACACATGTACGCAGAATTGCTTTCATCTAGATCACGCACACAGCCAGCACAGGCACAGGCGCGCACCTTCATGGACAAGCGCACGCTACAGCTCTCGGCGCCCGATTTGCGCATGCACAGCACCTGCCGGAAAAGTAGCGCATGGGGCACAAGCAAGAGCTCGCGTGGTGCTTCAAGTGTCAGCCCTTGCAGAGCTCTAGCTATGTGCCTCAGCAAATCAAGCACTTGTGCAGCCTGTATGCACATGGCAATAGCATGAGAGCACCAGGGGCTGAGCAAGAAGTTGCGCGATCTAGCGTCATGCACATATCATAGTATAAGCTCAAAAACAGGCGGTCCTTGTAAGCGTTAGGTATGTCAGGCAATTACCCAGACCTTCTGCAGTACACAGCTACCCTTCAAGCGCATGTACCACCCCCTTCCAATGAGATGGAAGGGGGTGGTACATACACCTGAACGTATAGAGCACAATGCAACATGCAACTCATTGCACCAGCGCACAGAGTGCGCCATCACAAAAACAGCGCACACCTGGTTGACGACCTTGAACGAGTCTCCTTTGGGCGCATTTGTGGTGATTGCAGTCTCCAGCACCCACCCGGATACTTTCTTCTTGACCAGCTGCAGAAAAGAGCGCACAGGCAGAGGGAGCCATTGTATACTGGGCACACCCAAACAGCAAGCGCAAACAACTCTTGCGCTCCTGTGCACTATTGGCTTTATGATGCAGCATCATACAGCGGGCGCAGGGTCATCAAGCAACCGCTCCCTCCTGTCATTGACGAATCAGGACCTCGCAACAACCTGTGGCGTACTGTTATCAACATCTCACATACTGCAGGTCTTCAGCAAAAGGCTTGCACAGCGCTAACCATGGCATAACACAGCTCAAAACATTTCTTACACACGCATGCACATGTTTTGTACTGTGAGTGGCCTGTTCAGGCCACCTGTCCGTTTTATGCAAGTACTTGCACCGTTTGTGAGACGGTCAAAAACATGTGAAAGCTAGGCGATGGTGCATAAGGCAATGCTGGCTGGACGGCGCAGTTCGCGGGGACTCCGCCGGTGGTCGCGGCACAGCGAACAGCGCACTCGAGCACAGTGTCCCCGGCCTCCAGGAGCCGCGCTGCGCCCCTTCCCGCGCCCCGCAAGTGTGATTTGTGGTGCCTGGTGTGTTGGTGTTGGCGTTCTTGAGACAGTGGCGAGCGCAGGAGGGGCGGAGACATGGTACTCCGACCCTGACGCGCGTGCTTGCATTTGATTGACGCCGGTCGGTTTGTCCCCCGCCCTTTCCACGAGGCGTCCCATACAGCACACAGCGCAACCCCGCATTGCATGCGACAGGCATAACTATCAACAATGGCGTCCAGGGGAGGGGGTGGGGCAGCGGCGCGGGCGGGGGGGGGGCATGGTCAAGGGGAGGGGCTGCGCAGCAGTGTGCTGCATCCGCTTGCAAGCACTCTGCGAGTACGCCCTCCTCCTGTGCAGGCTTGAACAATACAATGGGGCTTTATTGGCCGAGGAGGCACGCACAATAGCCTGGCCCTGCTCGGCCTACACAATGATTGCAGGACTGGTGTGCCTGCCCTCCACTGGCAGTACACCGCCTTGCTTGCCATATGGGCTGGATTTTGCTGCAGGCCAGCATGCATGCACACACAGCTAAACCCGCATGCACATCCGCACGCACATAAACACAAACACCATAGCAGCCTCTAGCAGCCTGCACACACCCACATGCTCATAAAAAGGCACAGCATAAGAAGAAGCATTTCGCTCAGGAGCGCAGCAAATCAAGTACCATTGGCCACGCATGCATCAGCACCACAAGCGCCATTGGCCATGCATGCACCAGCACCACAAGTACCATTGGCCACGCATGCACCAGCACCACAAGTACCATTGGCCATATGCATACATCAGCGTCACACTCAGCCAAGGATTATGCTACCTGGTCGATGCATGAGCATAGTCACCAGGAAGGCCAGGTCTGTCCCTCTTGCAAAGTAGGCAAGCATTTCAAGCAAGAAGTGAGCACATCAGCCAGCCAAGCCCTGATTGTAGTGATGCACACAGCAACTACAAGCCACGCTCATGCAACTTTGTCCTCAATACACAGACACAGCAGGCGCAATGCCCTTGCACCCATAAGCAGAGGCATAGAGTAGAAATTCTGCTCTGAAGCGTGCTGCCGACCACACCCTGCGCCGCGCATGCATACCGTCTGCAGCTCGGTGACGTCTGCGATCTTGGGTGAAAAGGGGATAGGGATGTTAAGGGGCTTGGTGTACCTGCAACACGGAAACACTGGCGGAGCTCACAGGCTCTTCAGAGACTCACAGGCTGAGGGGCTGTGTGTGCGTGCAGCACACACAAAACAGGCATGGCACACAGGCTCGTTTGGGGAAGGCAGGCGCAGGCTGAGGGACTGTGTATGCGTGCAGCACACACACAAAACAGGCATGGCACACAGGCTTGTTTGGGGAAGGCAGGCGTAGGCTGAGGGGATGCGTATGCGTGCAGCACACACAAAACAGGCGTGGCAAACAGGCTCGTTTGGGGAAGGTAGGCGCAGGCAGAGGAGCCGTGTGTGCGTGCAGCACACACAAGGACAGGCAGGGCACACATGCTCCGCCCACCTTGGCGAATCCTGCAGAACTCCACCCACAACGTCATACATTGAGGTGCCTGGTGCACAATTCAAAGCCCCACTGTACTCTGTTCATGTTTTGTGGGCTCGGATGCATCACCAGTGTTGCTATATGCTGAGGTGCTTCACCCATGCAGCTCATGCGTTGTGGTGCCCTACCCACATAACTATGCGCTGGCGGATCTCTGCCATGAAGCTCATGCACTGCAGTGTCCCACCCACGTTTTCATGCGCTGCAGTGTCCTACCCACGTTACTATGCGCTGGCGGGCTTGGCCTCCGTCAGGCAGGGTCACCATCCCCCACTGACCAACACTCATCTTGGTGAGGCCCTGCAGTGCGCATGCGTGCATGTGTGAGTGTGTGTGTGCGCATGTGTGCATGTGTGCATGTGCATGACCTTGTTCTGTGATCACCTTGTGTGTAATTCTGTATGTTCAAAGAAAGGGCAAGTGCATGCATGCCGGCATGCAGCCCAGCATTCATCTTGGCCGCTGGGTGTGGCCCTGGAGCGGATGGGGGACAGGACTGCAGGGGCTGCATGCATGTTTGCAACAAAGGTTAGACCTGTAAGGGCACACGGAGTGATGTTTGCTTGCAGCTTCAATTAAACTCAAGGTCTTCTTAAGGCACTTGTAAAGGGAAAAGGAGCGCACCAGCTTGTGACTGAATTAGCTACACTAGAGCTAGCTGGCAAGACAGTTGTCCTTTCGCAGGCTAATTCAAACCCACTGATCATACCTTGAGAGCTCTTTGGCTGACGCGCCTCTAGGCTTATTCAAAGCCAACAGCGTGCCTTGACGGCGCGTTCACACAATGCCTCTTATCCACAAACTCACCTCCCTCTCTGAAACCTGGTCCATGACATCTGACCCCGCTTTGAAGAGCAATTTGTACAATCTGCAGAGGTGAGATGGAACATGCATACTCCCACTTTACAAGCAGTGTGTGTATGTGTGTGTGTGTGTGTGTGAGCTCTTGCGCATGCGTGTGCAAATGCGTGTGTATGTGAAGACCTGTGCTTATAAGACCCTGTGAATGTAAGACCTCGAGGTGCAGGTGGATACACATGCAAATGCATGATTATGTGGGCTGGTTACACAGAACCCATGTGCAACCAAGGTCTTCATAGATACACAAATACAAACATGCGCACACCCATGCAAAACTACACATGTATGTGCACCCATGCTCAAGTGCGTGCATGCTTCTGCATGGGTGTGCATGTGCGCTTTGCAATCTCCATGCAACGCAGCCTCCATGGACACACCCTTCCATCAACCATAAAGCAACAGCTAGGCACGAGTGCAACACAGAGGATAGAATAGGTGTTAAGACCAAGCAGGTGCAGAGGCACCCCGCAAGCAAGAGTGCAAGGAGTGCCCCCCAGCACAGCAGCAGATATCTTGCACCCATATTGCATGGCGCCCCCGCCAGACTTGCAACTCGGTCTCTCTCTCTCTCTCTCTCTCTCTCTCTCTCTCTCTCT
>LFCJ01003890.1_pt1 | contig 10957 bp, 6 predicted proteins | sample 643141 | NCBI WGS metagenome assembly LFCJ01 (sample SAMN03766243, study PRJNA286221) | soda lake metagenome | biome: soda lake; feature: Kulunda steppe; material: water; isolation source: sample B1-Br-g2 brine of Lake Bitter-1 | place: Russia: Kulunda steppe | collected 2010-07 | reverse complement strand
TCGCCATCCCGTAGACGTGCTGGGCAGCCACATCCTGAGCGTTCTCGGGAATCGACACCGAGTCGACAAAGCCCTCCGCGGCCTTTTTTAACATGACCGCACACTCGAGCAGTTCGTCCCGATCGAGGGCGATCACCCGGCCAGTAACGGTCTGGCCAACGCGATGGCCCGCCCGCCCGATCCGCTGGAGCAATGCGGCGACGGATTTGGGCGAGCCGACCTGCACGACGAGGTCGACGTGGGGCATATCGATCCCCAGTTCGAGCGAGGTCGAGGAGGTGACCACGTCGAGGTCGCCGTCTTTGAGCCGCCCCTCGATATCCTGACGGACCTCCTTCGAGAGGCTGCCGTGGTGACAGCCCGAGTTCGCCTCGTCGTAGTCGTCGAACCGCTCGCGGAGGTTGTGCAACACGCGCTCTGCACCCGATCGGGTGTTGGTGAAAACGAGGGTGTTGGTGTGGTCCTGGATATGGTCGTGGAGCATCCGGTAGAACCGATCCTGGACGACCCCGCGGGGCGTGTTGATCAGATCGTCCGTCGGACAGTCCAGTTGCATGTCGAACTCGCGAGCGAAGCGGGCGTCGACGATCTCGTACGGTCGCGGTGGGCCGTCCGGTTCCTCCTGTCCAACCAGGAATTCGGCGACCTGAGACAGCGGCTCGATCGTCGCCGAACAGCCGATCCGGGTGATGTCGTGGTCGACGAGCGTTTCGAGTCGTTCGAGACTCACCGACAGATGCGTCCCGCGTTTGCCACCCGCAAGCGAATGGATTTCGTCGACGATGACGTACTCGACGGTCCGGAGTTTCTCGCGGAACTTCGGCGCGTTGAGCAGGATGGCAAGCGTCTCGGGTGTCGTGTTGAGGATGTGTGGCGTCTCCTCGAGCATCTTCTGGCGATCGGCCGAGGAGGTGTCGCCGTGTCGGATCGCGTGTCGGATCTCGCCCATCTCGGCATCGTCTCGCGTTTCGGCGATCGATTCGATCCCGTCCAGTGGAACTTCGAGATTCCGGTGGATATCGTTAGCGAGCGATTTCAGGGGCGAGACGTAGAGACAGTAGACGGAGTTGTCGAGGTCGGTTTCGGCGTCGCGGTCTCGGCGATAGAGTTCGTTGATGATCGCACAGAACGACGCCTGGGTCTTCCCGGACCCCGTCGGAGCACAGATCAGCGTGTTCGTTCCGCGATGAATGTTCGGGATCGCCCCCTCCTGTGGCGACGTAAAGAAGCCGTCGTTCTCTGGGACGAACTCACCGAACGCTTCAAGCCACCATTGCTGGACAGCCGGCTCCAGCAGGTCGAAGACGTCTGTGTCCGTGATCGTGACCGAGTCAGGATCGAACGGGAGTTCCTCATCACCGATCGGCAGGTCGAGGGATGCCCTCCCAGTCATTATCGTCGTCTGCGGGAGCAGTATGTAAGAGGGTTTGGCTACCGGAGCGAAAGTGAACCGGGCTCGATCGGCTCTCCCAGACCGTGACACTGCTTCTCGCGTGCAGTCGTGACGCCCTCGTTACTCGCCGTCGCCGCCGATCGCTCCACGGGCGACAGTCGCGAGTCGGTACAGGGTATAGAGTACCGAGACGGCGACGAGAGAGATGGCGACACCACCGGCGGCGATCGCGCGAGCACTCGCTGGCTCGACCGTGGATGGCTGGCTGCCACAGCTCCCACAGCCGTCGGGGCCACAGGAGCCACAGCCTCCATTGGAGTCCGCTGTCGCCTCCTCTATGCCCGTGAGTCGCTCGTCGAGACCCGGCAGCGACTCGTCTGGTGCCGTCTGCGTCTCGTCGACCCCTGCCGGCCTCACGCCCGACGCTGTCGGTGACTCGTCGAGGTCAGGTGACAGGTCGGCTGTGCCTGTCGCTGGAGACCGCTGACTCGCACCGGTATCGGGCTGGTCGATCTCGGACTCGACGGTGGTTCCGCCCTGTTCGATCGGCACGTTCGTCCCGTTTCCAGCCGCCGACTCGAGGGGTGTGTCTACCGAGTCGTCGAACAGCTCCGGTGCCTGCGATCGGAGAGATTCCAGTCCGGCCTCGATCGCCGCCTGGTCTTCGTGGTCGACCGCGTACGTCTCTAGCTCGTCGGCCATCGAACGGGCGTTCTCGTACTGACCCAGTTCGGCGTACGCTCGCGTCGCGTCGAACATACTTCGAGCGAGCCACTGCTCGAAGACCTGGTCGTCGAAGCTCGATTCGAGCGCTCTGAGTCGATCGAGCTTTTGCTCGCCTTTTCTGACGTCGCTCTCGAAAAACGAGCCACGAGCGGAGTAGAACGTCGCCGCCGCGGCCCACTTGGCGCTCTCGGGAGTCCCGAGTTCGTCGTGGAGGTCGTTTGTTCGCTCGCCCCACTGTTCGAGGCGCTCGTAGGCTGCAACCTCGAAACTGGCCCGCGTCGCGTTTGCCGTTGCGACCGTCAGCCAGCGTTTGATACCCGCCTCCGGATGGTCGTCGGCGAGCGCCTCGATCCGTTCGATCCGCGACTCGATCGGATAGACAGCACCACGACCAGCGTCGGCGTTCGTCTGGCCAGCGATGACGCCAGCCAGTCCAGCCGCCACTGCATCGTTGGGATGGCGCTCGTACAGCGTTTCGGCCCGGTCGAGTCGGCTCTCACCGGTCTGTTCGTCGAGATAACGTTCGGCGTAGGCGTACCCCTCGGCCAGTCCGGCCGCGATCTCGGCCGTCGAATGCGTCTTGTACAGCGTCTCCAGCTGATCGACAAGCGACTCGATACTCGCGGGTGCTTCGGCTCGTCCGTATGCGTGGGCCGTCTGTGCAGTTGCCCGGGCCAACTGGACGGCGATCGACTCGTCGGGTCGCTCGTCGTACAGCGACTCCAGCCGATCGTGGAGTGTGGCGATCCGATCGACGTCGATCTCGGTTTCGTAGACAGCATCGCGGTCGGCGACGACCGTCGCGTTGGTCAGCGCCGTCGCGGTCTGGACTGCCGTCTCCGGATGGTGCTCGTGAACGGTCGCGAGCCGGTCGATCGTCGCTGCCTCGGCCTCGAACTCCCCGCGGTTGCCGTATGCATCTGCGAGCGCGACGAGCGTCTCGGCTAACTGGGTCGCGTCGTCCGCCCCAAGCTCGGTCGCCGGGCCGATCGACTCGGCCCGATCCTCGAGTTCCCCGACGGAGCGTGTGTCACTGTCGAACATCAAACTACCTTGCAGTTACGAGGAGAGACAGGTAATACTGTCGGCTACGGGTGCTGTTGCCCGATCGGTTGCACCTGGCCACAGTGTCTGTAGGTTCTGACCGGTCACCACTGGCGAACACGACCGTTGGACCAGACCAGCCATGCTTAATGGGTGGGCCGTTCCAGAACTGGGTATGCGCGTTACCTTTCTCGGAACTGGCAGCGCGATGCCAACCGGCGAGCGGTTTCAGACCGGGATCCTCGTCCAGGACGACGGCCGATCGCTCCTGATCGACTGTGGCTCGGGCGTCCTCCACCGGCTTCAGCAGTCCGGCGTCGGCTACGAGAACGTCTCGACCGTGTTGCTCACACACCATCACCTTGACCACGTCGCCGACCTCCTGCCTCTCATAAAAGCCCGCTGGCTCGCCGGCGAGGAACACCTCGAAATCGTTGGACCACAGGGGACGAAGGCGCTGCTGGACGACCTCCTTTCCGTCCACGATTATATGCAGGACAGGATCGAGCTCCAGGTGCGTGAAGTCGTCGCGGGCGAGTTTACCGTCGCCGGCTTCGACGTCTCGGCCTACAAGACACGGCATTCGGTGCCCTGTCTCGCCTATCGCTTCGGGAACCTGTTCACGTTCAGCGGTGACAGCGAGGCGTTCGCCGGGCTGGCCAACTTCGCAGAGGGCTCTGCGATTCTTGCCCACGACTGCTCGTTTCCCGATGACGTCGACGTCTCGAACCATCCGACGCCAGAGACACTCGGTCGCGAACTGGCCGGTCGAGAGATCGGTCGGGTCTATCTGACCCATCTCTACCCCCACACCGACGGTCGACACGAAGAGATGCTCGATTCGATCGGAAGCCACTACGACGGCGACGTTCGGTTCGCCGACGACCTCAAAACGATCTCGATCGAGTGACCCAAACGCTGATCCTGCCGTGCGTGGCGATGGCCCCACTGTAGCTAAGAGACATCGCAGAAGCGGCCGCGAGCTTAGACGCCAATCTCTGACAGCAGACGCGCTACTGGCCGAACACGACCGTCTCGACCGACGATTGCCTGCTATCAGCTGCTCTGACAGTCACACAAGTGTAAATCTCCAAACATATATCGCTCATCGGTTGTTTTGTAGGATCATAACAACAGCATGGTCCCCAGACCCGTCCCACCAGCGACGCGAGAGGCGATCGAATGAGTCTGGCGACCCGAATCGCTGACGGTGTCTCGTCTCACTCGCGAACCGTCCTCGTCGTCCTCTTGCTGACGACTGCGTTTATCGGCACTGGAATGTCGATGGTCGACGACGACTCCTCGCTCGAGCAGTTCGAGAGCGACTCGCCGGAGGGAGAAGCGCTCGAGGACATCGACGAAGCGTTCGGTGCCGACGACCAGGAAAACACGACCAGCGTCCAGCTCATCACCAGAGGAGACGGTAACGGAGAGAACGTTCTCAGACAGGCCTCACTGATCGAATCGCTCGAGTTCCAACAGCAGATCAAAGCCAACGAATCGATCAACGAAACGCTCGTCGACGACGAACCGATCACCGGCGTCGAGAACTTCGTCGCGCTCGCAGCGATCACGGAAGACGAGGCCGACGAGCTCGAAGCAGAGGGCGACGAACTCGAGGCACGCGAGCAGGCACTCGAAAACCAGACCGACGAACTCGAGCGGGGGATCGACGAGTCGGTCGCGATCCAGCGAGAGGTCGAGCGGGTAACCCTCCAGTACGACGAGACCGACCCCGAATATCAGGAGGAACTCGAGGTACTCGAAGCGGAGTTCGACGCTGTCATCGAAGACGCCACAGAAGACCTCGACGAGGACCAGGCCGACGAGTACGAGGAACTCGCCCAGCAAGCGCGAGCGATCGAGTCCGATCGGTTCGCGATCGAACTGCAAACCGACCAGCCGGAGGCCGATCCCGAGTACCAGGAGCTGAGTGAACAACTCGAAGACGTCTACACCGCCGCAACAGTCGGCGTTCTCGAAGACGAGTTCGAGCAACTAGAAGACGATGCCGAGGCGCTCGAAGAGGAGAGTGAAGCGCTGATGGACCCCGAGGACGACCGGCCGTCGCTCGATGAACAGATCGAGGCGCTCGAGGACCGCGACGAGGACGACTTCGAAACGCTCGTCGAAGAGACACTCGACGACGAGGACAACGACACTGCCGCGCTGGGGTTCATGCCGTCGGACTACGATCCGGGATCGACCGAGGCTGACGCTCGGATGACGTTCGTCACCCAGGACGTCGGTGACGCCGACCTCGAAGCAGGGGCCGTCGACGACGAGGTGCTCGACACCCAACTCGATCTTCGCGACCTCGCCGCCGACCACGAGCACGATCAGCTCGTCTTCGGCGTCGGGGTCATCACCGACGAGATCGACCGATCGATGGCCGATAGCCTGATCATCGTCGGCCCGCTCGCGCTTGCTTTTGTCGTCGCTGCGTTGCTGATCGCCTACCGCGACCCACTCGATATCGTCCTCGGGGTCGCCGGCATCATCACGGTCCTCGTCTGGACGTTCGGCTTCATGGGCTGGACGGGAATCGCGTTCAACCAGATGATGATCGCGATCCCGGTGCTGTTGATCGGGCTCTCAATCGACTACGCGATCCACGTGTTCATGCGCCACCGGGAACACCGTGGAACGCGACACGATTCGGCCGAGCGAGCGGGACGTGAGGGCCCAGACACCGACCGCAGCGTCCGGGGTGCAATGACGATCGCACTGGCCGGCGTTGGCGTTGCACTCGTCTGGGTAACCGCGACGACCGCGATCGGCTTTCTCGCGAATCTCATCAGTCCGATCGCGCCGATCCAAGAGTTCGGTGTCGTCGCTGCCTTCGGGATCCTCTCTGCGCTGCTCATCTTCGGCGGCCTGATCCCTGCGGCCAAAGTCGAACTCGACTCGATGCTCGAGGCCCGTGGGGTCGATCGGCGCAAACGAGCGTTTGGGACCGGTGAGAACCGGTTCAGCGACGCGCTCTCTCTTGGGGCGGTCGCCGCACGAAAGGCACCACTGATCGTGTTAGTTGCCGCGCTGGTGCTGACCGCTGGCGGCGTCTACGGCGCAAGTCAGGTCGACACGAGCTTCGAGGAGGAGGACTTCCTCGCCGAGAGTCCGCCAGCCTGGACGGAGCACCTTCCGGGACCGATGAGTCCCGGCGAGTACCAGGCGTCCGAAGACATCGACTACGTCAACGAGAACTTCCAGCGTGAGGACGCCCAGGCCCAGATCCTCGTGGAAGGGGACGTCGCTGACGGGGACGTCATGGAAACGGTCGATACCGCAGGGGACGAAGCTGGCGACAGCCACGTCGTCTACACGATGCCTGATGGTGAGCCCGACATCGAGGGGCCACTGGAGGTGATGGAAACGACCGCAGCCCAGAACGAATCGTTCAACGAGTCGTTCTCCGATGCGGATACCACGGGCGACGGCGTTCCCGACGAGAACGTCGCTGAACTGTACGACGAACTGTTCGAGATCGACGAGGATCGTGCGAGCAGCGTCATCTACCGAACTGACGATGGCGAGTACACAGCAGTGCGGCTGATCATCGGCACCGAGGGTGACGCGCCGTTCGACGAGGCGACCGACGAGATGCGCACGATCGCTGCCACGATCGATTCGGGCGGGACCGGTGACGATCGGACGATCGATGTCGCCCTGGATCGCGACGACGAGGCAGCCGTGAGCGCGATCGCGACCGGCGATCCGATCGTCAGCCACATCGTCGAGCAAGACTTGCTGGATACCGTCCTCGAGAGCCTGCTCATCACGCTGGTCGCCGTCTTCGTGTTCCTGACGGCAGCGTACTGGCTGACGGGCAACAGCGCGACGCTCGGCGCAGTGACTCTGTTGCCGGTCGCCCTGGCGACGAGCTGGATTCTCGGGACGATGTACCTCATCGGGATGCCGTTCAACGTGCTCACGGGGATGATCACCAGCCTGACGATCGGGCTCGGCGTGGCCTACAGTATTCACGTCAGTGCACGCTACATGCTCGAACTCCAGCGACAGGGCAACGTCTGGGAGGCAATGCAGACGACTGTTACCGGCACCGGCGGCGCCTTGCTCGGAAGTGCTGCGACGACTGTCGGTGGGTTCGGTACGCTCGCACTCGCGATCCTCCCGGTGTTGCGGCAGTTCGGAATCATCACCGCACTGACGATCACGTATGCGTTCCTCGCAAGTGTCGTCGTCCTGCCGACGTTGCTGGTGCTCTGGACGCGGTATCTCGGGCCGGACGTCTCGTTCGCACCGTCACAGACGCCGTCACAGACCCCGGCAGCCAGCGACGGTGGGCAGCCCGAGCCCGAAGACACCACCTCCCGGGGCGGGACCGGTGACGACGAATGAACGACCCTTCGGAGGATACGACGAACGGAAACGAGACGCCAGTCGAGGGTGACGATGCTGGCGGTGCTCCGTCGGAAGACGACGCCATCGCTGCGTTCGAAGGGCTCGGACTGACCAGCTACGAAGCCAAGGTGTTCATTGCGCTCCAGCGACTCGGTGCTGGAACGGCTAAAGACGTCGCGACCGTCACCGACGTCCCCCGATCGCAGGTCTACAGCGTCGCAGACAGTCTCGAAGAACGTGGCTTGGTCGAGGTCCAGCAGTCGAGCCCGATCCGGTTTCGTCCCATCGACGTCGAGGAGGCGCGATCGATCCTGCGATCGCGGTTCGAGCGCGAACAGGAGCGCGCCTTCGAACACGTCGAAACGGTCCGCCACGAACCCGGCGGCGAAGAAGAGCGAGAGGACATCTGGACGATCCGCGGGCGGGCTCGAATCACCGATCGCGTTATCGACCTGTGCTCACGAGCCGAGAGACGGATTCTGTTCGGTGCACGACTCCCGGTGCTCGTGACGGACGATATCGAACAGATGCTCGTGGCCCGTGCCGAGGAGGGGATTGAGGTCGCGACGCTCAGCAGCGATCCGGAACTCAGAGAGCAGTTCCGCCGACTCGACGGCGTCGCGGTGGGGACGCCACCAACCCAACGGCAGTCCGACGATCGGTCCGGACGACTTCTGATCGTCGACGACGATACCATCCTGTTGAGCGTCGTCAACGACGACGGCAGCGAGACCGCCATCTGGAGCGCCGGATCGCTGTTTGCCTCCGTCCTGATCGAACTGATCGAAGCTGCCGAGATGGTCTGTGGGTCGAGATAGTGATGACGTCAAACGAGTGACCGCGTACGCCGATCGCGCTGCCGGTCCTACTCGAGCCGATACCGCAACAGCGCCGCGATCCCGCCAAGGTTCGAGAGCTGCTCACCTGGGGGGAACTCGCTCGAAAAGACCGTCACGTCGCCGCCTTTCTGCTCGACCGTGCGGACGATCTCGTCGACGTCGACGTCCCACTCGCCGTCGGGGCCACGCTCCTGGCGCAGCCGATCGTCGACGATCAGCAGCTGTTCGATCGCGCCGAACTCGGCGGCCTGGGCGACTTCTTCGGGCCCGTAGGCCGCCTTCGCGCCCTCGGCGATCCGCCGCGTGAGTTCGTCGATCTGTTCGGCTTCCTGCTCGATGCGTGTCTCCTCTTGGACGTCCGCGACGGCACCGCGTTTGAGTACCTCGTGAACGCCACGGTCGCCGACGCTGGCCGTGTCGACCATCGTGATCTTTGCGGCCACCTCTGGCTCGTTCTCCTCGATATACTTCTTCGCGTCCTGTTTCGTAAACCCCGGTCCGGCCAGGATGATCGCGTCGGCGTCCTGGCGTTTGAGCACCGTCGCGAGTTCGGCGAACAGCTCCGATCGACCGCGGGCGTACTCCCCCTTCCCCGTCGTCCCGGTAATCGTCGCACGCTCTTCGGTGCCGTACTGGGCGACCGTGTGGACGTGGGCTTGCCCCTCCTCGACGGTCGCGATCGCGACGTCCGGGTTTTCCGTCGCCTCCTCTGCCTCTTCGAGGCGCGCTTTCTGATCCGGTTTGAACCACTTCTCGATCGAGAGCTCGTCGCGCTCCTCGACGTTCAGCGTGTGATGAAAGCCCAGTTGGTCCTCACGCGAACAGGCGACGATTTCGCCGCCAACCCGAAGGCGATTGGCGAACTTGTGGAACTCGACGTCGTCGACAGCGATCGCGACCCACATGTGTTCGCGCTCGCCACCGGTATCTCGCATCTGGTCGTCGTTGCGCTGGATTCGGCGGGTCGTATCACCAGCGACGCGATCGCCGGGTTCGAGGACGAACTGGAGGTGCCAGAGGTCGTCGACGCTCTCGGGGACGACAGTCACCCGTTCGCGACCGCCCTCGACGTGTTCCCGGTCTTTGATCTGCATGCCTGGTGGTTCTCGGGGTGACGGTAAGTGGGCTGCGATCGATCGAGATCGGCGCGTTGCTCATGCCTACCGGAAACGATCGCCGCTATCTCGGTTCGGGATACTGGGTGGACGGCGGAGTAGTCCGTCGATTATCGCCGATATCGGCGTCACCGAATCAGTAGTCGACACACTGCACGCTGGTCAGTCCCAGTAATCGACACATTCGCGCTGGACAGCTCCAGTGGTCGACACACTGCACGCTGGACAGCTCCAGAAGTCGACCTGTCGCGTGGCGATGGCAGTCGATCGACGACGGCGGCCAGTAGCGACGACGATCGACGAATCAGTATGAGGATACCTTACTCCTTCCCGGCGGGGGACGAGGTAGCGTCTCGCTTCGGGGGTGCTCTCGGGTGCCACACGTCTCGATACTGGTCTCACGGCGAAACACCGACGCTCTTCGACCGCTCTCGGCTTGTGGTACCGGCTCGTATTGCGGCTATGCCGGACGGCGGGTCGACACCATATTCACCTGCAGGCGGGTGGTTCGGGAGGCAATCGACCGTCATCGGTGCGGTCAGCGATTGCAGGAGTCGATTGCTACAGGGGGACCCAGGCCGGAACGGAGCTATGAGCGTTGCGCTTCGGATCCTCGACGACGGTGCGTGGCTCTCGGTTAACGACCAGCGACGAGTCAGCGTGAGTGAGCTCTGGCGGCTCGACGCCCCCGAATTCTGCGAGTGTGATCTCGTCGATTTCATTGCCGAAGGCTTCACTGCGGTCTCTGCCGACGGCCGTGACGTCGCGGTAACGACCTACGGGAAGTGCATCGCCTGTGGCGAGAGCGGCGTTCCCGGCAAACTTCCGGTCGGCCGCATCCGCGAGGGCGAATACCGCGGCTACGACCGCCAAAATATTGTTATGAAACCGATCGGTAACCGTCGCTGAATTACCAGCAATAGTATCCGGTATACTGGACCACCGGGGATCGTTGACGATGCAGGCGGCGGTTTATGTCCGGGGTCATATGATGGGGTATATGCCAACCGACGTTGAGCGATGGAAGTCCGAAATCTACGGGAACGAAATCAGGGAACATCTCTTTGAGTTCGCCGAGAAAGGCTGGGAGTCGATTCCCGAAGACGAACACGACGAGTGGTTCGAGCGATTCAAATGGTGGGGTCTGTACCACCAGCGAAACGGCCAGGAAAGCTACTTCATGATGCGAATCGGGACGCCAAACGGCGTGCTCGAACCCGGCCAGACCAAAGTCGTCGCCGAAATCGCCAACGAGTATGCGACCGGACCGGGAACGAACCCGGAGTTCGGTGACGCCTACGTCGACTGGACGACGCGACAGTCGATCCAGCTACACTGGATCAAGCTTGAGGACATTCCGGCAGTCTTCGAGAAGCTCGAAGCAAACGGCCTCTCGGCACAGCAGGCCTGTGGTGACTCGTGGCGAAACATCGTCGGCAACCCGATGGCCGGCAAAGCCCCCGAGTTCACCGACG
>LFCJ01003889.1_pt1 | contig 10958 bp, 9 predicted proteins | sample 643141 | NCBI WGS metagenome assembly LFCJ01 (sample SAMN03766243, study PRJNA286221) | soda lake metagenome | biome: soda lake; feature: Kulunda steppe; material: water; isolation source: sample B1-Br-g2 brine of Lake Bitter-1 | place: Russia: Kulunda steppe | collected 2010-07 | reverse complement strand
GAGAACGCTGTCTCGTCACTTGCATCGAGTAATGAACTCGACAATGATGAGTATGATATCCTCGTCGACGTCCGTGCCGTGTGCCCGGAGTGTGGATCAGACCACCCGGTCGGTGAGCTTCTGGAAAGCAACGGTTGTGACTGCTAAGTCAGTAATCCACGCTGTCGAAACGTGTTTGCTATTGTGAGTTTAATTATTACACGTGAAAATTGGATGTCAGGAATGATGCATGGACTGGTGTGAATCCAAGAGGGATTCGTTTGTCTTTACGGCACAAACGGCGGAACATTGGGCAACGACAGATTGTCCCGCCAACTATACACTACATCAATTTGACTATATATTTACAGGCCAATATTTCATACATTAGTTCGATAATCTTGCCTACTATTTTTAAATACAATATTTGGAGCGTAGCCGAATCACAAATATAGAATTTGAAGCAACTCAACAATCATCGATCAGCAGGCTTTATATTGTTTGCATATGAACATGATGCTGGCGGGGCAGTTGGTCAGATTCCAGGCTGCTGCTTTGTCAACCACCAACCAGTCATGCCGCATGGTACTTACCCACTACCCACCACCCGCTGCGGCCTACTGGTTGGATAAGGGGCTAGCAGACCACTGTAGGGGGTTACGTCTGCTTTCCTACCACCGTTTTTCGGTTAATAATCAACAGCTATCGCGATTGTGTGGACAGAAAAAACTGTGCGAGTGGCTATCGTTCTCGAGGAGAGAACCCCGGCCTTCACTCTACGGTTACACTCTTGGCCAAGTTCCGTGGTTTGTCGATCGGACGCCCTTTCAGATTCGCGATATGATAGGCGAACAGCTGCAAATAAACGTTTGCGATCAGCGGTTCGAAAAGACCAGCGTCAGCTACCTCGAGAAAAAACGGTGGGAAAGCAGACGAACTGAACGCCGGTCTCTATTTTACCGACCAACCACTGTTTTGTGCGATCGACGCCGACTCGATGATCGAACGCGGCGCGTTGAAGGACGTCGTTGAATCGTTGCTCACTGACTCGGACCGGACGGTTGCAAGCGGTGGTGCGGTCCGACTCGCAAACGGGTGTACGTTCTGCAAGGGCTTACCCGATATGGTTAAATTGCCACGAAACTGATTCGTCCGGTTTCAAGCCGATGAGTATCTTCGAGCGTTTCTGCTCGGCCGAATCGGATTAAGTCGGATCGGGAGTTTGCCCATTATCTCTGGAGCCTTTGGCCTATTCCGAACTAACATCTACTTGAACATTTCCACAGCACATCCGTTCTCCTTCTGTGCTTTGAGCGTGGAGAGGTTGTCGTAGACGCGCTTGACGACCATCTGGAGGACTTTCGAGTGTACGTCGGTCAGGTCGTTCCACCACGTTTTGAGATCGGGAAGTCGTCCCTACACCTCGTAGCAGGCGGTAATATCATTTTGTAAACATTCCTTGTCCGGCCTGTGGCTTCGTAGCGGACAGAGATGCAAACGCCGCACGGAACATTCTTTTTCGTAGACTCACCGACCTAGGGGTGAGTCACTCCGAATCAACGCCTGTGAACACCGTGGCTGTGTCTGCAAAGCGCGTCGTGGAGGCAGGGGTAGCTCACCGCTGTGATGACGTGTGTTTCTCTTTAGGTTGGGATCCAACTTCTTCATCCTGTATCACCTTATTAATGTCACAAAACCGGTAAAGATCTGCAGCCACACTTGGTGATTTCCACACTTCAAATCCCCCATCATCAACGAGCCGACGGACAATTGGTGTCACCAATTGTGGTGTGGCGTCAATTCCTCTTGCGATCTGGTTGATTCTGACGTAGCTGTTGCCCTGGTTGTAGCGCTCGAGAAGATAGCGATGGATGTCTGCTTCAAGTTGATTCGTGTCTAGATTGTTAGTAATTGTCCAAGCTCACCTCGAGCAGCAGCACCATTTTTTAGCTCCGCGTTGGTTGTACACTCGGGGCAACTATGCACGGTACCATCGCGATCACCAAAGACACGTTCGAAGCAATCCCTGAAACAAGTTAACATACGTTTTTTGCCATCGCGCTGTCGACTGCTACTTTTGTTTGGGACATAATCAATCATACGAAATACAGGAGAAAACCCAAGGGATTTACAGAAGAGCGTAGTTCCATATTTTATGGATACCTTGGGTCAGCGGTCAATGTCTCTGCAATCGCTGGTAGCGGGTCTGTCCGCCGCTTCCGGAATTGGTCACCTCGTTAACCAACAATTGTGGATGATATTGGTTTTGTAGGTTAAGACAGTCAAGCCGGTCTGACTCAACAGCCTCAATTGATCTCCATCTCGAACTGGAGCCTCTGAGACAGCGCTGCCACTCGTATACGTAATTTCTGCGTGATAATAACCTCTGCTATAGCAACATCGCGTGACCAGAGATATTTGAATAGAAGCGGCATGTTGAACATATTGGTGATTGGGATGGATGGTTGGTTAACCGGAGTACCGTTCACCTCACTCAATAGAGCGTGGAATGCACTGCTGAAGAGTAGAATATATCATTTCTAAACCACTAAAGTGATGATCAACATGGAGGCTTTGAAGCCTCTCAAAAAGTGTTTGAATTCAGATATGTTCTTTGTATATTATTATTTCTTACCATCAAGAGCAAAGCTCTCACGAATCGCAGTTAGCAAGGGTGCTGTCAAAATCAACAGAGAATAGCCTTGTCCATATACTACAATAGTTTTCTATGCAAATTGGGCACTACAGCACCGATCCGGCAACCGCGTTCCTACATAGCTCGGCGAGACACACTGTCTTCCGAGATAGCCTTCCTTGTTGTTCAATTTGGCTATCGGACTTCTTTTGCTCGATTGAGATTGAACAGTCGGGTTAACTATCCCGACCAAACCTGACCGAAAAATAAGCCTTCCAAAATTTGCGTCGACCATTTCCATAACTTACGGGTAGTCGGCTGGCGAACTATTACACATGAATGTTGTTTTATATATACAATATCATAGCCACTAGTGAGCTTCGTAATTGCTTGAGGTAAAAGCACTAGCTTAGAGGTTTTGAACAAAACATTGCCAGAATTCAAAGATGATCTGATTATTATGTTAGATGGAGTGGTGTATTTCGAGGCGTTGGCCGTCACAGACCTGGTGGTCTATGACAATCCCATATCTATAATACTTCTATCATATTTGTAGAATTGAATTCAGTCAGGAACACAGAGAATAGATCAATTAGCATCAGAAACTATTTGTCGGTCCAATTATTAAACTTGATGTCATTTAATAAGATATAGTTTGGTTTTTGATCTTTAAAATTATAAAGTTATTTTTATTATGTTTGTAATACATAAACTGCATATTCAGACAGAGATAACCAACAGAATTATTAATGAATATTATTAATCTGTAAATGGCAAAGCAGAGACGGAACTTTTGTCAATAGCCAGCCAACCCGCTCTGTTTTGTCGTTCACCACAAGAGAACTCCTGTGTCTCCTCTCATTATGAAATACATATCTTTCGCTACTTGGCACTAACTATCTTTTAAATAGAATTAAGCACCCGACGAGCACTCGGAGTAATGAAACCGGTTCAAGCAGCAAACTTGTAGAAGAGGGCTGAAAAAGAAAGGGGGCGAGACTAGCTAATCTCTTTATGTCCGTTGTCGATCGGGTCCCAATCGTATTGAACTTGAGAAGGTTCTATGTCAAAGTTCACTGGGCTGGTCAGCCCTATTATACAACCGGTGAGATTCTGACGAAACCTGGAGTCAAATTCACTACCACATTATCATTTATCCAATGCTATTTAAAAATCCCACATATCTAATTCATCACAGACTACTGATTTTTGTATTGACTTTCCCACTCTCATTGAATCTAATTAGATGGAGTTGAGATATACAACATTAGTATTTGTGTCAATCATTTGGTAGTCTGTCCACTACTACTTTGAGGTCATTAATATCAATTAAATCGAATTCGGGATCGGCATGGGAATCAGGTCGTTCTGTATATCCTGAACCAGTGAGAATTGCTACGACTTCGTCCTCTGACGTGAAGATCTTCTTTTGGCTCAACTTTCGGACGCCAGCTAAGACGACAGCACTTGAAGGCTCGGCCGAGATTCCGGCTGCCGTAGCCAATTCGTCCATTGCCACACGGGTCTCGTCATCGGTTACTGCGACGGCTCCACCATCAGTATCTCGAATGGCTGTGAGTGCGCGCGTTCCACTTGGTGGGGCGCTGTTAGCAATTGAAACTGCAATTGTCTCATCAGGGTCAACAGCAGTGACTGTCTCCTGCTTTTTACGATATGCAGACACGATAGGGGCACAAGGAGCTGCTTGCGTAACGTATATTTTGGGTACCTCTTCGATAACGTCCGCTTCTTTGAGCTCGCAAAGTGCCTTCCAGACGCCGCTAACATGTCCGCCACTGCTCGTAGGGAGGACAATTGCATCTGGAACTGACGGGCCAAACGCCTCGAGGATTTCGTAAGTGGTTGTCTTCTGTCCAGCAACGCGTAGTGGTGTATCAGAGTTAATAAACGCTACATCGGTCTCGGTTGACAGTGTATCCGTGTACAATTGACTATAGTCGCCTTCGACGCTAAATATTTGGGGTTCGTGTCGTGCAATTAGCTCGAGGCGTTCAGGCGGGGTGTCCGCAGGCACGAAGACGACACATTCAAGATTAGCTGCAGCCGCGTAGGCACTTGTGCTCAATGCCATGTTTCCATGTGAGACAGTACCAACCCAATCATAGCCGGCTTTGCTTGCGTATCCCACACCGACAGCGCTACCTCGGTCCTTAAAACTGCCTGTGGGATTACAACCCTCTATTTTGAGAGAGACACGGCACCCAGCAAATTCATCAACTCGCTCTGAGCGGACGAGCGGTGTTCCGCCAGGATTGATACCAATATAATCGATAGTTGGTAGGACATCGCTATATCGCCAGATATTGTCGATTCCACCGGAAGGCCATTCAAACCCGCTAATGCTGGTATCAAGCCAAAGAGTCTCACCACACGGGCAATGTGTACGCTCCCCAAGCTCGTAGCGATTCCCACAGTCGTAGCACTGAATTCGATCACTCATCTATCGCATTGGTTATCTTGAGAGAATAAAATCATTTGTCCGAAATTCTTAACGAAGGCTTCTGTATTAAGTAGAGAGGGAGAGGTCCTTTGGGTTGGGCATCAAGTCGGATTCATCGCCTTGCACAGAATCAAGGAGAAAGCCCACAACGTTAGTCGTAAGATGAATCCGACATCCCACTCCACCAACAACATACTCGTGTACGACGAAACCGCTGAAACGTTCAGGGCTTTTCAACCAGTCACCATCGACGATTCTCGGCTGGACTCACCACTGGCTGATCATTCAGCTGTCTTGAACGTGGGCGCGAACAACCTCGTCGCCTGCACGACCACGACCGGCTCTAAACTCCTGTCCGAGGGACGCGACCTCTTCAGCAGCTCCATGAAACCACGGAACGAATCGCACACTCCCAATCACTCCTCGAAAACCAACACGAGTCCAGCAAGCGTATCGGCTGCTTGTACCGAAAACGAACGAACCAGCGGAACCACGCCAAGACGGCCTCGTTCGCAATCTCGTTGAACGCCTGAACGACAAGGGCGTTTCAACGTTATATTTCGGAGATATAATAGGGGTTCTTTCAACGCACTGGTCGGCGTGTGTGAACGAGAAGACGCACAACTTCTGGGCGTACCGTCGATTCACCGACCGTCTTGAAGATATGTGTGAAGAGTACGGTAGCACGGTTAAGGAGGAATCTGAAGCGTGGACGAGTCAGGAGTGTCCGGAGACGAGAGGAATCCCACGATTTCAGTCGTGGGTGGATGTCAAGGAGCGTAGGAGAGATTGATAATACCTATTATTCTCGGTCAGTCCAAAAATCGAATGAACGGCCAGGTGCAAAGACATCAAGCCCGACAGCCAGTTCGTTTCCAGTATTTTCGACTTTATGGGGCTCGTCTGGCCCAAGCCAAACAGAGTCGTATTTTTCAAGTGTGACCGATTCACCCTCCTCGTTCGTGACGGTCAGTTCACCCTCTAGACAGAGACACACCTGTTCGTTCTCATGATGGTGCATCGGGGAGCTGTGGCCCGGAGGTTTTTCAAACCACTCGAAACTGAACCGATCACTGCCAGCTAATGAACGACGTTGCCAACCTTCGTCTGGTTCATACGTCTCAGCTTCATCAAAGTCAATAGGTTTCATAGATTTGCACCTGTGGATCCGCCATCAATTACAATGCTCTGTCCATTAATGAATCCAGAGGCTGGCGACGAAAGGTAGGCAACGGTATTGCCCAATTCCATCGGGTCTCCGATTCGCTCGAGCGGATTACCAGCCCAGTCATTTATACCCTCTTCGTACGAATCGTAGTCCCCTCGATCAACAGCCTGCTCAACAAGAGTCTGAATGCGTGAGGTTTCGTGTGGTCCAGGTAGGACTGCGTTTGCACGAACATCGGGTGCAAATTCCTGTGAGAGTGTTTTTTCGAGGCCGATGACGCCCATTCGAACTGAGTTTGATAATACCAATGAGTCGAGTGCTTCTTTAACACTTCGAGAGGCGATATTAACGATTGTGCCCATCTCTTTGCCTTCGCTGAGATAGGGCTCGGCCTCACGCGCAAGTCGAACAACGCTCATCACAAGCAGGTCATATGCGTGGTACCAGTCCTCATCATCTGTCTGCAGGAATGACCCAGAAGGCGGGCCACCGGCGCTGGTGACAAGATGATCAAGGGTACCAAACTCATCAACAGTAGTTTCGATCAATCTTTGAATATCGTCCTTGTCCGTTAGGTCGCCTGGTTGAGCGACAACGTCACCTGTCGCCACCGCTTCTATTTCTGCTTTCGTTTCAGCCAACCGATCCTCATTACGACTGTTAATTACGATATTTGCACCCTCAGAGGCCAGCGCCGTTGCCGACGCCTTTCCGAGACCACTCGACGATGCTGTTACTAGAGCCGCGTTACCATCTATTTGTAGGTCCATTCATCCGTATTGCTCCACGAGAACGATAAAAATGTTACTGTTTCAGTACCCCTTGTGGGAGGTCGTGATTCGTCGTTAACTCATTCGAGTGTTGACATCCTCCTCCACGTTTACGCGGAGGAATCCTGAGCATTGGAGATTTCAGGTTTGCAGTCCTACCGAACCCCGACACAGTGAGAATTCGTGTGGAGTTCACGGACTGTGGCGGGAAGGACTGCTAGGAGTGCCAAGCTCCCGGTACTCCTATCCTCCATCGTGTTTGGACTCCCGGAGTTGTTTTCGCCTCGGGGAGTCCGGCAGACTTCGACGGACTTGGAGTTACTTTCTGCGGTGCGTACAGCAGTCGGGCACTGCATCGGTTCAGTATAGGAACCGACCGTTCACCTGACTGGTTTCGATTACTGTGGTTCGAAAATCGGAGATTATCGTCATCACGAGAATCGAAGATTCTCGACCGATCTCATTGCTTGGGGCGGACAGGCCGCCATCGTAGGACTGGTGGGAATCGCTCTGTCCATAGCCTGATTCCTACCTATAGGCAGAGTTGCCTGTCAGTTCAAGCTACGGATTATCAAATCTCAGCGTGGCTATTGCAGCGTAGATTGACTCCGGGTTGTCGGATTCATCCTGCGGCTGTAGTGAGTCACAGAAGATTTAGGTGTACTCTGAGTTGGGAAAGTAATGACGGGACGAGAGAAAGAGATCGTCCGTCACCTCAGTGAGGACGATCTCAACCGCTTGCTCACACAGACTGATGATGAGAAGGTGAGCAAGCGGCTCACCTTCATCAAACGGCTGTACAAGGGCGCAACGCTCGAAGATGCAGCCGATGATGTTGGAATGTCTCAATCAACCGGGAGTCTCTGGGCGAAGCGCTGGAATGAAGGTGGACTCGGGAAACTTACGCCGAACTTCGGGGACGGACGTCCCCCGAAGCTCGGCGAAGACGAGCGCGAGCGTCTTCTTGATCTCCTCGAAGACGGCGAACCGTGGAAGAAACAGGAGATTCAGCACCTCCTGAACGAAGAATTTGACATCGAATTCCATCCAAACTACCTCCCCCGACTGCTGGATGATCTTGGCCTCTCGTACGCGATTCCGCGTACAGAGAGGCCAGACCGCCCAGAGAACGCTGACGAAATCCTCGGCGAACGCGTCGGAAACGCGTTCGCCGAGGATAAGACAGATGAACCTCACAACAAGCGGCCCGAGGACGACGATGATGAGGAATGGACGGTTGACGACGATATTCGGACGGACGGTGGAACAACGGTCGGGTTCTTCGATATCTCGCATCCACAACCATGGGATAATTCACAGCGACTCTATACGGTGAGCGAGCCAACAATCACCCGGCCGCTGGTGAAAATCGATACACCAGCGGCCGGGTTCTATGCGCTCAACGGTGAGAGCGTCCTTCAGTTTCCTTCGAATCAAGAAAAAGAACGGATCTGCGCGTGTTTCGAGGAGATCCGCGAGCAGAATCCGAGCCAGCGGATTCTGCTCGTCTTGGACAACTTCTCATCACACATTTGTGCGCACACGCGGAAACGCGCCCACGAACTCGGGATTGACCTCATCTTTCTTCCCGTTGGCTCACCGCATCTCAACCCAATCGAACCGGTCTGGAAGAGTCTCAAATGGGAATCATCGCCCCTGATCGTGGAGGGCGCGGACGAGTACCGCGCCCTCCTCGATAGAATCTTCACGAACCTCACTGACCGACTGAGCTTCGCAGGTTCGTGGATAGAAAACCATCTCAGCGATTTCATCAAGAAGTTACGTTAACCACTAAAGCCGCAGGTATTCTCCTTGACCTGTATAAGAGACTTGCCGACTGCTACTTAGTCACTCTGTTGAGAAAGCGAGTAGAACCCAATGGAAATTATCCCACCGACAACCGCAATCATAGGGAACGCAATGGCAATGCTAAATTCAGTTGCGACAAAGCCGAAGATTGCCGGCCCTGCAGCGCTACCAGCTGATGATGCCGTTTGTGTAACACCGAATACACTACCACTTGACTCGGTCGTCGCATACTCCGAGATCAGTGCGTTCTTGATTGGCGTACAGCCGTAGACCGCCAGACCCAGCAATCCGAACACAACAATGAGCATTCCCGTCACCAACCAGTCCACTAAGATTCCTTGAACTGCGACGACAAGGATTGTAGAGAGCAATAATAATGATGTTGTAATCGCTGCGAGAACTCCAAGCAAACCGCGATCGAATCGATCGGCTAGACTGCCAACCCAGATTGACGAGACTGCGCTCGCGGCGAGCATCACAAAAAAAACACCGTTTGCCATTGAGGTCGTCTGACCAATTCCGTCTGCGACAAACCCAGTTGCGAACGTCTGTATCGATCTAATCTGAAGTGAGACGAGCAACGTGACAAACGAGATGAGAACAAGTCCAACGGTGAGTTCGAACCGTAGTGTCCGCTTGAGATGTGTCTGGAGCCGCGATGCTATATGTCCGTATCCATCCGTCCGTATTGACTCATCAGCCGCACTTGGACTCGAGTCGTCGTTCCTGTTGCCAAAATCATCGTCATTATCATTTGGGCCATTTGGGGCGTTACCAGTTCCACCGTTGATCGCTGCTGCGGGCGGGATCCGATATAAGAACTGAAAGGCAACAGTAAAAACGATACCGACTACGGCCGCGGCCAATAGCGCTGTTCGCCAGTCGGCTACCGCCGCGATCCCACCAATGATTACCGGCGCGCTTGCGACGCCAATTTGACCACCGAGTCCGAAGACACCCATTGCTTTTCCCTCCGTTTCCGACGATTCGCTATCACTGATCATTGCCATCCCTGCTGGGTGGTACGTGCTTCCAGAAATCCCCATCAGTACTTTCGCGAGCAAGAGCGTCTCGTAGTTCTGGGCAGTGCTGGCCACAAAAAGACCAATCGCCATCCCGACCAGCCCCCACACAAGAAGGCGTTTCTTCCCGATTCGATCTGCGATCATCCCCGCAGGTAGTTGGAAAATTGAGTACATAGCGTAGAAGACCGTTAAGAGCAAACCAGCCGCAGCGTATGTGATCTCAAGGTCAGTCACCAACAATGGAATGATTGGTGGGATCACAAGTCCGTAGAACTCATTGATCCCATGAGAGAAGCTAACAAGACCAACGTTTCGTGGTCGTTCGATTTTTTTGTAGTCGTTAATCAACTCACGCATTGGTTCCCCTCATCAATTGCAAGACGTGGTGTCGAATCCACATTATTGGTTATTTATGACGCCAAGAAATAATGAGTTTGCGGTTTCTTGGCAACGAGTTCCGGGAATTCGCACAGCAAAATTTCAATCGGCGAGTTGGACACCAGCCTTTAGATGCTCGTATCCGAACTCAAGATATGGTACCCGACAATTCGTCTCTCCAGTACAGTATTGAGGGACAGCTAATCCGTGGTGGAACCAGCAAGGGGTTTTTCAGTAGACAAGAAGCGTTTCCGGACGATCCAGATCGTCGAGATGAGGTGATCCTTGAGCTATTCGGAACCCCTGATCCACTACATGTCAACGGTCTCGGTGGTTCTCACACACACACGAGCAAGCTCATGCTCATCGATGACTCGGATCGTCCAGGCGTGGACCTCTCATATGAATATGCTCAAGTAGGAATCGAGAATCCTACGGTGGACTGGAGCGGCAATTGCGGAAATCTGTTAAGTGCTGTCGGTGTCTTTGGACTGTTCGAGAATATTATCGAGCCAGATGAACCGGAAACAACTGTAAGAATCTACAGCAAGAACACCGATTCAATTATCGAACAAGATATTCCAGTTGAGAACGGTGAACCAACGCCCTATCACTACTTCTGGGGTTTATTTGGCTATCACCCGTTCCTTAGAGTAATTACGGTAAAGTTACAGTAACCCGGCGCTGTCTATCGAATATGCCACCAGATGGCTACACAACCGTTACGATCAGT
>LFCJ01003888.1_pt1 | contig 10958 bp, 25 predicted proteins | sample 643141 | NCBI WGS metagenome assembly LFCJ01 (sample SAMN03766243, study PRJNA286221) | soda lake metagenome | biome: soda lake; feature: Kulunda steppe; material: water; isolation source: sample B1-Br-g2 brine of Lake Bitter-1 | place: Russia: Kulunda steppe | collected 2010-07 | reverse complement strand
GTACGTACCTTTTAGTTCACAACAAAATGTTCAACTCCTCATCCAATTCGTCCACTTTAACCACTCAGAAACTTGACCTGTTCCATTTTGTTCAGGTGCTCCCTATTTTACAAAAGCGCTGTAAAACGAAAGTCTATGTTTGAAGGATTATCTTATTTTACAAACTCCCGTGTTGTACACATTTTAAAAGGCTTCGCAATGGTTTCAACATTCCATTTGTGAGTTTGCAGTGTTGTGCACTATTACAATCAGCATTTCAGTGCCTTACACTTGCTTCCTCCACAATGCTTGCGTCTACATGCATCACGTGCACATGTGTGCAAACTGTCCACTGACACTTGAATGTTGTGAACTTCCTCCTAAGGCAAGACTTGCATTTTGTTTCGTTTACATATGTATACATGTACGTACGCATGTCTGCTTGTTTACTTGTATAATACAAGACACATGCGAACATAGCAATGTCCTTTAAGCAGGCAAGGTAAAAGAGTTAAAACTCTCTAGCTTGTTTTGTAGCCAAGTCTTCAACCACAACAACAGCTGTGTATCCAATTTTTCCAATAGAGGGAACCTTGAGGCAAGAAAGGATAGTTTTTAAGTTTAAGAGTAGAAAAACCATCCACGTCACCTTCATCCCCTAATACGTCCTTGAATGGAAGCTCTACATAGAGTCCGAAAGCAGAGGTGGCTGAGAGCACTTCAGCTTTTGAACTCTGCATAGTGCTTGCATCCATGTGCCGCAGCCACCTCTGCATGGATATAAAAGATCCTTGTCACCTTCATACCCTAGTACGCCCTAAAATGGAAGCTCTATATAGAGTGCGAAAGCAGAGGTGGCTGAGGGCACTTCAACTTTTGCACTCTGCATAGTGCTTGCATCCATGTGCCGCAACCATCTCTTCATGAATATAAAACATCCTTATCACCTTCATCCCCTATTACGTCCTAAAATGGAAGCTCTATATAGAGTCCGAAAGCAGAGGTGGCTGAGGGCACTTCAGCTTTTGAACTCTGCATAGTGCTTGCATCCATGTGCCGCAGCCATCTCTTCATGAATATAAAAGATCCTTGTCACCTTCATCCCCTAATACGTCCTTAAATGGAAGCTCTTTATAGAGTCCGAAAGCAGAGGTGGCTGAGGGCACTTCAGCTTTCGCACTCTGCATAGTGCTTGCATCCATGTGCCGCAGCCATCTCTTCATGAATATAAAGCATCCTTGTCACCTTCATCCCCTAATACGTCATAAAATGGAAGCTCTATATAGAGTCCAAAAGCAGAGGTGGCTGAGAGCACTTCAGCTTTTGAACTCTGCATAGTGCTTGCATCCCTGTGCCGCAGCCACCTCTGCATGGATATAAAAGATCCTTGTCACCTTCATACCCTAGTACAACCTAAAATGGAAGCTCTATATAGAGTGCGAAAGCAGAGGTGGCTGAGGGCACTTCAGCTTTTGCACTCTACATAGTGCTTGCATCCATGTGCCGCAACCATCTCTTCATGAATATAAAGCATCCTTGTCACCTTCATCCCCTAATACGCCATGAAATGGAAGCTCTATATAGAGTGCGAAAGCAGAGGTGGCTGAGGGCACTTCAGCTTTTGCACTCTGCATAGTGCTTGCATCCATGTGCCGCAACCATCTCTTCATGGATATAAAACATCCTTGTCACCTTCATCCCCTAATACGACCTAAAATGGAAGCCCATCCTGCACTTTGCAATGGTATTAAGGCTCAAGAGTTTTGGCGTTGTGCCCATGTTGCTTGTGCTGCAAATTTCAAGGCCAATGGCAGCAGATCTGCATTTTCCTTGGCACACTTGTGTTATTTGTGCATTGGCTCTGTCCACTTGGTGCCCATGCAACCAATGGTTAATATGTAGCAAGCTAACAAAGGCTTGGCATTTGTGTTTGCAGGTAATGCCACAACTGTGGTGCCCCAGTATGAAACAAGGCTAGGCTCAGATCACAGTGTAAGCAAACCCCTCAGATCCAGCCTTATTTGGGCACAGAAAATTATGAAAAATTGTGCAAAATTCAAAGCATCAAGATCACCCGGGTTCCCCGCGGAGCGCGTAGTGCGTAGCCGTGTATTTGCAAACTCCCAAAAATACGCTTCATGGCCTGGCTTGAAGATCTGCTCCCTCCAAACTTCTTAGAAACTTTTTCATAAGGTTTGAATTAATGCATATGCATTCCTCAGGAAGCAGCACACACCTCGTGGCATGGAACAGTGCGTGCCTCCAGCCCAGATTACTTTTCCTCAGGAACGCTTAAGGACCAGCATTAATTGTACACACATAATGCACGATTAATGTAAGGATCATATGCGTGAGTCACGGAGCAGAGCAGAGCAATCGCAGCACATTAGAGATGTGACCTACGGTGAGCTCGGCAAAGCATATAAAATTTTTATTTATTGGAAAAATGACATGTTATCTAGAGGTTTATGACGCTGCATAAAGCACGCACGTATAGCACAAGGTATTCATGCGTAACATCATCGATGCCAAAGTTAATATTAATCTTACAACAATAACATTTTAAGCGCATAAACTTTGTGTATCTCGAGCTTGCTGTAACAGCTTGACTTGTTTCACATTTACAAAGAAAGGAAGAAGCAAGCCCACCCGTGGAGGGTGCAGGATGCTCGACCACGACGTACATCGCTCCTGCGACCAAGACCAGGCGCGCTCAACCCCTCCCAAGCCATCCAACTCAGTGCGCCTGGGCAGCGTGTGGGGTAGCAAGCAGGTACGGCTTCGCCTCATCAATGAGCATCGGTCGCGCAGGCTCGCTTGGCAGTCAACGCGCTGAGGAAGCTGGAAGGCGTCGGCCCCCCTGAGCAGACCTGCCTTGCCTGCACCGCATCACCGCAGGATGTTCGCGCCTCGGACACCCACAGTGACGCGTGCAGCAATGCCATCTCACCCACCCGCCAATTCCAAGCGGAGCACGCGGAGGCCAACAGGAGGAACGTGGCGTCCTGGCTGCAATCCGTCCTGGGCAAGCACGTCCCCTGCCACTCGGACCTAGAGTTCCGCAGAGCACTGCAGGATGGAACCATTCTATGCAGTGCAGCAAACGTCGTGTCGCAAAGTGCGAACATGCAGGTGCGTCGTGTGCTGGAGGGGAACCCAGGAAACCCTGCTGTTATTGCCCTTGAGGTTACGGTCTGGTGTCTTTCGCCCCTCGACGCCTTCCATACCCTACCCACACACATTGCGCTTTTAATGTCCCTATCCACAGTCCTGTACGTGTGAAATCGCTGACGAGGCGGCCAACGAGGCCATGGCGAGGTTCGAAAATGTGCAGGTAGGTTACAGCCTGCGTGAAGCTTCAGACTCAGAAATCAGTGCCCTGGATGTGCCTGATGTGTTCTGCATAATGTTCTTGAGGATTTTGTGGGTGCAGCACTGGGAATGGTGGGCAACTGTAGCTCCTGGCCTGTAGTCAAGGCTGGAAGGAGGGCTGGAGGTAGGTAGCCAGGGAGATGCTGGGGCGAGGGGCTCCTTCTACCCCATGTCATGCCCCCAGTTGTGCTTGCATATATCAGAGAGCATGCTGCAGTGAAGTTTCCTGCTCATCAGCCCCATTCACTGCCCAAACGAGTCAACTTTTGCACCCCCTGGTCCACTGCTTGTTGTCCAGAATTTCATCAAGGCCGCTGAGCAGATGGGCGTGCCACGAGAATATATGTTCAACGTGGCGGATCTGGACCATGCTGAGGACCGGCTGTGTGTGACCAACTGCCTGCTATGGCTCAAGCTGCTGCACGACGGTAGCGCTGTGGACGTGACTTCCTTCAAGTCCAGCAGCCCCCCGCGTTCTGCCCGCACGCACAGAGCTAGTGCAGCACATGACTTCCAGCAGCCACAGTACAGCCAGAGGGGGACGCCTTCAGGCGTGACCAAGCTGATGCAGGAGTGCACAGTGCTCCTTAAGGCCAAGATGTCCTACTCCAGCAACACTGCCCAGATGACTCCTCGCTCATCCGATGCCTTCTCCTTTGATGCTGTTGGCCCAGTGCTGGAGTCGGTGCTGGGCGGACTCACGCAGGTGTGGGCAGAGTGTTGCAGGTGCACAGGCCAGGCACTCCCAGGTGGCTGTGCATGCAAGGGATGTGGTGCTCGTGCTGGTGCACACAGACCCAGGGCTGCCGTGCATTGCAATTAGAGCTTACCGGAAACATCCACAAATGGACTGTCAGCATATTTGTGACTTAAGCGGTCAAATGGCCTATGCTGCCGCACCTTCCACTCTCTAAAACTCACTTGAGCTGTTGCCTTTGAATACAACTGTCCTTAACAGCAAAAAGTGATTTGAGTCCTTTCCTTGCACCATACCCTTCATTACTTGCCTCATGTTCACCAACAGCTTGAACTAGCAATGCCTTACTTGCCATCATGCTCAATGGTAAAGGAATGTCATGACAAATTGTGTCTCCATCTCATGAGCGAGCACTTGATTGGTGGCTTTCTTCAGCAGCTTTGCACAGGGCTGCTGATGTGTGATGCACAGCATTTACCAGAGCTTTCAACACATGGCTGAAGAAATATTGTACATTGCCTGCCAAAACATGCAGGAGTATGAGCGCCGCCTTCATGCAAAGGACACGGAGATCATTGCAACCACAGAGAAGATGAACATGGTGTCACGCCAGATGGAGGCCATGCAGGTGCAGCTGCAGCAGCTGAAAGATGAGCTTGCGGCGCAGCAGGAGGCAGCCGCGGCCAGCGCGTCTCAAGCATCAGCTGCGCAGAATGAGGAGATGCAGGTGTGCTGGCATGTTTGCATGCATGCGCATTTGCGAGTTTATACCGTGTGTGCCATGTGTAGGTGCGGCACATACGCTTGCAAGTTAGCAGGTTTGCAGCACCTTCTCCTTTTGGAGGGATGGAGGAAAGGAAGGGGGCTAGACTGCAAGGCAACAGGCACAACAGCCCCTTCTCAGGTGTGGAGCAAGGGCAGGCTCAACTGCTGAGGGTGCAGGAGGTGTGCTTGAACGGTCTTTGCTTTGGTTGATACCTATGGAAGCAGCTTTGTCCAGGAGATGCCCTCCCACGTCAGTAGGGGAGTGCGCACATAATGCCGCCACTTCATTCTCTGCGAGCGATCATTATTGCACTGAACTTCGAATTGTGACTCCTGCCCATGTAATGGGTATGTAGGTTTGGGTTCAGGCCGTGAGGCCACCTTGTGCTTTCTTGCAGCAACCCTCTGCTGCCGATGGATGCTTGTCTTGCAGCTGCTAGCGCCCCCACAAAACTTAAGAGCCTGCCGGATGACAGTGTCTTGGCTCCAGGCCTTGGGCATGACCTGGTGCTCTTTTTGTCGCTGCCAGTGCCCTCAAGCCAGGTTGCAAGCCTGCCTGCTGCCTGTGTCTTGGCTGTGTGTAGGCTCGGCTGCAAGCAATGGCTGCTTCCCTAGAAGAGCGCGAGCGCCTGTACAAGGACATTGAGGCACGCCTGGGCGGGCAGCACACCCAGCAGGATGACTACGTGCAAGAAATGGAGCAGCAGCTGGCGCAGATGAGCGCGCAGATCCAGGACGTGCAGTCCATGCAGCTCAAGTACAGGTGTGCTAGGGCCCACCGTGCATGTGCTTGTGCTGCAGGCAGGGACTGTGGGCTGGCAGCAAACAGGTCAGCGTTCAGGCCTCGATGCGTGTGCCGCCTGCATTCTTTTAACCCAAGCGCCGCACAGCCGTCCTCACCTCTCTGCATTCTTTTTTCCTTGGGTATGGTGAAGTGTACATCATCATAGACAGGTGCAGTTTAATGGCTGTGCTTTCTGCGAGCTGGGCTGTCCCAGGGCTGCATGTGCAAACAGAGCTGCATGATTAGGCTAGCAATGAAAGCTAGGATTAAAGCCGCACCCACTATTTGGGCAGCATAGCGCAGTCGCATGAGGCCTGTCCTTGCCACACAGGACCGCAGAGCTCTGTACATCTTGCCATTAACCAGACGGGCGGACCTTGAATTTGGGCCCTCACACCCACCGCTGAAACGCCATGCTTCCATTCCACAAGCACATGCCCTAGGCCTTGCATGCGCCGCACACCCTTGCTGTCCCCTGGGCCACCAGTTGGTTGCATGCATCAGGTGCCCTTCACCGCGCCACCCAATCCCACCTGCTGCACACACCGTTGGATGCTTGCTCCACACCCCTGGGCTCCCTGTGCTACACTTGCAGCAGGCAGCTGCCGCCATATGCGTCCACCCCTCAGCTCCCTTCACCATGCTTGCAGTGGGCAACTGCCGCCAAACGCCTGCAGCAGCCCTGCTGTGCCCACCCACCCGCTGTGTGCCCGTCCCCGCCCCGCCCCTGCAGGGAGATGCAGGAGGAGAACCGCAAATTCTATAACATGATCCAGGACTTGAAGGGCGCGATCCGCGTGTTCTGCCGCATTCGCCCGCTGGGTCGCACCGGCGACCCCAGCGACGCTTGCGTCAACCCGGCTGGGGAGAACGAGCTGGCCACGTACAACGGGCGCGGTCTGGGGTCCGTGTACAAGTTTGACAAGGTGTTTCCAGAGTCAGCGACGCAGGAGGATGTGTACGCCGACACGCAGCCGCTTATCCGCTCTGTGCTGGATGGTGAGTGCACATATGCGTTCGTGCGTGGGTGGTTGTGTGTGTGTGTGTGTTTGGAGGATGGTTGGAGGGAATGGTGGGCAGAATGAGGAAGGAATTGGGAGGGCCTGCAGCAGGCGAGGTAGCTCACCCGCGTGCGTTCAAACACATGTGTCTGTGTAGGGGCTGTGGGGCAAAGCAGCTCGGGGTAGGGCGCCAGGGACAAGCGCAGCGCTCGACCAGGCCGCGCTTGTCAGCTTTCAGTCACTCTGTGTCGCTCCGCGTCTCTTTGTGGCCCGCCTGCAACGGCAGGGCAGCAACAGCCGCACACGCATCCTCGTGCATGCGTGCCGGCCTGTGTGTCTTCCATCCTTTGCACAGTCTGCCGAGCTCAACGCATGCATGTCCTTGTGTGGCAGGCAACATCCGGCACGATCTGCTCACGCTCATCCCACAAGAATGCGCACACACGCATGCGCTGTGAACAGGAGACGACTTGCATGTGTGCAGCAAGCATCGGCATGCCCTCGTGCCAGTCCGCACGTGCGCTCGCACGCTGCCTGCAGGCTTCAACGTGTGCATCTTTGCATACGGCCAGACCGGCTCCGGCAAGACCCACACCATGTCCGGGACGGACGTGACGGACTACAGCGGGCGTGGCATCAACTACCGTGCCCTTGATGACTTGTTCCAGCTGCGCGATGAGCGCGCTGCTGAGGTGGGTGGCTGCGTGAGACAGGTGGGGGGTGGCTGCATGCTGCTGGGTGAGGGGGGCTGCGTGCTGCTGAGGTGCCCTAAGGGTGGGTGAGCCCAGCATTGGGGACGTGCCCTCATCTGGTCGGTGCCGACTGCACTGCCCCCCTTTTGTTTGCCTCCTTCCACTTTTTTTGTCTGTCTTGTGGCATCTGCCCAGTGCCCTCAGACGCCATGTGCATGGCCAGTGCGTCTCACGCCTGAGCACTGTCAAGCTGCCCGTGTGCCTGCTCCCCCAATCTCACGCGTACAAACCACAAAAGGTGTGCATATGCAGCGCACTGACCAAGGGTGTTCTGGCGTGCAGCACACTGTCTTAGCGCCTCACGGCATCTGTGGGATAGGCATGGGCTTGCAGGAGGTGCACATGGGCTGATTTGTGCGGCGTGCATATGCCGTGCGCAGGTCTCATACGAGATCAAGACCCAGATGCTGGAGATCTACAACGAGTCGCTGCGTGACCTGCTGGTGCGCAAGGAGATCGCCGCCAAGCTGGATATCCTGAACACGCAGGCCAGCGGCTGCAACGTCCCCAACGCCACAAAGGTGGGCTGTCTTCTGGGGCAATGCTGCAGGGTGTGGCGTGCCTCTCTCACACGCATGGCAGGCAGCTGCCCAGAACCGCATGCAGCAGCACTGGCACACCTCCTGTTGTGCTCACTGTTAATGAGTGCCTCATCCAAGCATCAGGCCTCTCCTGCAGCCTGCACTTTGTTCATTTTTCATCCTTGATTCAACACTTCTTGTTTGTTTTCCACAAACGTTTCACCTGAGCTGCACCCCACCTCAGCAAGCAGTGGCCGTTGGAGCTTGCAGCACCTGGGGATGGCATGCAATGCTGGTATGCACACTGGCTCCCGCAACACATGTGCACCCTTGTGCAGGCTGTGGTGGAGACAGCAGAGGATGTGCTGCAGATGATGGCGGAGGGCTCGCGCAACCGCCATTCAGCGGAAACCAAGATGAACGAGCGCAGCAGCCGCAGCCACCAGGTGCTGACCGTGATTGTGGACGGCTACAACCGGCTGACGGGCGCGCGCACGCACGGCTGCCTGCACCTGGTTGACTTGGCTGGCAGCGAGCGCAATGACAAGAGCGAGGCTAAAGGTGCGTCAGGGACCCTGGGGGTGAGAGGTAAGCTGCATGCAGGATATGCACACACACACACAGGTCTCTGCATGTGTGTGCGCCCAGGTCAGTCTGCACGTGTATGTGTGTGTTTGTGAATGAAGGCACGCACCAGGCCCCTGCGCTTTTCAGTCCTGACGCGCTTGTGTGGGCCATTCGTGCTGAGCGCACATTGTGCTGAGCTCCTTATAAGGGGGGCACCTGCTGTAGGCCAGCCGCACAAGCACCACTCGCTGCCATGAAGCGCCAGCCAGCCATGGCCTGACGACTTTACGTGTGTGTGCTGCTTTGTCTGCCATTGCATCTCATCACAATTGAGCACTTGGTGGAGGCTGGTTGTGTTAGCAGCTCCCTTGGCCTCAAGGGACATGTCTGTTTACTACTCGCTGAATCTGCGGCCTTTGGAATCGGCCCACCTCATGGCACGCATGCGCCTGGTGGAGGCCAAGGGGCCAATTCACTCAGGCAGCTCCATGTGCTTTGGCATGCCTTAAGATGGGCCTGCCAACATGTGCGCTGCCTCTGGTGCCATCCCATTTTTGCAGGCGAGCGCTTAGTGGAGGCCAATCACATCAACAGCTCCCTGAGCGCCCTGGGCGACGTCATGGCCGCGCTGGCCAACAAGCAGAAGCACGTGCCCTTCCGCAACTCCAAGCTCACCCAGCTGCTGGCAGACAGCCTGTCCGGGCAGGCCAAGGTAGGTGTCAGCATGCCCGCATGGCCCGTGTTCCCTGATCAAGGCATGAGAGGGATGCAAAAGAGGCTTTTGCCATGCCGCCGAACCCAGTTTAGGGACAAGCGCGTGCAGCCAAGGAGAAATATGGAAATCCTCTGCCCTTCGCGTCACGTCGCCCATTGCCACAGGGGGTGCAAAGGCCGGCAGTGTCTGCAGCTGTATGTGCTTGACTTCCCTGCACGCTCTGAGGTATGGAGAGGTGGCACGCAGTGTGCACAGGTGGCTGCAGCTGCTGGACCTACTGCCCCTTCCCCCAAGGCCCAAGGCTTGTTTGTGAACCGCAGCTGCGCTCCTCTGCTGCTGTACAAACACCCACGCAGGTCATGATGTTCATGCACATTGCGCCCGAGGCCACCTCCTTCCAGGAGACCACCAGCACCCTGAAGTTTGCGACGCGCGTGAATGAGATCACGCTTGGCCAGGTGGGCATGGCTGGTGGAGCTGGTGGTGGGTCCAGTCAAAGGGAGGAGCTCAAAGTGGTCTGGCACAGCAGTGGGCAGATTTAAGCACAGCACTGCGTGGCTTCAGTTAAAGGGAGGGAGCTGGTGGTGAGGGGAGGCGAAGGTTTTGAGGGGTTGTAGGCAAAGGAAGGAGCCGGTCGTGGCTTTTACTGAAAGAAGGGCTGAAGGCCAAGGATGGGTGCTGGGGTGCCTGGCCGGCTTGGCCAAGTGGGTGCTGCATGTCTGCCAGGGGAGGGGCGGAGCGCAAGTGCGCACTTGTTCGTCCCAGGCTTGACACAAGCAGGGGCCCATGTGCGCTGCCTTGTCTCAAGGACAAGGTTAAGGGATTGTGAAGGGTGGTGTGCTGCTTGATCGGGCTGGGCGCTGCAGGTGTGAAGGGGGTGTGGCCAGGTGCAAGCGGCTGCATTTCATTGATGCAAAGGTGCTGTGCAATGGAATGGGGCGCTGAGCAGCGCCTGCTCCTGCAGCCTCGCCCTGGTTAAAAACAAGGCACTAGGTTTGGTTGCCTTGGTTTTAACCAGGGTACTGCTGCCGGTGCAGGCATGCTGCTGCAGCGCAGGCAGGGCCCCTGTGAGGACAAACTAGCCTTGCCCAGAGCAAGTGGCCTACACTGTGCCCTTAAGCACGCCTCTCCTACAGAAGGCTGGTGGAGGCCGCCGACCAACCCTGCCACAGTTTGCACACAGTACGCTGAGTTCTGCTGCGCTGCTGCAAACAGGCCAAGAAGAACGTGGAGTCTGGGGAAGTGCACAAGGCGCACGAGGAGCTCATGCGCGTGCGGCAGCAGCTGGCCAAGGAGAAGGAGGAGAAAGAGGCAGCCCTGGCACTGGTGCAGTCCATGCAATACGACATGATGCGGCAGCAGCAGCAGCAGCAGCAGCTGGTGCGTGCGTGCGTGCGTGCATGCGTGCTCTTACTACAGTCTTGATCAACTTACACAGCCTGCCGTGCCGCATTCTGTGCATCATCCAGGTGGATGAGGGTGTGCTGCCCTCAGCACTCTTGGCAAATAAACACGTGCGACAGGACCTGGTGCACGGAAACACGCCCATGCTCACGCAGCATGCACAGGTGTAAAAGATACACTGTACGTTTGCATGTTCAGTCGTGCATCTTGCACTGCGCATGTGCAGGGCGGCTCAACAACTCCCTACCAGTCCGCGGCAAGCCACGGCTCGGAGCAGAAGCCCCCCAGGACCCCCAGCTTTGCCGCGTCCCCGCTGCCGGTGGGTGCGTGTGTCACGCGCTGCTGCTGTGGGAGCCGTGCTGCGCGTGCCTCCCTGGTCTAGAGACCTGGACGCTGCCCTG
>LFCJ01003887.1_pt1 | contig 10963 bp, 12 predicted proteins | sample 643141 | NCBI WGS metagenome assembly LFCJ01 (sample SAMN03766243, study PRJNA286221) | soda lake metagenome | biome: soda lake; feature: Kulunda steppe; material: water; isolation source: sample B1-Br-g2 brine of Lake Bitter-1 | place: Russia: Kulunda steppe | collected 2010-07 | reverse complement strand
CATGGTCATAGCCGTAGCCGTCGCTTTGTGGTGTAGTAATAAGGTAGTCGCGTTGTGGGCCGGGGGACGCCTCCGAAGTACCCCTACCCGAGAGGCCGCCCGGCTTCCATCTTCTCATTTCGAATCCTCCGGTATAAGCTTTCTCTTACTTTTTGGGATGGGAAAAGACAGTACCGAACCCAAGGAATTCACCCGATTTGACGGCTTATCCTATTATATTCGAATTATAGAGCACGGAAAATTTGTGGGCACGTCTGTCATCTGTCTGACGCCCGTCAGCGCTCAATATCAGCGGTGCGCCCGTCGGCGAACGCCGCCCCAATCAGCGCAGCGTCTCGCGTTTCCGCAACGTCATGGGTCCGGATAATGTGTGCCCCACGCTCGACGGCCATCGAGGTCGCCGCCAGACTCACCGGCAACCGCTCGTCGGTGTCACGACCCGCAATCTCCCCCAAGAAATTTTTTCGGTTAATCGACACTAACATCGGGCACTCGAGGTCCCGAAACTCGGCCAATCGGCGGAACGTCTCGGTGTCGTCTGCGACCGTTTTGGCCTCGCTCCAACCACCAAATGCAGGATCGACGATCGTCTTTTCTGTGAGACCGTTCTGGGTTAGCGCTTCATACACCATATCGACATAGTCCGCCTGGCGGGCCCACTCAGGGGACTTTCGTGCCGCCCAATCGGTTTCCTCGACGGCACCCGGTCGCTCGAGATCCGGTGGACTCGCCATTTTCGCCACCGCCACGTCGTACTCCGCACAGACAACGGGCATTTCGGGGTCGGCAAACCCACAGATGTCGTTGACCATATCGAAGCCACGGTCCAAGGCGGCCGCCGCGACCTCGGCATACCGCGTCTCGATCGAGTAGATCGCGTCCCCGGAGACGCTCGCAATCGTCTCACAGGCGACGTCAAGGCGCTCGAGTTCCTCCTCGGCCGAAAGGACAGCAAAGCGTTTATTCGCGGACTCGAGGCCGATGTCGACGATGTCTGCGCCCTCGCCGATGAGTTCGTCGTCGACGTACTGAGCGGCCTTGCCGGGGTCGTCATAGACGCTTGGATCGTACGGGGACTCCTCGCTGACGTTCAACACACCCATAATTCGGGGTGGATAGTCGTCTCCGATGCCAAGCCCTGCGGCGTCGACGTTGTGCATACCGGCTCTGAGGAGGGAAGACAAAAAGGCGGCGCGGTTCCGGCGAACGAGGGGCAAGTCACCTACACCAAGTCGAGCGCGCTTGAACGACCGAACACGCAACTTTTGTCTCCCCGGACGAAACCGTCATTTATGACCAAAGTCAGCATCGGGATGCTCGGCTGGCGCTTCGACGAAGACGATATTCTCGACGATGACGGCGAATTCCTCCCGCTCAATGAGATGCCCGACGACGCTCGCAAACGAATTACCCGACTGGACTCCATCCTCAACGCCCCGTGTAACGCCTGTTGGCTGATCCACGGTGACGAGAACGTAGAGGAGTGTAACACCGCAAAATACGTCTACGGCGAGCCGATGTCCGAAATTTTGCTCTGTGAGGAACACGAACCCGACTTCGTCTACTGGTTCCGGGAAGACGGCGGCAGAGAATACATGGGCAACGCTGCCGGCGAAGACGCTTTTTATCAATGGTTTCTCGATGGCGGGCGTGCACCCGAAGGCTACGAAGGAATGGAGTACGTCGATACCGACCCCGACAACCTGCCGAAGCCGCCGAAACCCACGCCAGAACAGGCCGACGGCCTCACAGGCGACGACGTCGCAGACCGCGTCGGCCTCTCCGAGGAGGACTTGGCAGACAGCGACGTTGATCTCGGTGCAGAGTATCCCGGATCCGAATGACCGGAGCCGACACCGGCCAGCAGCCGGACCGACAGAAACCAGCCGTCGCCGTTGTCGACGCCCAAACCCCTGGCAACGTCGGCACGATCGCTCGAGCGATGAAGAACTTCGGGTTCGAAGAGTTGCTCCTCGTCGACCCGCCGGAACTCGACCCCGACGGGGAGGCCTACGGCTTTGCCGGTCACGCCCGCGAAGACGTGCTCCCAAATGCGACGGAACTCACCTTCGAGGAACTGACCGACCGATACCACACCGTCGGCTGTACGGCCGTCACCAACGACGACGAACGCAATCACCGACGGTTCCCCTTCTCGACGCCGGCCGACCTTGCCGAACGACTTCCCACTGTCGGCGGCCCTCTTGCCCTCGTCTTTGGTCGCGAACGTATCGGGCTGACAAACACCGAACTTGAACAAATCGACGAAATCTGTTCGATTCCCGCCAGCGCCGAATACCCCGTGCTCAACCTTGGGCAGGCCGCGACGGTGACACTGTACGAGCTTCGTGACCTCGGCCTCGAGTCGACGGGAACCCAGCTCCCCGACCTCGAGAGCGTCCGAGCAGACACACAACTACTCGAGCGGTTTTACGAGCAGTGGGGGGCCCTCCTCGTCGAGATCAACCATCCCGAAGAGAAACGCGAAAAAACGATGCGGATGCTCCGCCGGGTCCACGGTCGAGCGGACCTGACCGACCGGGAGGTAAACACCCTCATCGGGTTGCTTCGGCGGGCGACCGAGCGGCCGGAACGCGGAGTGACAAATTCAGACTGAAAGTGAGACCGCTACCGGACGATATCACAGATATCCGGGTTTTAGGACCGTTTCTGGATTTCTTCGCGCAAAATCCCACTCACCAGATCGCCGTCGGCTTTCCCACGGAGGGCGCCCATACATTCACCCATCAGTCCCGAAAAGGCCTGCATCCCTTCATCTGTGACCTGCTGCTCGTTTCGCTCGACAACCTCAAGGACGGCCTCCCGGACCGCCGATTCGTCCGTGCCGCCAACACCGGCTGCCTCAGCGGCATCCGCCGCCGAAAGCGTCGGATCGGCTGCTAGCTCCCGTAGTAGGTCACCGATGCCCTCGTTCGGTACCTCGCCATCCGCGACCAGCGAGAGCGTTGCCTCGAGGTGGGAATCGGTGAGCGTCTCGACGGGCACGTCATCTCGGCGCAACTCCGTCAGCAACGACTCGAGGGTCGTCGCTGCAAGCGTCGGATCGATGCCGTCGGCGACGAGTGATTCGAACAGCGGCATCCGCCGCCCGTAGGCGACCTGCTCGGCAAGCCCGGCACCGAGACCGAACTCGGATTGATATCGCTCGAGCTTTTCGGTGAGCAACTCGGGCGTCGGCACTTCACTCGGATCCAACTCGACCGGCGGCACGTCGGTTTCGGGATACATCCGGGCAGCACCGGGCAGCGGACGAAGATAGCGCGTCGTCCCATCGTCGTTCGCCCCGCGTGTTTCCTCGGGAACGCCATCAATCGCCCCTTGGGCTCTGGCTGCCACCGCGTCGATGGCGCGCTCTGCGACCGCCGTTTCGGCGGCGACGAGCGCAACCGCATCCGCTTCGCCGGCTCCAACGGCCTCACAGAGTGCTGTCACTTCCTCGCTCGTCACACCATAGGCTGGCAGCTCGTCCGTGTGAAAAATCCCACCCGCCCCGTGGCGTTTAGCGTGGTCGGAGAACTCCGTTCCCAGCCGACGGTCGGGCGCAATTTCTCTGCCGACGAGCCCATCGAAGCCATACAGAGCCACGGCCATCACCGAACCGCCACTCGAGAGCGCGCCGCCGATGACACCGCTTTCGGTCTCTGCAAAGACGTCGCTTACGTCCTGTGGCTCGCCAACGCTCGCCTCGGCAGCCTCGAGTTCGTCTCTGATGTCAACCAGTTCAGCCTGTCGACCCACCTCGTTGCGGACGATATCGTCGATATCGTCGAGGCTCTGGACGCCTTTGATCTCGACGCGGGCTCCCTCGGCAATCGAGACGTTGACGTCCTGACGGATCGTTCCCAGCCCGCGTTTGACGTTTCCAGTCGACCGCAGGAGCATCCCGATAGTTTCAGCGGCCTCGCGGGCCTGCTCCGGGGAGCGGATGTCGGGACTGGTGCCGATTTCGACCAACGGGATTCCCAGCCGGTCTAAGCTGTAGGTAACCCCGTCGTCGGTCTCCTCGACCCGCTTTGCGCTTTCTTCCTCGAGCAGCAGGTCTTCGATCCCGACCGGTCCGTCGTTCGTTTCGATTGCCCCATCGGTTGCGATCAGCGTCGAGCGTTGGAAGCCGGAGGTGTTCGAGCCGTCGACGACCAGTTTGCGCATGACGTTGGCCTGATCGACCGGCTTTGAGTCAAGCAATTGGGCGATCTCGAGGGCGACGTTGAGGGCTTCAGCGTCGAGTTCGTGGGGCGGTTCGTCGTCCTCCTCGACGAGGCAGGTGCTGTCGTAGGCCAGATAGGTGAATTCCCGGTCGACTTTGCTCTCCTCGAGAGCGGCGTCGTCGAGTTCGCCGAGTTCGCTCCGAGTCGGGTGCAGATATCGGGTGAACTGACGGGTCGATTCGGCGGGATCACGCAGCTCGGTCGGACAGGCACAGAACAGCTTCGTCGCCGTGTCCAGTTGCTGGTGGATCTCCAGCCCGGCGACGAGTCCGAGTTCGTCATAGTCGTAGTCGGAAGCGGTCATTGTTCCCGACTGGGAGGTCAGGGGGTAAAAAACCGTTCAGTTCAGTCTGTGTTGTCGGGTGTCCGGTCGTCCTCTGACTCCGAAATTTCTTCTGGGTTGGGTTTGGCCTGTGAGTCAGACGGCGGATCGGCGTTCCCCTCGGAATTGGGGTCAGACGATGGTTTGTCAGCACTATCGGCCTCGAGTTCGTCGGGCGGTTTGTCAGTAGTGTCGGACTGGAGGTCGGATGGTGGTTCAGCAGTAGCCCCGGCATCCGGACTCGAGTCGAGATCGGAATCGGAACCGGGACCGGGACTGGAACCGGAAGCGGAGTCGGAGTCGGAACTGAAACCGGAATCAACCGACCCACTCTCGAGTATATCGAGAGACCGGTCGCCACCTCGCGCTCGGAGTTCAGCTTGAAGTTCCTCACCGAGTTGCTCTTGCAACGTAGCTCCGCGGCCGGAATCAAGGTCGATTGCCGTGGCCGCCCGGCCGAAGAAGCTGGCTGAACTCGCCGTATCCGCGGTCACAGTCGCAAGCCGGCGACGGCGTTGGAAGATCGTTTGTGAATTTATCACCGACTGAATACGGTAATAGGGGACGACCTTCGTCGTCCGACGCCAGAATCCCGTTTGCGCAAAGAAGTAGGACTCTCCCGCACGATACCCACGGCTCGTCCACTTGAGGTGGGCCCCAATCGGAACCAGAAGGAGGATGGCAGCGATGAAATACCAGTCAAACGCCACGAGAGCCGTCGAGATCAGGTACCCGATTCCGATCAGCGTCGCTGCAACAGCCAGATACCGCACCGCATACCGCTCGCGAGCCCGCGAGGGCGACGACTCGAGAGCGCCCTCCTCGAACGGCTCTACTGAACGGGCCAACTCGAGGACGCGGGGTTGTTTTGCAAGCGGCACTGCAGATTCAGCGCCTCGAGAGCCCGACTGGCCAGGAGCGTAGCCGGCGGTTTCGACGGCCAGTGAACCGTAGCCAAACCAGCGGAAGGGAACTGACTGCTTGATCGTAAGCGTCTGGACCTTATCGAGGGGAATTGTCCCGCTGTATCGCTGGAGCAGTCCTCGTTCGTAATGAAGCTCATCCCCGACGCGGGTGAGCCGAAAGCCATAGTAGCGGGTGAACGTAAGCAGGGCGCTGATAATCCAGGCGGCGAGCAAAAAGAGGAGGACAGCCCACGCGATAGCAAAGAGCCCCGTTCCGGGGAGGTCACTTTCGATGAGGTCTAACGGGATCAGTTGGACGGGATCGAATCCGCTGAGAAAGGAGAGAGCAATTCCGCCCAACAGACTGGCTCCAGGGTCGATGGTAAAGACGCTCAGGATGGCGAGCTCGCGAGGTTGGATGGCAAAGAGTTCGGTCTCCTCCCGCCGGCTGTGAGGCGGTGACTCGAGGGACTGTGTTGGGTCGTCGGTTCCCTCTGACTCTGAGTCTGACTCTGAGTCTGAGTCGGAATCGGACTCAGACTCCGAACGCTCACTGGCCACATCCCCGTGACGAAGCTGGCGCTGCAACCGCTTTGCTTCGGCTTCATCAACATACTGGAGGGTAATTTCGGTCTGTCCGCCACCAGCGCTTTCGACATGGACGGCGGCGATACCGATTGCCCGTTGAAAGACGTTCTGTCGGATATCGACGTTCTGTATCCGTCGAATGGGAACTTCCCGGTCCCGTCTTGAGATGACGCCGGAGGCGACATCGAAGCTATCGGCGGTCAGTTCGTATCGAAACCGCCTGTAGTAGGCGACTTCGTAGATAACTCCCAGAAGGATTCCGAATAGGACCATGGCAGCGATCAGAATGAGGTTCGCACCCCCTTCGCCCGGCGAGGAGATCACTCCAATAAAGAAAAAGAGGGAGCCGGCGCTTAGGCTCCGGGAAAACGACCGGTAGGGAATCGAGGCTGGGTGGAGTTTCATACCGCGTCTTCACCTTCGCTTTCGATCGCCAACTGCCTGAGTTCTTCGCGAAGCCCTTCGGCTCGCTCCGGGGTTAAGCCGGGAATCGCCACGTCTGCGCTTCGCGATCCGGCGGTGTAAATGACGACCGTTGCGAGGCCGATCGCTCGCTCGATTGGCCCACGCTGGGAGTCAACGTGCTGGACTCGCACGTAGGGGACGACCGTTTTGACCCGCGTGAACACACCCCGCTCGATATACAGCGAGTCATCTCTGACTGAAAAACGCCAGGCGCCATAGCGGAGCCAAGCGACGGTGACGCGAAAAAGGGCCAATGCGACGGCGAGGCCGACCGCGCCCGGCAACAGCGCCGCCGGTGCGTTCTCCCAGAGTCCGAACGTCGTCACCCCATAGGCGATACCGATAATGAACGCCCCAAAAACTGTGGCTCGAATCAACGCACCGACAACCCAGACAACACGGACCCGCGGATTGAGCCGTTCCATGACTAACCGGAGGGAACAGGACCGAATAAAAGATGGGATTCCGGTGGCAGATCAGACGACGCCACGACGATGGAGACTTGCCGGTACGTTTTACACCCAAGACAGTAGCCGGTGAGACCACCGGGGGCTGCAAGCAGCCACATACCAATGGAAACTACACGAGTCAAGGAGAAAGCTCACGACTGGAGATCATGGCTTTCTCTCTGTAGGGTTGCAGTAATCAACTGTCCAAGACGGGACACTCACGGGTCAACAAGAGCGCGACCGGCTCAGTGCGTTGCGGTCCGTACCGCATCAACAGCAAAAAGGTCCGCTTCTAGCCCCTCACCGTCGCACTCCTCGTTTGGACAGGCATAGTGCCAACCGTCTTGGGTCGCCTCATGTTCGGCGAACCGATCGCCGCAGACGCCACAGAGTAACCCACCTTTTTGACACGAGTCTCGGTGCAGTTCGAGTGCAAGTTCAGTCGCAAAGGACTGATGACAGTTACGACAGGTGTGCATATCGAAGAGGACGCCAGCATCCATCAAAACTGCTTGGGTTTGTTTCTATCGTGAAAGTCGGCGTTGAGTGGACGCTTTCGTGTCATATGCAGGTTCCAATCGGCCGCCGTGGGGGCGACTAAAAAGACAGTAAAAATCATTTATTTTCTTGGAGTTTGTTTGCCGAGCCAGTGGAACCAAGGGTAGCTTTACTATTTTCGAGCCGAAGGAGTACGTAACAGCATGTCCTATCGCAAAGTCAACTACGAGGCGGTCGATCAGGTTTCGAACGCGATGCATTTTCTTTCCGAACCCCTCGAGACCGAACAGGTTGGCGTCACCGTCGCCCGCTGTGATCCGGGTTGGAACAGCCGCCCCCACGACCACAGCGATAACGGTCACGAAGAGGTGTACGTCCTCATTGAGGGGCAAGCAACTGTCGTCGTTGATGGGGAAGAGGTAGTGATGGAAACGGGTGATGCGCTGTGGATCTCCCCCGAGTCTACCCGTCAAATCCGCAACGGCGACGATGAAAGCGCCTTTGTGCTGGTGAGTGCACCAGGCATTGTCGATGAGAACGGGACGAACGGTGAGTGGTTGCTCAACGGCTTTACTGGGTGACCGGAAATGGTATCGGCGGGTGCAGGGTCGAACTAACTGGCGATGTACTCACTCCACCATGCAGTTATTTCATTGCTCGCCAGCATCGGTCTCGTCTTCGTCCTTCCACCGGTTGTTGTTGCCGAGCAAGCGGTGTCGCCGATTGTGCTTATTCTCTATGGGACTGCCGTCGGCGTCCTCATTGACCTCGATCACTTTCTGATCGCTCGCATTCGAACTGGGTCGTGGGCCGCAGTCCGATTCTGCCTCGCCAACCCTCGAGCGGTGGCCTTCGACCAAGGTCGAATTTTTGGTTGGGGAGATGTGGGGGTACTCCATCGGTTGTTAAGCCACCTACTCATCGCCGGTGGTGTCGCTTCGCTGCTAGCACTCGAGTCGCCCTCACTCGCACTCCTCACTGGGGTCGTCCTCTATATTCACCTCGTCTGTGATCTTGTATGGGACATTTTCGGGTAAAGGGAACAACAACAAACTCGTTTCGAGTTCCATCGATTATAAACCGGGAGACGTGGAGTATCAATTATGAACATCCTCGACGACAGCATCGTGCCGGAGCACGCTCGAGCGATCAAATCCGATGCCCGCGAGTTCGCCAACGAGTACATTATGCCGAGTGCGGCGGAGTACTACGATTCGGGAGAGTATCCGTGGGACATTCTCGAGGCCGGCTACGAGGCGGGGCTTGTTGCAGGAGACATTCCCGAGGAGTATGGTGGTCGCGGGTTGGACCTCCCGCAATTGCTTGCGCTTTCCGAGGAGTTGTATCGGGCGGATGCCGGAATCGCACTGACGCTCCAACTTGCGAGCTTTGGGTGTGAGATCACTTACGAGTATGGCAGCGAAGAACAGTGTGAGGAGTATATTCGACCGGTTGCAGCGGGCGAGCAGATTTCGGGGCTTGCAGTGTCGGAACCGGAGACGGGCAGTGATTTGGCCGGAATGCAGACACGGGCTGACAAGGACGGCGACGAGTACGTACTCAACGGCGAAAAGTATTGGATTGGTAACGGGGTGGAGGCCGACTGGATTACCGTCTATGCGCGGACCGGCGACGACGAGGATAACCGGTATGGCAACCACTCGTTGTTTATCGTCCCGACCGATGTCGACGGCTATGAGGCCGAACACATCCCCGAGAAGATGGCGATGCGTGCCTCGAAACAGGCACACATTACGTTCGAAGACTGTCGAATCCCCGAGGAGAACCTGATCGGGTACGAGGGAGCCGGCTTCATGATGCTCGCCGATTTCTTCAACCACGGACGGGTGATCGTCTCGGGCCACAGTCTTGGGATGGCAGCCGCGGCAATCGAGGAGACCTGGGAGTTTACCCACGGTCGCAAGGAGTTTGGGCGAACCATCAATGAGTTTCAGGCCGTCCAACACGGACTTGCGGACATGGTCACCGAGTTCGAAAGCGCCCGCGCACTCGCCTGGCGAGCCTGCGAGAAGGTTCATACCGATGAAAACGCGGGCTATTGGGCTGCAATGACCAAAACAAAAGCAACCGAAGCAGCCGTCGAAATCGCACAGCAGGGGATGCAGTTCCATGGCGGCCGGTCAGTGCTCACCGACCGGCGAATTTGTCGTGTGTTCCGCGATACGCGCATTCCGGTCATTTACGAGGGGACTAACGAAGTCCAACGAAACCTGATCTACCGACAGGTTCCGTAATATCTTTTGACGTCTCCGTTTACAGACCAGGAATAGACGCGCTCTCCGACACATCACCCAATGTGAGTGATATGGTACTCAATTTGGGCCGACAGACAACTCAGTACCGCGAGCGATCAAGCCGTTCGGGCGCACGAAACGCCGTCGTCAACTCGAGTAGCTGCACCAGAATGCGGCCGGTCGCCCCCCAGACGGTGTAGCCGTCAACATGAAAGTAGTGGATGACGATATCGCCATAGTACGGATGTGAACGGCGTTCGATCTCGTAATTTTCCGCCTCGAGAAAGCCCGACAGCGGGAGCGCAACGATCTCGGCGACCTCGCGTTCATCAGGCGAGTACACTCGGTCGGGGACCCGCCCGACAAAGGGCGTCACGGCGTACTCCGTAACAGTTCGGATATCGTCAAGCTGGCCGACGAGTTCGACCTCCGCAGCCTCGAGACCGATCTCCTCGTTCGCCTCTCGGAGGGCGGTGTCGAGAATCGTCTCATCACCCGGATCGCGTCCACCGCCGGGAAAACTCATCTGCCCAGGATGTTCCCCGAGGTCGTCGGCCCGCTTGGTAAACAGGAGCCACTCCTCGCCCTCGCGCTCTAAGACCGGGGCGAGGACGGCCGCATCAAACGGCTGGTCGTCAATCTCCGCAGGATCGTGTGCGATGACGGGGTCGAGGTTCATCCGAGCCATAGCTTATTTGACGAGTTCATCGAGTCGGTCACGTTCATCACTCAAGTCGACTGGTGCCCACGCTTCGATATCGTAACTCACGTCAAGGAGATAACGGGCACGGTCGATATCACCAGCCTCGAGAGTTTCCTCGAGTGCCTCGAGAAACGCAACCCGAAGTTGAACACCGATCGCCTCCCGGTCGAGCGACCGGCGGTCGATATCGAGAATATAGGGGAGGTCCTCGCCGTTGTCAGGCAGCGTGGGAAACGCCGTCGGTCCAACGACAAACAGCGGTTCGTCTTGCCGGTGGACGGGCGTATAGCGAACGAGTGCAAACGTCTCACAGGCCGCTTCGATCGAATCCTCGAGTGCTGGCTCATCGACGGTTTCACCACCGTTCCGGTAGGCCAGTTCCGTGAGGGCGCGTTCGAGTTCCTCGCGGGAAAGTCCCCCAAAGGGGTCGACGATACCGGCGAGTTCGTCCACAGACACGTCCATGACCTGACCAACGAGTGGGGTAAGGATTAGTCTTCTGTGCTTGAGGCGAGCCATGGCGTCGCCGCGGCGACAACTGCCTCCGGT
>LFCJ01003886.1_pt1 | contig 10963 bp, 6 predicted proteins | sample 643141 | NCBI WGS metagenome assembly LFCJ01 (sample SAMN03766243, study PRJNA286221) | soda lake metagenome | biome: soda lake; feature: Kulunda steppe; material: water; isolation source: sample B1-Br-g2 brine of Lake Bitter-1 | place: Russia: Kulunda steppe | collected 2010-07 | reverse complement strand
TGAAGATGAGGCACGTGGGCTCCTCGGAGAGAGCATTCGTAACGTCTACCGGCATCTGTTCTATGTCGGCGACGACGGACTCACCCATGTGACGATTACCTCTGTAGACGCAGGGGGTGGAACGAAACTCGTCGACGCAGTTCGGGCGACGATGGAAGACATGAACCGGATCATTCGGGACGACGACCAGCCCAAGGGCAAGGTCTGGTTTGAGCAGAAGCTCTGGCAGAGCCAGAAATTTCGGATGACGACCGGAGCGCTCGAAGCCCAGTTTGCACGGAAACCGGGGCTGCCCTTCCTCCTAAGTACGAAGCCGCTTCGAAAGACCATTGCTCGAATGGTCTCCGATCACGGATACGCATACTGGGACAGCAAAACAGGAACCGCCTACTGGAACGCACAGAGTCAGCCTGAGAACTGGAACCACCACCGTCCGCTCCCCGACTCGCCGGACGTTACGACGTCGATATCGGACTCACAGGTCAAGATCGGCGATGGGTACGAACTGTTCGAGAGCATTGACGCCCTCCTCGAACAGCACGGCGACAAGATTGAACCACCGAAAGCCACGGAGTGTGACAACTGCGGCGCGGAACTTCCGGAGAACAGCGCACACTCTCTCTGTGAGGAGTGCCGGTCGAAACCCGCGACATGCAGTGAGTGTGAGACGACGATTGAGGGTACGACCAAATCGGATGAGCCGATTAAGTGCGAGGAGTGCCAGAGAACTGGTTCAAAACCCTGGAATAAATCCACCGGGTCGATGAGTGCGAAACGAGCCTTCAGTGAGGTTCGAAGTCATGCAGTCTCGCAAGCGGGGGACGACTCAACGCCAGGTGTATCGTCGCTCATCATGGAAATCGAAGGTGACGAACCGTTCAAACACGGCTCGTTCGTCGCACAGCGCTCCCCTCTAAAGTCCCGAAGTGAGAACGTAACGGTGGACCTCACCTACAAGAGCCGTGTCAATATGGGCGACGGAGACGCGAACTTCAGTGCAGATTTCAACGGCCCGCTGGAGGCGTTTACTACGCTCAATCAGAGTCCCGAAGGGTTCAGCGGCCGTGCTGGCGGCAAGAAACGTATAGAACTCAAATTTAAGTGGCAGGTAGACAAACCCGAAGCTATCACCGACGAAGAAGACGATATACTCGCCGAGCTTGGTGACGATCTGGACGGAACGAACATCACTGTCCGTGCGCAGGCGAAAGGGCCAAGCGACGTCGAGGAGGACGAAGGATGAGTATTCAATACGACGAGGAACCGACTGAGTCGTTCGCACTCGGGAGTAGCGTCTACGGTGGACGTCCTACATTCGCCCTCGTTCGGGACGAGGACGGAAATGAGGTTACATTGACACTGTATGAGCTACTTCCAACGGAACAAGCGGATGCTCGACGTCGTCGCCTCGAACGTCGTCGCCAACAAGCTTCGAAAACGGTTCCGTTCGACGAGGTGGTCGGCGACAATGTTGATGATGTCGAAGATTGGGCGTGGGACGACTGGGTAGCCGTGAAGGTTCGGCGCTTGTCTGGAGCTCGGCTTCGTAGCATCCTGCAGTTAGTTGATGAGTCTCTCCAAGAGATAGAACCAGCCTCATCAAAGATAACGAGTACAGGAGAATCAGGTGTATTATTACCTGAAGAAGTGGGAATTCGTCTATCTCTCGGGTTCATCGGTGTGAAACCTCTAAAACGAGTGGATCGTATGAGGTCACTTTCTCGGGGAATAGCAAGTATGAGCCTCGAAGAATGCTATTATTGGCATGCCAAATGTCGATCGCCAAATAGCCCGAATGGTGCGAAGGCTCTAAGGACACTATTCACATAGCATCTTTAAAATGACAAAAAATAACAAAATGCGGCGGAAGATTCAAGAAACGATTCCAATTAGAACCATCGGTATCGAAACCGAACGGGAGAATCTAGATTTCCAGCATAGACCCCCCCATCGATACGCTCATGTTTGGTTTGCTGCTAGGCCGACCCCGGTCTCAAGATTGGCTGTTCTAGCTTCAGTACTCCCCGACAGCGTTGACGATGACACCTTATTGGACTGGATGGGATTCAAGCCAAATAACAAACCATCGGACAATAGCATTTCAGATCACGTTCGGCAGAAGAGAGAAACGAAAGATGATCGAGATGGATTAGAGCACGAACATTACGGATATCGGAAAATATGGAGGTACACACCGGACTTCGAAACTAAAAGTGAAATACATAAAATTCTGGAAGACAGCTGGGAAGAGCTACCAACTGTCCTTGACGCAACAGCAGGTGGTGGAACAATTCCGCTGGAAAGCCTGAGATATGACCTCCCAACGATTGCGAACGAACTCAATCCGGTTCCTTCAGTAATATTAGAAGCAATCTTGGAGAAGACGCGTACCGAGGAGGACGTTACCCAGGACATCATTAAGTGGGGCAAAGAGATAGATCAAAGAGCACAGAACGACCTTCAGGAATATTATCCAGAACAGCCCGGTGAGAGAAATCAGTCATATCTCTGGGCTCACAGAGTAAAGTGTCTTGACTGTGGGTTGAAAGTTCCTCTCGCATCTAATTGGTGGATCAACAAAGGGAGTACCTCTCGTGAAGGACAAAGTGCACGTCCGATAGTTCATGAAGACGAAGATGAAGTCGAATTTAAAATTGTGAATCTTCCAGAGGATATAACAAAAGATGACTTTAATCCGACTGACGGTACGATATCTTACAGCAAGATGACCTGTCCTCGTTGTGGGGTAACTACGGATAGTGACACACTCAAATCAATGCTCCAAGAGGGCGAGTACGATTATCAACTCTATGCGATCTATTACGACAAGGAACGTGAACGGGGACATGACTTCCGGACGCCCACCGAAGAAGATATACAGGCATATCAAAAGGCCTCTGAAGTAGTGGGTCAAAATGTAGATCTTTCTACTGTTCTAAGCGTTGATATCCCCTCCGGTCAAAAAACGAATGAACTTCACCGAAACGGGATGAAACAATGGAGAGATCTGTTCACACCCCGTCAACTTCTAACTCATTATACATACTGGGAAAAGTTTGAAGAAGTTAAGGAGGAAATCAGGGAGGAATATGCTGCAGACACAGCCGATACTGTGTTGACATACCTTTCACTCGTGGCTGACAAAGCTCTGGATTACAACAGCCGAATGTCTTCGTGGGATCCCGGCCAGCCACAGATTCGAAATATGTATGCAGGGTCTGATTTTGCGTTTTCTTGGTCCTTCCAAGAACACAATCTCATTATGCAGGGTCATGGTTATGATTGGATGTTAACAAACATCGCCGAAGATGTCTATTCGGGGGTTCGAGAACAATTAGAAGACTCCGAAGCACCTGCGGAGGTCCATCAAGGAGACGCTGCGAACCTTCCAATCGAAGCCCAATCTGTGGACGCTGTTGTTCTTGATCCCCCGTATTATGGCATGATAATGTATGCGGAGCTAGCTGACTATTTCTACGTATGGATGAAAAAATACCTCCAAGACATCTATCCTGACTTCTTCCACTCACAGCTAACAGAGAAAGAAGATGAAGCAGTCGCTAACCCCTCGAAGTTTGAGGGATTAGAAGTCAAAAATAAATCTAAGAAGGAACTCGCCCGAGAAGAATATGAGTCTAAAATGACGGATATATTCGAAGATCTCTATCGGGTGATGAGTGACGATGGGATCTTCACCATGATGTTCACTCATAAAGAAACAGAAGCTTGGGATACTCTAACAAAGGCACTCATTAAATCTGGGTTTGTAGTAACTTCAACTCATCCGATAAGCACAGAGAATCAGTTCCGGGTTCAACAGTCTGGCAGGAACAGCGCTGACAGCACCATCTTGTTAGCAAGTGAAAAGAGGATGAAATCCGCTTCGGACTATACTCTTTGGGAAGGCGTTCAAAAACGCACTAGGGAGGCTGCTGCGAAGCGAGTTAAGGAACTCGAACAAGAGGAAGCAGAATTCACAAAAGTTGATATGATGCTTGCCTCATTCGGCCCTACTTTGGAAATCTTCACGCAAGAGTATCCCGTCGTGGATGATGAAGGGAACGAGGTCTCACCACAGAAGGCTCTAGATGAAGCTAGAGGTGCTGTCCGTGACCACCTAATCGATAAATATCTCAATGAAGGAGTCAGAGATGTTGACTCTAAATCTGAATGGTACATTCTAGCGTGGCTTATGTTCGAGGCGAAGAGATTCCCTTACGATGAAGGACGACGATTAGCCATCGGTGTAGGAGAGAACGTAGATGGATTGAAAAAAGAGCACCGGCTCTGGCGTAGTAGGAGTGGAGATATTCTTCTTCGTCCCCATGGTGATCGTGTTCAGGATGTGAACAAACCTCCAGAGAATCGGTCTGGTCGGAAACCAGTGGATCCTGATAGTCTCGCATTCAATCTCTCCCTTGATAAGGTACACGCGGCTATGCATGTATACAAGGCACAAGGTGAAACAGAGGCTTGGAACTGGTTGAAGGAGAGGAACTGTGACTCTGACCCAAGTTTCAAATCCACCTTAGAAGCTCTAATCAAAGTCATTCCGAACTCCCATGATGATTGGGAGATAATGCGAGATCTTGCTGTTGGCGAAACCGGTGATCTCCTTGATTTAGAGCTTGACTCTGGTATCTTTGAAGAAAGTGATTTAACCGACAAACAAGATAGACTCACTAATTACTGACATGGGACAATACGAAATCGTAAAATTAGTTCACGAATCCGATTCTCCACTTAGCCGTCAGGATATAATTTCAAAAACAGGATTGTCTAGAGGATCAGTTGATGCAGGACTACGTCAAGTGCAAGAAAAAGGGCACATTCGGGAAGTTGATCAGGGGTACATCTCCACAGCTACGGATGAAGAATTAGAAGACATGAGACCTCTGACTATTAGCGAACTCAAAGAAAAAGACGAATCTTAACTGATTTCAGCAGACCTCAGTTATTTGATTGTTTGTTAGATACGAGTTCCAGTAGCTGGCTTTTAGTTTTGGAGTTAATCCTGGCCACTCCTACCCTTTGATATACTAGGATCTCCACGGTAGGCTGCAATTCCTCAATGTTTATCGAATTGATGGCGCTTCTTGACACGCCAAAACACCAGACACCCCCACCTTTCATTTTTGACATTATCTGCCCCCATTGTAAAGAAACGGTGGCTTCGAATGCGGACTTCGTTAATAATACGACTACCACATCAGCCTGTTTCGCAGCTTGAATAAGTGATTTAGAAAATTGCTTTTTCCCACTTTGATTTCCTTCATCACTAAGTCTTTGAACACGGTCAGATCCACGCACATAACCGTATTCATTAGACAAAATATTCACTGAAACATCGCCGTATTCTTTAAGTTTCTCAGCTAAACCATTCACCGTGAGGAAGGATCCTTTAAAAAAGTCTTTGACGTATTCAACATCTTCTCTATCTGCCGTAGTTCTGGAACCCTCGGTGAATATTTCGATCTTCATGTTGATACGGGCGTTTGATTGGACTAAATAATTGGTCATCACCATCGTATTAGTATTTTGAAGGGTACTGGGGGGCGTAAGTATTATTTAAGATGATTCTCACACCTCGTCACAGCTGTCTGAAGCGAATTCTTACTGAGGTTACCATAGACGAGATCCTCTGCCAGATCTAACGGTACGTCCAGCTCGAACACCACTTGAGAGTAGGCATGGACGAAAATTTTGACTCTGTCGATTTCAGTAATTTCCATGGTATCACTAAGGGGGTGATCGAAGTCGAGGTGACTCATCGTCTCAACCGTGTATTCTACTACGTGAAGAGCAGTTTGCAGACATGAGTCGATAAAATCGTCAGCTGTCTCTATCCTATCTCCGGATACTCGATACCTGAGCTTGGCGGTTGTTTCGTTTTCCTCTGTGTCCAGTGTTAGTTCCAGAATATCGCTATACACGGAATCGCGGTGTTCGAGGCCCCGAAGAACTCCGATCAAAGAGTACTCTCGATTGTATAGATAGCGGTCGAGCTTCGGATGATCCATCGCTGCACGGCACCCACCCATCTGTGAGTTGTAGCTCTTGAACCAGGCGAACCACTGCTCGGGCAGAGTCCGATCCTCAACGAACTTAGATTCGGCTTCCTCCATCCGTTCTACCGCTGTCTCGGGCGGCCCGCGGTCTTCAAGAGTCTGTTGAGAGTTATTTCGGTCGTCAAATTCGGCTATCTCGCCGGAGAACGGATCGAACGTGACCCACTGGTATACTTCCCAATCGGAAGGCGAACCAGACTTATCGACGCACTCCAAGTGGGCCGAGAGTTTACCTTCGAGAGGGTCAGAGAACTCCTGATCAATCACATCTGACCCTGAGTCAGAGAGGGTACTCTCCATAGCCCGTCGATCACTCGCGTTCCTAGTTACCACCCTCACACAGATTGGAGGAGAGACTCGGGAACTGCGTATGCCAGCCGAAATCGCTGACGAAGCGGTCTGTGCATCGAGCCCTCCTGCGCCAGCGCCGATAAGTGGAAGCACGACCGACGGAAGTCGGAGATCGGCCACTTGGTGAAGACCGTTCTTCACCGAGTGTTGAACGTTTTCTTCGGTCGCTCCCTCTCCATCTTTAGCTGGAGTGGCTGCTACGAAGACGATGTATGAATACGGAAGGTCGAACCCACCGGTGACGACGACGTCGCCGAGTTGAAGCGGGCCTTGTCCCGTACAAACGGCCGCAGTGAGTGCTCCGAAGCATCGCATACTGCACCCGCAACCCCACCATCCAGTGAAGGATCAGTAGTGATGCCACAGATGAGTGCATCCGCACTCTCCTCCAGAATATCGTTCTCGATGACTCTCGCCGTCACCTCATCTTCCGATGAACCTTGGATCTCAGAGAGTTGCCTGATCTCCCAGCCTCCCTTAGGTGGATCTGGCTGGTTGAAGGTATGGATAGGACCAGAGTCGTCGTATTGGGTGTCGTAGAACTCGTCGTAGTCGTCACAACCAAGGGTGTCACGTTGGGATAACCACCCGCCCATCTTGTATCGGCGGAAGCAGCGAATCCCGTCGATGAATACTGGATTGTCACCCTGACGAGCTGGCACCCCCGGTTCTGATACAGCCCGAGCATCGCAGTCGTCACAGACGGGATTGGCATAGGTCGCGTGGAGAATCCCGTTGAACGTATCGCCACAGATGGAGCAGAAGTGTGGATAGTCGTCGGGGATCTCGTTAGTCATGAATAGTATCTGTCGAACTACTCATTTACTTTTTTTCCCTGAACGTCTCAGAGTATCGTCGAGGGACGCTGGGTGAATCGATGAGGAACTCACGAAAAGGCGTCCCGGTTTTTCTTCCCTTTCGACCGTTCTTCTAACACTCGGTCGTGGACCCGTTCCACGGCCTTCTCATCGAAGATCGTGTATCCCTCCTTCGTACTGAGTTCCTCGATGATTTGCGATCTGAAGGCATCATGGACGTCTGGGTCGCCGTGTATGTGGTCGAAGTTGTGGTTGAAAACAACTAGGAGAGAGATGAGGGCGTCTGTTTCGAAGAAGACGACTGGAGAGTGGTGTGTTGCATCTGCGTTTGCCTCGATCCATCGGCCCACCTCATCGGCGACGTGAGAGAACTGGCCCTCGTTGAGATTGTTAGAGATGAAGATGTGGCCGTCGATTGGTTCATCGCTCTTCAAATTCCGGATTAGCGAGTTCTGATTGAGGATTGAGATGTACTTCGCTGCCTTCGTCTTCTCGTCTGCATCGATATCGTATCCTTCCGCCTTCTGGGTGAGTTTCGCGTCGTATCCCGCCACGTAATGGTCGCTCTCACCCCGTGGAATCAAGAGACATCCATCGGGTTCGGTCTTGCCATGACGACCTAACCGCTCCGAATACCGAAACATGAACTTCAGGATGTAGAATATGTCCTTCTCAAACCGCTTCGCGGTGTAATCCCAATCATCAACATCCTTAACACCGTCTACAAGGGACCGAGTCATCTGGTTGAGTTCTTGTATATTATCCTCGGCCTCTTTGACTCGCTCACGTATTCGTTCGGGGAGACGTGTATAGCTTGTATCAACCGCATCCGCAAACAACTGCTCTGGGTCACCTGCGGTGAGGAACTCATAGAGGTCGATACTGCCGAAGTTCGGCCGATCACGGAAATGTGACTGCCCGTAGGTGATGAGAAGGGTATTCAACAGGTATGCCCCTATCCGCTGCGGAAGGCGGGATCGGTTTCCGACACAAAAGATACGATAGTTAGAGTAGTAATCACCAGAAACCATACCACCCAATTGTGAGAGAATGAACGACGCTTTCAGATAGGTATTCGTCCGTTCCTCCCGTTCGACAGAGAACCTCCGGAGCGTGAAATCCCCAGCATCTGTGGTTTGTTCGAATTCCTCTAACTTTTCCTCGACGACGTCCTGAATCAGATCATCTGAGACATCTATAGCAAATTCCCGGCGCTCGCGGAATGTGTCATTACCACACTCGCATTCTTCGACTTGGTCAACGTGTTTCGTGTAGCACTGGTAGCACTCGTAGTATTCTGTTTCTACAACCTCAATGAATCTTTGAAGAAATTCTTGTCTCGCCTGCGGCAGTTCATCGAAGTATTTCTCGTAGTAGGCGTAGTTTCGTCCCAAAATTTGGTTAGTGATGTATCCATCATGAAGCTGAGCATCGTATCGATAGACTGCATTTAGAAGAATACCGAATCTCTCTGCAAGGATCTCTTCTATGTTCTCCTTATCGGTCTCTGGGATATTGTTGTCCTGAACGTCGAAATAGATCCCTTCATCATCCTCGTGCGCTTTCAGCACGAACGTCTTGTCTGATTTAGTGTGGACAAATTTCAGCTGTGCCAGATTAGTTAAACTATAGTCGTCAATAACTGCAGGATAGAGATCCTCTGCTTTGAGATCTCTCTGAACCCCGTCTTTATTGCGAATCGTTACTGCAGAGTTGTCTGGTAGGTATGATTGTCCAAATTCGGCTTCAACGAGCCGCAACGTTTCGATATCGGTTGTAAAGATACTAGAGAGACCCTCAACAACTGAGGTGTCTACGGGCTCAAGTTCGATTGATTCTACACTCGGTGATTCAGTAAATGATGAGACGAATTTACGAACTCGTGACTTTGCACCTCGGACCTCAACACGACTGTCCTCAATCCTCCGAACGTAGACGGGTTTTGCTTCTGTACGAACTCGACTCTCCACGTCGTCGCCCTCAACCTCGGTTTTCCGCACGGGTTTCTCGGGCCAAATGAGTGTCAGGTTATTATTGTACCGATGGATGATAGCATCCATGGCGTCACCAGCACGTGAAATCTCTTCTTTAATATCGGATTGTACGTCGAACTTCTGTCCACGGCTCTGGAGACCCCAATTCTTCTCTGCCCAGATCCATCGAAGATCATGAGCAGCTTTGTCTTCGGTGATAGAATTCAGATGATCGAAGAGACCTCGTTTTGAACGAAAATTCGAATCTATGATTGACTTCCTTCCTTGGTAAAATGCGTCCAAGAGCTGGTTGATACTCCGATCTTTCTTCGGAATGCGGTCAAACTTTTTTCCCAAAAGAAGACCCCATAAGCCCTCGTTATCAGCGAGGCCAGATTCATCATCAGCCATTTACCGTATATGTGAACTCCTACATCTTGTTAGTTTTTCGCATGAGTGAATCTCTGTAAAACGATTACTTTTCAAGTTTGATGCGGTCTTCTAAAATAGAGCATAGAGTGGGCTTGAATTTGAGTTATCAATCTTAAAAATATTTATCAAACACCTCGATAGGTGTTCCAGCTCATCTATCTTCTACGGACGTCACCGCAGCAGAGTTATTTTGCTCCTGCATTTTATAAGAGATAGTGTTCAATGTGGGATTAACGAATGCAGGATTCTCTACGTGAGTATGATTGGCAGTCGATATACGAGAGCAAACCAAGCGAGGATGTTTCCTACCTTGTCGACGAGTTCTACGTACCAGCACTCGAACGGAGCAATCAGTATGACCGTATTGCAGGGTACTTCGATAGTGGATCTCTTGCTGCAGCTGCGAACGGAATTGAGGCGTTCGTCGACAACGACGGAACGATGCGACTCATCGCTGGCGCTCAGTTGCAACCCAAAGATCGGCCAGTGCTTGAAGCCATCGCCGATGATCTCAAAGACTCGTTAAAAGAGCTGGACGATGAGACACTCAACGCACGACTCCAGTTACTCGCGTGGCTCCTACGGGAAGATCGACTCGAAATCAAAATCGCCGTGCCAAAACACGGAGACTGGGGAATTTTTCATCCGAAGCTCGGTATCTTCCATGATGATGATGACACGATCTCGTTCGAGGGGAGTATAAATGAAACGGCTGGCGGATGGACGCGAAACTACGAACGATTCAAAGTTCACCGCTCATGGGAGGGCGATCAAGCGGACTACGTCGACGGTGATCAGGATTCGTTCAAACGGTTGTGGAAAGACAACCACGAGTTTGTCAAGGTGTACGACCTCCCAGATGCCTTGCGTGAGGAGATTATCAAGTGGAAAGCACCGGATACGGATACAGAGATCCATACCATCGTTGAGAAGCTTACAACCCCAGCCGAGCCTACCGACGGTGACAAAGGAAGAATCCTCGTCGACGGGGCACAAGCCCCTGGCGGTCTGCAGCTAGCTGAAGAAGCAAGTACAATCGACCCGTGGCCACATCAGCGAGTCGTCTCTGACACTGCGGTCAATACCTATCCTAACTCCTACCTCCTTTGTGACGAGGTTGGGCTCGGGAAAACAATTGAGGTGGGATTGACACTGTCCCGACTCGGACTAAGTGGTGAACTCAATAACTCACTTGTCCTTACGCCTGCCAGTCTTGCTGTCCAGTGGCAGGAGGAACTCTGGGAGAAATTCAACATCAATGCCTATCGGTATGACCGTGGAAGCCACTATGATTACGTTTTCATCGACGCATTCGGCGAAG
>LFCJ01003883.1_pt1 | contig 10966 bp, 11 predicted proteins | sample 643141 | NCBI WGS metagenome assembly LFCJ01 (sample SAMN03766243, study PRJNA286221) | soda lake metagenome | biome: soda lake; feature: Kulunda steppe; material: water; isolation source: sample B1-Br-g2 brine of Lake Bitter-1 | place: Russia: Kulunda steppe | collected 2010-07 | reverse complement strand
TGTGTGTGTGTGTGTGTGTGTGTGTGTGTGTGTGTGTGTGTGTGTGTGTGTGTGTGGTTGTGTGATCATGTGTGTGAACACGTGAGTGTGTGTAACTTGAGTATGCATACATACGTGATCATGTATCTGTGTTTACAATAGTGTGTGTGATTACATCTCGTAATGTGTGCCTGTGTGCACATCCGTGCACATGTACGTATATGTGCTCTGCGTGATAATGTGATCGTAATTGTGCGCAGAGCGCGCACGCATGTGTGTGTGTGTGAGTGGGTGCGTCTAAACACGTGTGTGCATGCGCTTGTGTGTGTGAGCGTATGTGTGCGACCAAACATGTGTGTGCGCGTGTGCGTGAGTGTGTGCGTGTGTATGTGTATGTGTGCGTCTAAACGTGTTTGTATTTGTGCGTATACGATTGTGTAAGTTTGTGTATATGTGTATTTCCAAACGTATGTACGTACGTGTGTGTGTGTGTGTGTGTGTGTGTGTGTGTGCATGCATGCGTGTATGCGTATGTGTGCGTCTGAACGTGTGTGTGTGTGTGTGTGTGTGTGTGTGTGTGTGTGTGAACGTGTGAACGTGTGAGCAAGGGAGTAAATCCATGTTCATTGTATACCCAAAATTGCCTCATGCATCCGAAATTTGCAATGTGAACAACCGAGGCCGTCATTCTATGACACACATAGCGATGGCTTGGCTACTTTGATGAATTGCGAGTCTGGGATAAGATATGGGAAGGGAGTCCCTGCTAAGGCAAGCCACCGAAGACAGTCAATTCAATTCAAACCGCACAGTTCTGTCTGCCTGCACACATGTGCAGTGCTGTAAACCACTTGCGTCTCTACGCCAACGGATTCCTTTGACTTTGAATCAAGGCCTCTAGAGCCATAGGTGGACAAAGCTATAGGTGGACAAAACAAAACCTACCTGACTGAGCATGGCCTTCAAGGGGGCGATGAGAAAGCAGGCAATTTTGACAGAGCCATTTTCATTTCATTCGTCTTTATATTGAGGCAATTAAGAAATATTCATCATTTTTGTTTAGGGATGGTACGGGTGACCAGCGTGCATGCAGCTACACTTCATCACTTCTAGGTCAGGTGCTCCTCTCTTGGCCTTGAACAGAGTAAGAAAAAAGGTTTTGAGAACCTTTTTGAGAACAAGAACAACTGCAGCTGCAACAGGCAACAGGGGTGCGCGGCAAAGCCCCCCTGAAAACCTGATCGCAATTGATGTTGAATACATACACTACAAGGCATCTCCATCGGCACAGGGTGAACGACACCTTGCTGCATGGATTGCTCTGGTAGACAGTGCACAGCGCACGGTCCTGAAAACTGAGTGCCGGCCTCCACTGCCAGAAAACTTTGTGTGGGTAGGCGGTGTACCCCCAGCTCGCCTTGAAGATGCACCCAATATTGCAGATGTAGCCCTACAAGTGCAGAACCTGATCGCCGGCAAGCGTCTGATTGGCCATGGCCTTCTGAAAGTAAGCCCTCTTCGCATACAAGCTAACAATCTGCGCAAACTAAGGTTTCACAAAGATGAGCTTGTCATGACTCTGTGTCTCTTAAACAGGCTTAAAGGATAAGGGATTAATCTGATCGCTGTCTTGCAACCGCAAGAAACATGTAGCGCCTGCAGCTTTATGTTTTTTGTAGTGCTCTTGATTTGTGTTGGCTGCCTGTTTGCATGTTCTTACCCCCCCATGCCTACCTCAGCGCAATTGTTGCAATTAAACACGTTTCATTTGGTCAGCAGTTAAGCACCCGCTACTTTCCAGATTTTTGTCTGAAACTTCGGCTATTTGTGTGCAGGATTTGCAAGCCTTGGGGCTCCAGGACCACCCAGACACATACGACACGATGTAGGTATTCCTGCCTTTAAAGAAACGTGGTGCTTTGAAATTCAACGCATGTCCCTTATTGCATGCATGGAACACTGTGCAGGTGTGAGCTGAATCAGACGGATGTATGCAAAAATTAATGGATTTTCACTCCTTGTGGCCGCCTCCCTGTAGGTGCTTTCCACCATTTCAAAATAAGAGTGGTTCTGCAAGAAGCCTCAGGTAAATTGCAATGTAGCAGGCACCTGCGTAACCATAGTTTTACTACCTTAGCAGCACATGGCATACCATTATGTTTCGTGTTGTTTTGTTGATGCGCATTTGAAATTCATGCTTACATTCTGTTAGTGCGTACATCTCCTGGCAAGCAGCAGCAGCAGCAGCAGCAGCAGCAGCAGCAACAGCAACAGCAACTTCAATGCCCATGGTTGCAGCCATTTCTGACCATAATTTCTGACCATTATTTCTGTTGGGGGACTGGCTTGTAATGCGCAGACATCTTGCAGCAAAGTTGTTGGGCATGGACTTGCACGCGCCTACACAATCGCATGATCCAGAGGAGGATGCCGCTGTGGTGATGCAGCTTTACACTAAGCATGTGCATCATAGACTGATCACAGATTACAGCTTGCTTGTGGATTGGTACACCAAGAAAACAATTGAGCAGGTTAGCATGTGGCAACAGGAGCAGCACCAGGCAAGCATATAGCAATGTGAACTGTGAGACTTTTCAAAGCATTTAAGCAGTCACTGCTCAACACACTTTTCCATTATGATCTTTGGTGATTTTCCTTCAACAATGATGGCCTTTGTGGCTGAATGGGTGCCAATGTTGCATGGATTTCATGTCAAGTTTTCATGGCCTTCCGATTTATATTGTGCAGCATGCGGCTGCAGACAGATGTTCAAGTACACCAAACAGTGTTGTGATATGGAGCTGGCAGGAAAACGAAGGAGGAACTGTACGGCGTGGTTACCAGTACATTACTATATAACATCATTTCCCAATTGAATGTGTTAGGACAGGCCAAGAAAGAGTTGCTTGTTCCAGCATTTGCCGAGCTCAACATGATTTGGCTAGTGCGAGGCTAACCGGTGCTCACCATGCAGTGCTTATGCTCCTCCAGAGTGCACATAGTTCTTGCTTGAGGAAGTTATAAAATCATAGCTCCAATTTGTCGAGGCTGGAAGGAGGTGAGGCAGCTTCAATCTACATAGAACCATGTGCGCTTATCAGGATGAGGTGAAGTGCTTCATGGCAGTGCACTAGATATTTCCTCGAGTATGGGTTTTAAACTCAGGCTTCCACCATTGAACGCATTTAAATATGTCAGTCCTATTCTAACAAATTGTCATGCCCAATCACCGTCATGAAGGATTAAGCGCCTCAGGAACATGACATATACAAGCCTACAAGATAATGCACCATGAATAAGTGGTGAGGAGAGGCGGTCTCGCCCGTCCAGTGTAGCCTTTAACCATGCTACAAAGGACCAGAATTCTACGCTCTGCACACTGGCTGGTTCTGCTCTGGGGTATATGATGCTGCTGCCCACCCATCCACATCCCACAGGCGCTACAGCCTCTCTGCTCTCATCCTCAGTCAGACTCAACCATGCACGTGTCGCATGGGGATGCCAGGCCCCTTGCTGGGCGGCCAGTGCCTCAAGGGAGCGTTCCGAAGTCCAGGGAAGGAAGCTTACAGCTAACATAATCTTCCATTGAATGGAAGAAAGGGATTCACACACAATAAGCAATATCAACCACCCAACTACTTCTAATGGACAGTGACATCGATTTGGCAATGACACTATCTGGCGTGACAAAGTGTATCGATCTTGTTTTCCTTTATTGATGTAGGGAGTGCCTTTAACAGCCTACACATTTCTCTTCTCTTTTCTTTTCTATCTTTTGCTTCTTCTCATACTGGACATCAAATAGTTTAGGTTCCATAGCTGTACCTGCCGAACAAACTGGACATCAAATAGGCAGCCTAAGCAGGCAGCGTTTTACTTGTGAGAGGGCATGCAGTGTTTTCTTTCATCACGTGGCCTTCGTTTCAGCATTGTAGCAACCACGGACAACTGTAACGTCACTGCAATTTGCCAGCTCTGTCTGTGTCTCAGAGGCCATGAGCTTGCACATGCAAGCAAGTTCACTTCAGGCCAGAAATTACAGTTGCAACACCAGTAAGTTAATTAAATCATCATAAAGTTGTAGCCACTTAGCTCACTTCTGCTGATCTGCCCTCCTGCTCGGCTAGTCGCGACTTCCAATCTTCGTCACTCCTGCCCTTTTTGAGTGCTCAACATACATGGCGCGCTATGTCAACGGATTACTCGGATTCGTCGGCAGACACGCGGCTGCCCCCTTTTCTCAGTCGCAGAGCCTGCTCGGGGGCAGCGACTTCCAGCTCGAGCTGTCTCTCCCTCAGAATAGCCAACAGGAGGCCCCAACGGGCATCGGGGGGCTAGGAATGGGGCCGGGTGGGCTGTTCGAGGGCCTCGTCGACTCGCAATCGATGCAGCAGGATCCTGCTGTGCCTGAGGAGGTACAGCAGGGGTCTACCGCACATCCGCAGGTGCAAGCACTCACTGAAGTAGGCACTTCCAATGCTGGAGTCACTGCTGCGCAAGCCAACGTAGCTGTCGACAGCTATGCTGATCTTGAAGCTCAGCGTGCCTGGCGCAAGGCTCTGCATCCCTTTGATGAAAACCACATCAAGGTATTGAGTGGGCTTGCATATGCACGGCACGCTCATGCTACCCCCTGCTGTGCTGCCTGCTCCATCATGTAGTCATATCTTTTTGGTAACAGGCTTGGACACCTGAAGGTGTCATTGTTTCCGCTCCTCTTGAATGCAAGATCTTAAACATCGTGGCGACAGCAGTGAAAGCTGATCAGCTTGACAGAGTTTTGCTTACTTGCTCAAACATCCAGGATTGAGTGATGAGTCAGTATCATCAACTAAGGCAGCTTGGCTCGATATGCAAGGCTCCTGATTGCTGCGCTTTTTTTATTGCAGGTCGGGCAATACATGATACTGCACAAGCTGGGCAAGGGTGGCTTTGCCACAGTCTTTCTGGCAAAGGTATTTTGAGTGAGGGCACTAGCCTTGCTGCATGAAGTATGCAACTTTATGCAATTCATGGGGAGGATAGTTATTATATACAGATTCAGGTGTTGAATTACAGCTTGATGTGTCTTAGGTAACACCGTCCTGTGCCTGTGCAAGCACATATTGATGCGTTTGGCAGATAGGCAAGTATTGGGCTCAAACTGGCCATTTAATGCATGCTCTTGGTGTCCTTATTAGGGGGCGTCATCTTAGCTAGTTGGCTTTTCTGGCAGTTCTCCTCTTCCTAGCGTTTTTCAGCTCTTCTGCCTTGCCTGCCTTAAGGACATTGCTGTGTCCGCTCGCGTCTTGTAACAAACAACAAACTTATTACAAATCCCAATCCTGAATCATGCTGCTATAACTTTAGGCTCACGATCAAAACTGTGCCATACATTGTAGGATACAATAACAGGCGAGCAGGTTGCATTCAAGGTGACAACAGAGCCACTGACAATCCTGAATCCTGAAGCACACTTTTCAGAGTCACAGGCAGAAGCTGTCCAAAATAATCTGAGTCACAAGTCATGGGAGTACAGGTGATGCAAGAGATTATGATCCCTTTGATCCCTGCCAGCTTCAGGGTTGTCTGTGTCACCAGGCTCTGCACGTTTAAAGTATTGCACAGATAGGCATTGAACCTTGTAACATTTAGGCTTTCAGGCATTGCACTTGCATCTGTGACCATGTTACGTGCTTGGTTGCTTCAAGCGTGCCTATGTTGTGTCTATGCTTCAAGTGTATCTATATTATGCATACAGGTGCTTCAAACGTGAGACTGAATTGTACGAGCGGCTGGGATGCTTTGAGCCAGGAACAGAGAACTATGGGCTGCCACGTTGCTTTGACACTGGCATTTTGAATTTGGGTGCCAACAAAATCCATGGCTACATGACCATGCAGATCCTCGGAAAGTAAGTGGAGAAAGATACACATGTCTGCATTGTGCAGTGTATGCGTGCGCGGGCATGTGCAAGTTAAAGCATTTCTTCGTTGTGAACAAAAACGCGTTTGATGCTATCACTCCTTCAAATGAATTGTCCTATGCTTTCCAAAATCTGTTGCGATGTGCTTTTAACGGTCAACCTTTGAAACTTGCATTGACTAATTCCGCGCAAAAGCTCTGTGGAGCTCACAAGTTGTATCATTCCTTACATATCCCTGTGCAGGACTGTTTATGAGACAGACATCTACAAGCGACGTCTGACCGACCATGCCCGCTTTGTGAATATTGCACAATGCATGCTGCGCTCGCTACAATTCATGCACAAGAAAGGGGTTATTCACCGTGATGTCAAGGTACGCATCAGCAATGCGAATCAGGATTCACCTGGTAACCAGAAGATATTGTCTATTTGCAATTCTGTGCTCCTTGCATTGCGCAGCTTGACATGATCACAAAGTTATTCTTTCCTGCACTTTGTCACTGCAGCCTGGCAACTTCTGCTTCAACCTGGACAGCAACAAGGAGCCGATCATATTTTGTATTGACCTGGGTAAGAAGATGGCTGTGCGCACATTTTTAGCACGTGGAAGGGCTGCTTGATGGATCTGGCAGCCAGAAGGCTGGAAATTTAATCTGGAAATCAGAAGGGTGTAGAAAGCGCAACTTTTGGCAGGTTGAGCGTTTTCTCCATAAGATATCCTGTATACTTAGATTAAGAGCTATCTATCTGCCTAAACATGTGGAGGGAATTGGGGTAGCTGGGGGTGAGGGGGGTCAAGTGATTTGGGGAACTACCCTCCAGAGTTATTCCGCAGGAACTCCTTAAGTCTGAATGTAATCTTGAGCTCAGAAGCTTTTGCATGGCAATCTTCATGCAGTCATCAAGTAAAGGGGGGAGGCCCGTGGGTCCAGTTAAAGCCAGGGTTGGCCCGCATAGGCACAGGCTGCGTGTAACATGAATCAAAAGCTTACGTCAAATCACCCCTTACTTACAACATGCATCACTGGTAATATTTAATAGGGATCCGTGAAGTCAGATTGAGGTAGGGCGAGTGTTCATACCTCCTATCATGGACCTGGTTAGTCTTTTGCATGTGCATGCCAACTCTGGTATTTGCCTCGTATCCGACCAGCAACATTTATCACATACTGCTTGATTTTAGAAAATTAGCAGATTGGTACCCTGTGGAGGGGAGGGTGTCTTTGAGCAAAAGTTAGGCATGGCTGCCTCCAAACTGTTTTACCCTCTTGCAACTATGGAGCAGTCATCTGCCCTGATACATGCCCAGTCTGATGTGATCATGGATCTTGCTTTGTTCAGGCCTCTCTGAACCAGCCCCCACCGAGGAGACTGTGGGTATGTACCAGCAATTTGGAGGCACGCCTGACTACGCACCCACCCGGGGCCTGCACAGCCAGTACCAGGGTGCAAGTGATGATCTGGAGTCCCTTGCTTTCTGCCTCTTGGAGCTTTGGAATGGTAGGCTGGGTGATCACAGATGCAAGGGTGGGTGTTTGATTTGTTGAAAAGCCATCTTCCACAGCTAGGGTGAGATTGGCCAGGAAAAAATCCCTGGTATGCTTATCTTTGTTGAGCTGCTCAAGCCTGGAAGTTTGTGAGGGAGCCAATGGTCTGACAATCCATCTATTCTACAACCTATGCCTCGCTCTGCAAATTGCCAATATTTTGAACGATGCGCATCAGCCAGGATCAACTGGCTTGCTGAGCGGCCTCTTAGCATGTTAGTTCAAAGGGAGCAACGTCTGCGTTATTGATGACATATCATGGCATTGCAGAGGATGAATGTGCACTCTTTTCCTTGTACAGGCACTCTTCAGGAAAACAATAAGATGCTGTAGAACTTCCTGCTGCGGAATAAGTCTGCATCAGAACATACTTGTATTTGGCACAAAGTCTGAAGCATTGATGTGTCGATTCACCTTGCATTCCCAGGTAAGTTGCACTGGGATGTGACTGACTCTGCAAAGTGGCCCCTGGACCTCTACTTTGAGGCTATGCGAGAGGCCAACAAGCATGTGCAAGACAGCGCTTCTGATCGTGAGGAGCTGGAGTGGAGCGAACGGAACTTGGCTCGTATGGCTGTCCTACGTGACAGGGCTTATGATGATCTCGTGCAACAAGGCGGGGTTCCAAGGTGTGCACTGCTGACTGTGCAGAGATGGGCCCCATCCAGGTCTACCAAGCATCTATGTACCAGACTTTCTGAGCAGCTGTCCACCTGCAACGATTAAAGCTGCGATTTTTTCTTGCATCCAAATTAAGTGGAATGCCTAGCCCAGGTATCTACTCCATTCTGTAACATATCATGGCTCTTTTGTGAGTCATTGGTTTCAAACGCTCAGCACAACAAGCCAATTGCGTCTTTTCACCTGCTGAAGGTGAAAAGAGTCTGTGCCACGGACCCAAAACCTTTAATTACATGGATGCTTGTCCAAAGCTGACAAGTTTCCGTTCTTTAAAGCAAGATTGTAGCCACTGAGCTGACGCTTCTCCATGCTATGCCTCAGGTTCCTTGTTCAGTGGATCAAGTACGTGCGGAGCCTGTCTCCCTGCCAGGAGCCCAACTACACCCTGCTCCGTGATTACATTGCCAGTTCGGGAGGTGGCGTGGGCAGGACCGCTCTGTGGGACACCCGTGATGCTTGGCGGCAGACCAAGTACTCAAATGCCCGCAAGCGTCATGCAGCACTTGACGTCCAGAGAGAGGTCAAGCGCAAAAGGGGCATTCAGAACCAGCAGGCTGGCAGCCAGGAGACATTTTACAGTACTTGCGAAAAGCTGGATGAGGAGTCTCTTGCTCTCCGATCCGAGGCTTAAGGACAGCTACTTACTACAACTACAGAGGGCTGGAGAAAGATGACTCAGTAGCATGGATTAAACAGGCAGCCTTTTGTCTGTATCGATCAAAGCTCTGCATCTCTTGCTGTTGAGGGGGTGTGTCAGCAAGAAGTGGCACTGAGTCTGTGCATCAGGTCGCTCTACAGGAATGGTTTTCACTTGTTACCCTCAGGGTCCTTTGATACTCTCTTTGAATATCTCAAGGGAAAAAATGAGTCTGCATAGAAAGAGAGAAGTCTTGAACATGTTTAGTGAACCTGCAAAGTGCATGTGGCAAGATACCAGGAAGCAAATACATTGGTTTATTATGAGAATGGATGCATGTGTCTTTCGCTTAATTTCAAGATCAATCGTGATATAACAAGCTCGCATTTGTTAAGCTAAGATTTATAGCACATCAGACTGCATGTCTTTTCACAAAATAATTCAAACCTTGGATAAAAAATGCAGGGATTTGATGTGAATCGCCTTGATTGGCAGATACAGCTTCAAAACCCTCAGCTTTCAGAGTGAGGTTTAGTTACATAGCTGTACCTGCCGAGCGGGCAGCTCAGCTGACGAAGGTCAAGGCTTTCAGAGTAAGGATAGTATGGACACTGAACTAATTCGATTCTCTTTCCTCTGTTAGCCTCCCGTCCATGCTCGTCAGTTTATGACAGGGCACAGGGCACTCCCTCCTTCCCCCTCCATTATGCTTATGGTGCAGGCTCGCTTTGGGAGCTCAATGTTCACTACAGAGATAGTCGCGGACCTCCACTTCATTAAACTACACCCCATTAAAAAAAACTGCTGGGTTACATGCTTGATTCAACCATGGCCTTCCTGAAAGAGAGAAAGACCGTCTATCTGTCCAGTGACTAACAGGGATACCCCTGTTTGGTAAACTTAGGAAGAGGTTTACATCTGGTGCAAGCATCAGGCAATCCCCCACCATCAAACTTAAAAGAAGGGGCCTCCCTGTGAATTCTTCCTTTAGAACTGAAGGGGCAAAATGAACTTATCTGTGCACACAGTGTTTCACAGCCTGAGTAGTTCTTTTCACAACCAAGTGCTTACCTGACGCGGGGAGGCAACGTACCCACTGGCCCCGCGTTAGGTGCCTGAGTAGGTAGCTGGACTCCAGAATCGACTCTGGTAGTCTAGTTTTCACACGTGTTATCCAGTTAGCTCAAAATTTCACAGGAAAGTTTACTCTTTAATGTGAAGCTTGGTAAATCTATGATTCTATAAGCAGATCTACGCACACTGGAATTTCTGGCCCATTGTGCCACACCTGCCGAATGTGCTTATCTCCCTGAAGTTCATTCATGCGTTTTCACTCGCATCAGCATAATACGTCAGTTGTTTCACAAATGCTGCTTGTCAAGTAACTTGCAGTTTATGACAGGCAGCTTCTAGGATGGGGTCGCTTGGGACATGCAGGCAAGGAGGAATGCACTTTCAATGCATCCAGATGTGATAAGATCACTGTTTCTGTGAGTGCAAGACAGGATTCGTATAAACAAAATACAATACACATGACAAATTGCGTGAATGATCAGGTTCAGACGAACGAAACCTTTTTTAAAATTTGTAAGCTTTTTTCGTGATTAGTCTCACTTCGTCGTTATCAACAACCACAATATGGCACAATGCAGGCCTTCACAGATCCAAAGGACAACTGGAAGTCCTTGTGTAAACCACTATCATCGATCTAGAAGGCGTTATCCCACCCAGTGCTCAGCCATCTTGAGTCTGGCAGGGAACACAACTTTGGCGTTGAAGGAGTGGTCAGTCGCGTGTGCAGCCCTTCACAGAGGAGAGCAAACGGTGCGTCGATACCTGTGTGCATGCACTCACACACACGTACACACACATGCACACGCCCGCACATGCGTTCGCGCGCGCGCACACACGCACACACGCGCGCACACACACACACACACACACACACACACACACACACACACACACACACACATATACGTATGCAGCGCACACACAAGCACCCATGCACCCATGCACGCATGTGCGCACGCACACACGCATGCACACATGCAAGCATGCGTAGGCACACAAAGCACATGCACACACAAATGCATGCACATGCGCCCACACATACACCTGCACAAGTACATACGTGTGCTCGCGCGCGCGCACACACACGCGCGCACACACACACACACGCGTACGCTCACAGACACACATGTGCACGCACGCACG
>LFCJ01003880.1_pt1 | contig 10968 bp, 12 predicted proteins | sample 643141 | NCBI WGS metagenome assembly LFCJ01 (sample SAMN03766243, study PRJNA286221) | soda lake metagenome | biome: soda lake; feature: Kulunda steppe; material: water; isolation source: sample B1-Br-g2 brine of Lake Bitter-1 | place: Russia: Kulunda steppe | collected 2010-07 | reverse complement strand
TGTCTCTACTCTCGTGGTCAGTATCAAAAGCGTAATCGTTGCTTACTGGCAGAAACAATCAGGGATAACGACCGTTTCTGTAGTTGATACCCGCAGTCTCGTCATCGCCTGAGCGTCGAGAGACAGTGCCAGCAGTAAGTAAACGTCGAATCGGCTGCGTTCTCAACTCCACAATGTGGACACCGGATACTCTCCCCATCGATGTCGTGTGAGTGGTCGGGCGGGTCGACATCGTACTCCGAAGATTGGGGATAGCTGTCGGGACCCGGGGCAAATCGGGCGGTAGCGTGGCTGGAGTCGGTAACCGGACGACTGTCGCCTCCGTCGTCCTCCTCGTCGCGACGGGCGGAGACGTAATAGAGCACGACGTGAAGCAGGGCAAACAGTGCCACGTATCCGACGAGCCACCCCCAAAGCTCCATCAGCGTGTGGTACGCTCGCAAGGAACTTGGCTGTTCCCCGAGTTAGCTACCTAACCGTTCAACCGGTGGAAAATAACTGCCTTTCAGACACGTTCGTCGATTTAACATCCCAAAGAGAATTTGTTCTGCACTACGGTGGGGTGAGATCACGGCCAAACTCGTCGAACACCTCGAGGTCATCGGGAAGTTCGTACTCGAGATGTCGCTGGTTCTGACGGTCGACGCCGGCTTCGTCGATGGGAGTGGCGACGTCTTCGAAGCCCGGTTTGATTTTGACGCTTTTTGCGGGCATCCCGATAACGATGTGATGAGCGGGCACGTCGCGCTGGACGATCGCGCGTGCGCCGACGATGGCGTTTTCGCCGACTGCACAGCCAGCCCGGATCATCGAGTCGTAGGTGAGTCGCACGTCGTCTTCGATGATCGTGTGATAGTTTCTGACTTCGGTCTGGTCGACGACGTCGTGGTCGTGGCTGTAGATGTGGACCCCATCGGAAATCGAGACCCGGTCACCGATCGTGAGCTTGCCACGGTCGTCTAGGTGAACGTCGTCGTGAACGACGGTGTTGTCGCCGATCGTGATGTTGTGGCCGTAGGTGAAGCTGATCCCTTTGAAAAACCGGCAGTTCTCGCCACACGACTCGAAGAGGTGATCGGCGAGCATCCGCCGAAATCGCAGGGCAAATTCGACGTTGTCGGCGATCGGAAGGCTGTCGAATTGTCGCCAGAGCCACTGGAGGTGTTTCGACCGGCGAAACGCTGGTTCGTCTTTTTCGGCGTAGTATTCGCTCTCTAAGGTGGTATTACAGGGGTCATAACTCTGGAGTCTAACCCGTTCGGCCGCCGAAACGTCACCACCGGCTTGCCAGCGTTCGTACGCGTCGCGGTCGCCCGAAAGGTCGAGGAGCACGTCCTCGACGACAGCACAGGTATCCTCTTCGCCCGCCAAACGTCGGTCGATGTCGTCGATAAACTCGCGCATGCCCGCCTCCGCCTTTTCGGGCAGCGAGACGTACCGCTTTGTCATATCTCCTCGTATAGCCCGCCGCCCTCATAGGGGTTCGGTTGTGCGTCTGCCTCGCCGGCTCGTCGGCGGTAACACGGGTGTTACCGGTGGTTGCGTGTCCGCTCCACTGTCTGCCACCGTGAGAGCAACAGCGCCGGCAACGCAACCGAACCGACCAACAGCGAGAATCCGATGACGACCGTTCCACTCGTCACCTGAAGGGGACTCACCCCGAGAAACGCAACGGCGAGGACGCTGGCAATGACACAGCCTGTGACTACCGCAGTGAGTACCCACTGGGAACGAGACGTACCCATATGCGACGTATTCGGTCACGTCACATCAACGGTTCGGACTGCTAGTACTCCGCCAAGCGTCGACTGATGGGTCGAACCGACACCCGCTGACTGGTTCGACCTATTAGTTCAGGCTTGCCAAAGCACTAGACACTGGCGAACGGCTTTACTGGCTTGCGGCCGTCAACTCGACCGTGTACCGACGCCTTTGCCCGTCCAGAACCGCCGCCCGAAACGAACTGTTCCCCGAGCGAGAACCACCTCTGTTTCCCAACCGATGACAAGCTACGACATCACCCTCGAGTGGCCGAACGCCAAGAACCAGACCGTTGCGGTCGACGCCCGCGAGACGGTCCTCGAGGCCGCCCAACGAGATGGGATACGGCTGCCGTATGACTGTCGGAAGGGGACCTGTACGGCCTGTGTGGGACGGGTACTCGAGGTCGAGAAGACGGCTCCCGGAGACGATGAATCGAGTGCAGAATCGGTCGGTGACGATGACGCAGTCGACATCGCCTCGGCGTTCGACTACCACGGACTTCCGGAGGGACTGACCGAGCGCGAACGAGCCGATGGCTACGTGCTCCTGTGTATTGCCGCGCCACGGGCTGACTGTCGGGTCGAGGTCGGGCCGATGGTCCGGGCAGGGATCGGTGACAGCCCCTGGGGATGATCATTGATTCGGATACAACTCGATCTCGTGGTCGATTGCCCGACGGTAGCCCTGGACGACTACTCCTGCTCCAATGAGATACCCGGTGGCTGTAAGCACCGTTCCGAAAACGCTTCCCTCGCTCGTTCCAGTCTGGACGACCACGTAGTATTCGCCATTGTACTCGAGTAACTCGTTGGTCGAAAGCCGGTAGTCCGTGGTCACGTGCCCCTCCTCGATTGCCGTTCGCTCGTCCTCACTTACGCGGTCGGCCTCGAGTGCGAGACTCTCGAAGACAATCTCGGCATCGACTGGTTCGGTTTCGACTGTCGCTCCATCCGCAGTTTCGTTGTGGCTAAACCTAAGGAACGTCGCGTGCTCCCAGTCGTAAGCGAATTCATCGGCCGTCCGTACGGGATCCGGCGTGATCGACACCTCGAGGCCGTCGAGTGCCGGAACGGCCGCACACTCGTAGCTGTACAGACCGACGCTGTCGGTGCAGTATAACTCCTGAATCTCCGGAATTTCTCTGCCCGTCCAGTCCGTAGTGGCTGTCGCGGAGAGCCCATCGTCGTCGTGGTCGATCTGGCTTGCCTCGTAGTGGTGGTACTCGGTGGTGTGTGACACTCCCGGCGCGTAGTGGGCAGTGGCCAACAGCACCGCGATGCCAGCACAGAGCAACAGTATATCACGACGGTCAATATACCACGACCAGAGCGATTTCATCACGGTACGGTTGTTCGAATCACCGAAAAATGTTGTGAATCTAAGGTATGAGCGGTCGCCCGACCTCGAGTCAGTCGGAGCCATTTTGTCAGCGCCACTCTCAACGTGGGTACGAACAATGTCTCTCGCCGACGCAGACGACGACAATCCATATCTCCGAGAGCCACCCACGACGTTCGAGTCGGTCGACAACCTCGAAGCAGACCAGGCGAAAGAGCAAGTCGAGCACCTCCGGGAGGCGATCCGCGAACACGACCGTCGGTATTACGTCGAGAGCGACCCGCTGATCGCCGACCGCACGTACGACGCGCTCTTTGCCCGCTTACAGGAACTCGAGGACGCATTCGACCTCTCTCATCCGGACAGCCCGACCCGGAGCGTCGGGGGTGAACCGCTCGAGGCCTTCGAGACGGTAGCACACGTCGCGCCGATGCTCTCGATCGACCAGAGCGGCGAGGCCGAGGACGTCCGGGAGTTCGACGAGCGCGTCCGGCGGGAACTGGACAACGACCCAGACTACGTTTGTGAGCCCAAATTCGACGGCGTCTCTTTGGAACTCGTCTACGAGGACGGCCGCCTCGAGCGGGCTGTCACCCGCGGCGACGGTCGGGAGGGCGACGACGTAACGGCGAACGCCCGGACGATCGGGTCGGTCCCCCAGCGACTCCACGGCGAGTATCCCGACTTTCTGGCCGTCCGAGGGGAGGTCTACATGCCCAAAGACGCCTTCCAAAAATACAACCGCGAACGGATCGAACGCGGCGAGGAGCCCTTCGCCAACCCCCGGAACGCGACTGCGGGGACGATTCGACAACTCGATCCGTCAGTCGTCGCCGACCGCCCGCTTTCGGTCTTTTATTTCGACGTTCTCGACTCGAGCGACCTCGTCGACACTCACCGCGAGGAACTCGAGCGCTTTCCCGAGTGGGGGCTGCGGGTAAACGACCGTGTGGAGGTCGTCTCTGACATCGAGGACGCAATCGCCTACCGCGACCGCTTGCTCGAGGACAGAGACGACCTGAATTACGAAATCGACGGCGTCGTGATCAAAGTCGACGATCGCGAGGCACGCGAGCAACTCGGGCAAACCGCCAGACACGACCGCTTTGCGTTCGCGTACAAATTCCCTGCCCGCGCGGAGGTGACGCCGATCGTCGACGTTGCCGTCCAGGTCGGACGGACGGGGCGGCTAACTCCTGTGGCCTTGCTCGAGCCGGTCGATGTTGGCGGTGTGACCGTCTCGCGGGCGAGCCTCCACAACCCAGCCGAGATCGCCGAGAAGAACGTGAACATTGGCGACGTGGTTCGCGTCCAGCGTGCCGGCGACGTTATTCCCTACGTCGAGGAAGTGATCGAAAAACACAGCGACGGTCACTACGAACTGCCCGACGCTTGCCCGGTCTGTGAGAGCCCGATCGAACGCGATGGTCCGATCGCCTACTGTACGGGCGGACTCGCCTGTGATGCCCAACTTCGGCGCTCGATCGAGTACTACGCAAGCGACGACGGCCTCGACCTCGAGGGACTGGGCGAAAAGAGCGTCCGCCAACTGCTTGAGGCTGGCTTGCTCGAGTCGATCGCCGACCTCTATGACCTCGACCGGGAGACCCTGACCGACCTCGAGGGGTGGGGCGAGACCAGCGTCGACAATCTCTTCACAGAACTCGAGGCGAGTCGCGAGCCCCCACTGACTGAGTTTCTCTCGGCGCTCGGAATCCCCCACGTCGGCCCAGCGACGGCCCGCGAACTCGCCCGCGAGTTCGGCAGTTTCGAGGCCTTTCGCGAGGTCGCCGAAACCGAACCCGAACGACTCGAGGACGTCGACGACGTCGGCGAGACCGTTGCCCGCCAGATTCACGAGTTCGTCACGAGCGAGGCCAACGCCGACGCGATCGATGCGATCATCGAACACGTCAGCCCACAAGAGACCCACCTCGAGGCCACCGGTGACGCCCTCTCTGGTCTAACCTTCGTCTTTACGGGTTCGCTTGAAGGAGTTACTCGAAGCGAGGCCCAGGATGTCGTCGAAGCCCACGGCGCAAACGCCACAGGCAGCGTCTCAGGGAACACGGATTATCTGGTCGTCGGATCGAACCCTGGTCAGTCAAAACGCGACGACGCCGAGGAAAACGAGGTGCCGATTATCGATGAAAGCGAGTTCCGCGAGTTGCTCGCAGAGTCCGGGATTGCACTCGAGTAGTTCGGACTGTTGGTCGTGTGATCGGACTTGTCCAGGGAGTGAAACGACTACCGGTAGGTGTTTCGGACTCGAGTTTCGACCCACTCGAGGACGTGAAAACACACTCCGAGATATGTCTCACCGTCGATCCGTGAGGGTTCGACCGCTGAGGCTGCATCGGGCGGCGGATGATAGTGTGCTCGTGGCGCGTCAGGCTTCGGATGGCGGTCCCAGCGACACTCATAGCGGGTCTCCTCGGTGTTCTCGAGATAGTGGATGGTGTAGTCGTCACCGACGAACCAACGGACATCGAGTCGGGCCGCTCGGACGCAGTCGGGATACTGTCCTGCGTCGAGTTCGAGTTCGAGAACACGAGGTGAGATGGAGTCGGGACGAAACACCCAGGTGGTGACGAGTGGGTGTGTCGTTGCCCGTCGTGCAAACGCCTCAAGCGTCGTTACGTCGAGCGGGCCGCTCGGTCGCTCGGAGTCGGTCACGGGTTCGATTTGGCACGTCCGTCGGCCGGCGGTTCGGCCCGCCTGAGCGCTCGGCTTACGAGAGAGAGATCCCGACGAACCGTCTGCCAGTCGGCCAGATCAGACCACTGCTGGTTACCTTCATCAGGATCATCCGCCACCGGATCCCAAACCACAGCGTCGGGATCAGGGACGCCGTACTCGTCCTGATACGACCGATCCTGCTCGAGGAGTCCCTCGAGACGTGTGCGTAGTTCGCGTACGCTGTGGTCGGCCGCGATCGCTTCGATGCGTTTCCATCGAACGTACGATTCGTTTCGACGATACAATGCTGGTCGGGAATCGGTTCGTTCGGCAATCCCAAACTCGAGGAGTTGCTCCAGAGCCTGCCGGGCTCCGGTTTCCGAACACGCTGCCTGCTCTGCGAACCTGCTGACGGGTGTAGGATCGGTGGATCCCATCAACACGTCCGTTACCCGTTCGAACGTCGTCCGCTCGGAAGCCCACCGAGTTTGTGGGTCGGCTGCATCCGATCGATCGGTCATGTTCCTCTTTCGGTCGTCAAAGTCATATATGTTAGCACTATCTTTGATATATGCTTTATAGGACAGATTACACGGGTATTGGGCGAAACCGTACGAATGAACTGACGTTTTTGCCCTCCGGTCACAAAGAGCCGGTATGACACGCAAGGAGTTTCGTGAACTCGCGACGCCCGAGGCCGCTCGGGAGGCGATTACATCCCTGCCGCTCGAGGCGGGCGTCGAATACGTCTCGCTGTCGGCTGCTCGCGGGCGGGTGCTTGCCGACCGACTCGACGCCGACATAGACGTGCCGGGATTCGACCGAGCAAGTCTCGATGGGTATGCATTGTCGGCTCGAGACACGTTCGGTGCCGATGAAGCCAACCCCGCCCGACTCGAGGTCGTTGGCGTGGTTCACGCAGGCGAGGAGCCGACCGTCGACCTCGAGGAGGGGGAAGCAGTCGAAATTTCGACCGGGGCGGTGATGCCGCCGGGAGCGGATGCAATGGTGCCGGTCGAACGAACGGACGAGACTGACGGTGAGGTTGCCATCCGGACGAGCGTCGCTCCCGGCGATAACGTCATGTTCGCGGGAGCGGATGTCGCGGCAGGCGAGCGGGCACTCGGGCCAGGGACCCAGATTACGCCGCGGGACATTGGGTTGCTCTCCGCACTTGGTGTCGAGGAGGTGCCCGTCCGCGCTCGGCCGACGGTCGGTATCGTCTCGACGGGAGACGAACTCGTTCGACCCGGCAACGAGGTTGAAAGCGAGCGCGGCGAGATTTACGACGTCAACAGCTATACGATCGCCGCGGGAGTCGAAGATGCCGGCGGTGAGGCCATTCTCTATCCACACGCTGGCGACGACCAGGATGAGATGGAACGTATCCTCCGGGAGGCTGCCGAGGCGTGTGATCTCGTCCTTTCTTCGGGGTCGACCAGCGCGAGTGCAGTCGACGTCATCTACCGTGTAATCGAAGAGCAAGGCGAATTACTGCTCCACGGCGTCGCGATCAAACCCGGAAAGCCGATGCTCATCGGCCGCCTCGAGGCGTCTGCATACGTCGGCTTGCCGGGCTATCCCGTCTCGGCAATGATGGTCTTCCGAACGTTCGTTGCGCCGGCGATCCGCGAGGCAGCGGGCCTCCCCGAGCCGAAACAGGCGACCGTCGACGGACGGCTGGCTCGTGAGGCACGCTTTGATGAGGGTCGGCGACGGTTGCTGCCCGTCGGCTTGCTCGAGTCAGCTGACGACGCTCCCGGCGGCGACCCGCTCGTCTATCCCGTCGATAAAGGCAGCGGCGCGACGACCAGTCTCGCTCACGCCGACGGCGTCGTCGAGGTTCCCGCCGAGACCGACTATCTCGAGGCCGGCGAGGCCGTCTCCGCCAGGCTCTTTTCGGCCGACGTTCGCCCGCCGACGCTTCTCGGTGTCGGCGAGGACGATCCGACGTTGAACCGATTGCTCGACCGCCTCGAGCGACCTCGATACCTCTCGGTGGGCTCGCGACCGGCACTGCGACGGCTTCGTGACGGAGTGCCGGACATCGCTGTCGTCGCTGGTCCGATCGCGCGTGAGACAGACGGCATCGAACTCGGAAGTTGGGAACGCGAGTGGGGGCTGCTCGTCGGCGACGCTGCAGACGACGTGAGTGGACTCGCTGACCTGGTCGACGGCGACTACCGCTTTATTAACCGGACCACCGATTCGGGGTTGCGAACGAGTCTCGGCGTCGCCGTCGCCAACCTCGCCGACGACCGTGGCCTCGACAGAGACGATATCGTCGAGTCGATCGACGGCTTCGGCGTTGGGCTACGGGCTCACGAAAGTCCGGCGCGCAACGTACTCGCCGGCGAAGCCGACGTCGCGCTCGGACTCGCCGAAACTGCATCCCAACTCGACCTCGAGTTCGTCTCACTCGGCACACAGCCTGTCCGAGTACTCACAAACCCCGACCGGACCCAGAAGGCAGCCGTTTGCGAACTCGAAACGATTCTCGAGGACCTCGAGTAATACGCTTGGAGAGGGATTTTTGCCACCGTAAGCTCCGTTCACGACGGACGGCAGTCGGTAGCCCACCGACACTCGGTCGACGCCGGATCAACGAACACGACAGTCAGTCCCTGCTGAACAGCGATTTATACCAGTTGGGAGTGTACACCGGCTGATGTCGACGATAGCAGAGCTCCGGCTTCCGGCCCCGGAGACGACACTGGCGACGGCGTTCGAGCACGCACCCGAGGTCACGTTCGAACTCGAATCGTCAGTCTCGAAGACACACCCCTGTCTGTGGGCCTCCGGCGTCGACCGCGCCACCATCGAGACGGCCCTCGAGGCAGATCCCGCAGTAAAAGGACACGACCTCCTCGTCGAGGCAAACACCCGCCTCCTGTTGGACCTCGAGTTCGTCGATGGCGAGGGCATCCCACAGCTCTGTAACCCACTGCTCGAAGACGGCGGCTCGCTGCTCGAGGCGTGGGGATCGAACGGCTGGTGGCAAGTTCGCGTTCGCTTCCCCGACCGAGACGCGTTGTGTAACGCCTACGATCGACTCCTCGAGCAGGGAGTCAGTGCCGACCTCCGGCGCGTGAGCGACGTGACCGACGGCGAAGATCCCGAAACGAGGCTGACACCCCAACAGCGAGAGGCTCTAGAGGCTGCACTCGAATACGGCTACTTCGAAATTCCAAGACAGATCTCGATGGAAGAACTCGCAAAAGAACTCGAGATTTCTCATCAGGCACTCTCCGAACGCTTTCGTCGGGCCTACGAGACACTCGTCGACGAAGAACTCCAGCCGACCGACGAACAGCCACCAACGAACTGATTCGACTCCCACGAACGGGGCTGTCGCTTACGAACATGTTCACGACAGCAACGGTGGGGATGGGATTCGAACCACGCCCGAGAACCTACACAGCAGAACCTCGGTCTGATTCGACTCCCACGAACGGTGCTGTCGCTTACGAACATGTTCACGACAGCAACGGTGGGGATGGGATTCGAACCCATGAGTCCGTGAGGACACCTGCTCTCAAGGCAGGCGCGTTAGGCCACTTCGCTACCCCACCTTATGCCCCGATAGCCCCGCCGTTCAAAAAGGGTTATCGGTCTCGCTCGAGCGTCCCATCCGTACCAATAGTAATCGCAATCTCGTCGAGGACAGCTGCCGTCGCCGACCCACCAGGTCGATCCGCTATCGCCCGGGCCTCGAGGGTGGTCATCGTCTCACGAAGCCCGTCTGCCGTCTCGAGGGTCGGAAGCATCGGCGCAAAGCCCAGGCTACAATCGGCCCCAGCGCTTTGGCGAGCGAGTGTCGACAGTGACGGTGTCGTGTAGGCGTCGGTGAAATCGATCGGTTTGGTGTAGGCAGAAAGATAGGTCCCGCCGGCAGACCCCGGCCCGAGGACGACCTCGTGTCGACGAAGCGCCATCGCTGTGCTGTCGATTTCGCCACGCCTGACCAGCGGGACTGTGGGCTCGAGCACCCCGACAGCCGACGCGTTCTCGCGTTTTAACAGGTGGGTAACCGTGTTGCCGATTCGTGCCGACCGTGTCGATCCGACCTGGCGCTCGAGACGAACATCGTCGTCTTCGAGGACGTCCGTGAGCCATTCGCTGAGTTCGGACTCGGGATCGTCGGCGGTAACCCCCTCCGGCAGCGTCTCTTTGTCTCGATAGTTGACCAACAGGTCGCCGCCACTCTGCTCGACCGCCGAGACGACGTCGGTAACGCTTGCCTCGTACAATCGACACGCTTCGGCGTCGGTTATCGGCGCGGTGGCAGAGAGTGCAGAAAGTGAGAGCCCCTCGCGTGGCGGATCGACCGGAACGACGACGATCATACACATGCCTGGGGACCGTTGGTCTTGAACGCGACGGCTTACCGCTCGCGTCGGCCTTTGGTCTGGCGGTAATCCGACGCCATCAACTCGACGAAGTGCTCGAGCCAGGCCTGGGTCTGGTCGTCGGTCTGTTCGCGTGGCTCGATCATCGGCACGAGTTCGAACCCTCGGCCACGGATCGTCGTCGCATGGACCTCTGGGAACTCGAGATCCTCGGCTGGCGTCGTCGTATACTCGTTGCCAATCTCGGCCAGCGCGCGCTCACCGACCGGGATCAAGATTTCGGGGTTTATCATCCGAATCTCGGCATTGAGATACGGCTCACAGGTGTCGATTTCCTCGTCGGTCGGCGATCGCTCTGGATGACGACAGCGTGTGAGAGTCGTCAGATAGACGTTTTCGAGAGTCGGTTCCTCAGGCGGCGAGGTAGAATCACAGAGCCCGAGTCGCTCGAGGATGCGACGAAGGCTCGTCGCCGACTCCTCGGCTGGCGGGTGGAAGGGAACGCCGACCTCGTCGGCCTCGACCGATGGCCGTTCGCCGACGAACAGGAAATCCCCACCCACGTCGCCATAGCCGTGGACGACGTGTGTTCGTGTTTGACACAGCTTCGGACAGTTCTCACACGCTTCGTCCATACTGAACGGATTCGCCTGCGTTCGCTGATTCGCGTCCACACTCGAGTGTTAGCGCAGAAACTCAAAAGCACCGCGGGTACGTGGACCGAACCCATATAGGAGTCGACTGCGTAGGACGACCAATCGATGTCCTCTCCACAGCACGACACTGGAGGTGAGATGGCAGATGCCTGTCCCGTGATCGAATCCTTAGAACAGATCGG
>LFCJ01003879.1_pt1 | contig 10968 bp, 9 predicted proteins | sample 643141 | NCBI WGS metagenome assembly LFCJ01 (sample SAMN03766243, study PRJNA286221) | soda lake metagenome | biome: soda lake; feature: Kulunda steppe; material: water; isolation source: sample B1-Br-g2 brine of Lake Bitter-1 | place: Russia: Kulunda steppe | collected 2010-07 | reverse complement strand
CCGGGGTCGTAACCGGACGGCCACCGTTGAACGCCCCACGCGAAAGCGTACTTGAGGGCCGAGGAAACGCGCAACCTTGAACTCCCCTTCGGGGAATCCCACTCCTTCAGGGGTGGGAGGAGGTCAACAGTGTGCAGGCACGTCTATCAGTATCAGTGGTAGCTGGCTCGAGGGAAAACAGAACCCAGCCACCGCGTCGGAGTGTCAGATGTCGTGACCGGGTCCGAGGGCGAAACACTACCCTTTTGACCCCGCTGGCGGTAGTGGGGGGTATATGGGCCGACGCAAGAAGATCGTCCAAGAGTGTGAACGGCTGATGGACGAACCGGAGAACATCCGGAACATCGCCATCGCCGCTCACGTCGACCACGGTAAAACGACCCTTTCTGACAATCTCCTCGCGGGTGCTGGCATGATCTCCGATGAGACTGCTGGACAGCAACTCGCGATGGACACAGAAGAAGACGAACAGGAACGTGGGATTACCATCGACGCAGCGAACGTCTCGATGACCCACGAGTATGAAGGAACGAACCACCTGATTAACCTGATCGACACCCCAGGCCACGTCGACTTCGGTGGCGACGTCACCCGGGCGATGCGTGCCGTCGACGGTGCGCTCGTCGTCGTCGACGCCGTCGAGGGTGCGATGCCCCAGACCGAGACCGTCCTCCGGCAGGCACTCCGTGAGGGGGTCAAACCGACGCTGTTTATCAACAAAGTCGACCGACTCATCTCCGAACTCCAGGAAGGACCCGAGGAGATGCAGCAACGACTCGTCTCCGTCATCGCCGACGTCAACGAACTCATCCGCGGGATGACCCAGGACATGGACGACGTCGACGACTGGACGGTCTCCGTCGAAGACGGCACCGTCGGCTTCGGTTCGGCGCTGTACAAGTGGGGTGTGTCGATGCCCTCGATGCAGCGCACCGGCATGGACTTCGGCGACATCATGGAACTCGAGCGCGCCGACAAGCGCCAGGAACTCCACGAGAAGACGCCGCTTTCGGACGTCGTCCTCGACATGGTTTGTGAGCACTTCCCGAACCCTGTCGACGCCCAGCCCCGTCGTATCCCACGCATTTGGCGCGGTGACGCCGAGTCCGATCTCGCAGACCAGATGCGTCTGGTCGATCCTGACGGCGAAGTCGTCTTCATGTGTACCGACATCTCGATGGACCCCCACGCCGGCGAGGTTGCCTCCGGGCGTGTCTTCTCGGGGAGCTTAGAGAAGGGCCAGGAACTCTACGTTTCGGGGACTGCAGGCAAAAACCGCGTCCAGAACGTCGGCATCTACATGGGTGGCGAACGTGAGGAAGTCGATGCAGTTCCGGCCGGCAACATCGCCGCCGTCACCGGCCTGCGCGATGCGATTGCCGGTTCGACGGTTTCGGAATCGGACATGACGCCGTTCGAGTCGATCGAGCACATCTCAGAGCCAGTCATCACGAAAAGCGTCGAGGCACAGACGATGGACGACCTCCCAAAACTCATCGAGACGCTACGACAGGTCTCGAAAGAGGACCCAACGATCCAGGTTACGATCAACGAGGACACCGGCGAGCACCTCATTTCGGGGCAGGGTGAACTCCACCTCGAGGTCATCACCCAGCGTATCGAAAAGAACCAGGGCATTCCGGTCAACACCGGTGAACCGATCGTCGTCTACCGCGAGTCCGTCCAGCAGGGAAGCGACGAAGTCGAGGGCATCTCGCCAAACCGCCACAACCGCTTTTACATCTCGGCGGAGCCACTTTCGGACGAGATCGTCGAGACGATCAAACTGGGCGAGGCGTCGATGGACATGCCCGAACTCGAGCGTCGTGAAGCGCTCCAGGACGCCGGCATGGACAAAGACGACACCCAAAACGTCGAGCACATCCACGGTTCGAACATCTTACTCGACCAGACGAAGGGTATCCAGCACCTAAACGAGACGATGGAGCTGTTCATCGAGGGGCTAGAGGAAGCACTCGACAACGGCCCACTCGCAAACGAGCCGGTTCAGGGAACGCTCATCCGCCTCCACGACGCCAAACTCCACGAGGACACCATCCACCGTGGTCCGGCACAGGTCATCCCCGCGACCCGCGAAGCCGTCCACAAGTCGCTGATCGACGCCCGGATCAAGATGTTAGAGCCGATGCAGGACGTCCGGATCGACGTGCCGAACGACCACATGGGCGCTGCCTCCGGCGAGATTCAGGGCCGACGTGGTCGCGTTGATGACATGTACCAGGAGGGTGACCTCATGGTCGTCGAGGGAATCGCACCCGTCGATGAGATGATCGGCTTTGCAAGCGACATCCGGAGCGCGACCGAGGGCCGTGCCTCCTGGAACACCGAAAACGCCGGCTTCGAGGTCATGTCAGACTCGCTCCAGCGTGAGAAGGTCATGGAGATCCGCGAGCGCAAAGGCATGAAACTCGAGTTGCCGCCGTCGATCGACTACGTCTAACGATACCCACGATTTTTCCGTCGGGCGTTTGCACTCGAGGAGTCTGCAAGTGTCAGTAGCTACGTTATAAGAGGTTTAGCAGCTAGTCGTCTGCCGTTTCGGGAGCCGATTCCTGCGTACGCGGGCCACCGGCGTGACCGTCGTGGGCGACACCGACTGCGAGTAATTCCTCGGAGATGGCAGGGACGGCGTCGTCGGTGACCGGTCCGTTGGCCTGAATCTCTTCGAGCGATTTCGGGAACTCCCGGAGTTCTTTATGAATTGCGAGGCCGGCGTCTGCGCCTTTGCCCATCGCGACTGGAATCTGGTTGTGGCCGGGAGTCAGATCGCCGACGGCGTAGACACCCTCGAGTGACGTCCGGCCGTGGTCGTCGACGGCAACGGTGCCATCGTCGTTTCGCTCGAGTTCGAGGTTATCGGCGAGTTCGGCGTGGTAATCCGAGCCGTACATCGGGAAGCCACCACGGAATGCCCGGACGGTCCCGTCTTCGAACTCGAAGGACTCGAGCCAGCCGTCGTCGTCTTTGTTCATGCCGGTGATCTCTTCGGTGACGATTTCGACGGGATGATTTCTTACCAGTTCGTCGGTGTCATCACTCCACTCGGGTTCGTCTCCGCGGGTGAGCAGGGAGACATCGTCGGTAACGTTGAGCATGATCATCGCGACGTAGGCGGCGGAGTCGCCGGTGCCCATCACGAAGACGGGCTCGTCGACGAACATGAACGCATCGCAGTGAAGACACCAGTGGAGGCCACGGCCCGTCCGGGGCAGCGGTGGGTCGGGTCGTTCGTCGGCGAAGCCGGTCGCGAGGACGACCCGGCGAACCCGGTAGGCGTCGTCGCCGCTTGCGACCCGAAAGCCATCCTCGACCGAGCCGAGTGGGTCGATATCTTCGACCAGCCCACGCTGGTAGTCCGCGCCGTAGCCCTGGATCTGCTTGCGCGCGGTCTCGAGCAATTCGTTCCCCGAGACCTCCTCGGTGACGCCGATGACGTTGTGCGTGTCGGTCATCATCGCCGCGCGGCCGCCACCGCGATCGATGACAATGGTATCGAGGCCGGTACGAGTCGTATACAGTGCAGTCGTCAGGCCAGCTGGGCCGCCACCGACGACCGCAACGTCGTAGTCGAATTCACTCATTCACCTACTGATTGTGGCTACACACCCAAAAGCGTCTCAGGGTGTCGCTTGGTACCATAGCGACCACACGGGAGAGCTGCCAGGCGCTCGAGTGTCTCAACGCAACTATCCGGCGACGAACGGTCCACACGCCGGAGCGTGCGGAAACAATCTGAGTTGTCGTCGTTATGGTGGCCCGTCAGCCCTGACATATTGTGACAGACGACTACAAAATTAGCAGCATTTATTAACCACGGGCCATATATTGTTATATGCCGTGAGAGAGACCCGACCAGCGCCACGACAGATCGACCCCCTGCACGTCGGATCGAAAGCGGCGCTTATCGGTGGGTTTCTCGGCATCGGTACGGCCGGCGCGATCAGCGGTCCTCCGCTATTCCAAGCGCTGCTTGCACCATCGATCGCTGTACCCGTCGCCGTCGTCGTCTACGCCTGCGTGTTCCGTCTCAGTGACATGTGTGGGCCACGCAGGCGGCTGCACCCAGACTCGCTGTCGTCTTCGACAGCGTCATCCGTTCGATCGACCGAAGACGGTGATCGTTCCGTACCCGAGTAACGGTCTCTCCTCGTACGGTTTCGGTCCGTTCGTTGGTCGATTTCTCATCAAGCGCAATTAGTCGTCGGCAAGAACAGCCTGCCGGTTCGACCGTTCTCGACTGGTTAGCAACGGGGTTCCGTCAGCTCTGGGCCCGAGTCGTGGACCAAAGGGTGGGTCGTCGGGGTCGATTACCCGGCGCGTTTCGTAATCAGTCGAGCGTTCGACCGGTGTGCGGCCGATCGAAGAGATCATCTCGACGTAGTCTGCGACCGAGCGGAACTCGCCGTAGACACCGCCGGCACGTTTGGTGATCTCTTCAGAGAGGATCGTCCCCATGAAGTCATCGGCCCCACACGAAAGCATCTTCAACCCGCCGTCGTCGCCGTATTTGACCCACGACGACTGGATGTGCTCGATGTTATCGAGAAAGAGCCTCGAGACGGCGATCATGAGTTCGTCCTCATCGCGGCTCGCGCCACCGGAGACGACGCCGTGTTCGTAGAGCGGGGTGTTCTGGTGGACGAATGAAAGTGGGACGAACTCCGTGATTGCGCCGTCGACGCGCTCTTGGAGGTCCCGGATCCGTTTCAAGTGGAGCGCACGGTGGGCCTCGTTTTCGACGTGGCCATACATAATCGTCGCCGTCAACCCGAGGCCGGCCGCCGCAGCCCCCTCCATCGCACGGAGCCAATCGTCAGTGCCGATTTTACCCGGACAGATCACCTCGCGAACTTCGTCGATGAGGATTTCGGCGGCAGTGCCGGGGACGGTGTCGAGGCCGGCTTCTTTCAGCCGACGGTAGACTGCCTCGTAGGACCAGTTGCTACCCCGCCGAGCGTGGAAGGCCTCCTCGGGAGTCATCGAGTGAACGTGAACACCGTCGACGGCCATCGCGTCGATCTGGTCGACGTAGGTTCCGGGGCTCGTCTCGTAGCGTTCGGGTGGCTTGTAGTTGACTGCTTTCTGGTCGGAGTGGGCCTCTAGGATCTCGCGGTGTTCGTCGTCTAAGGCAAAGGCGGGGTGGAGTCCGGAGACCGAACAGACCTCGTAGATCCCTCGAGAGACGGCGTCGGCGACGATCTCTCGGGACTCTGTGGGTGTCTTGGTAAAGCCGGCCGTCTCGACGTCGACACCGCGCTCGAACGTGTGAGCAGCATCTTTAAAATTACAGAACAGACAGCCGACGTTACACGCGGTCGTGACGTTGTTGTTCAAATTGGCGACGAAGGTAACCTCCTCGCCGACCACGTCCGCACGTCGGCGGTCGGCGGCCTCGAGGACGCGCTCTTTCCGTCGGGGATCGATCCCCTCACAGTCGGTGCCGGTAGTCAGCAACTCGATCGCGTCGTCGACCGTCAGCCGCTCGCCCGCCCGTGCGTTCGAGAGTGCGTTCTCGAACGACTGATCGGTCTCGGGGACGTGTTCGAACTCGAGGTCGGCATCGGCCACCGGGCGGTCCATCGTCGGAACGATACCCGCACAGCGAGAAAAGGGTGATGATCAGGGGGCTGTGTTGCCTTCGTCCCCCCAGGGCTTGCCAACTCGAGCGTTCCCCGAGAAGAGAATACTGAACCCTTTTGACGTGCCGTCGCGGGAATAGGAGTATGAGCGCCGGCGACCGACCGATAGCAGCCGTCGAGTATCCCACGAGGTGCCAGCCATGACGAGCGTCAAGGAGTTTCGAGTCGACCGAGAGCCGACAGCCGACGAACTCGGCCGTGGCTCGTTTGTCTTCACCGATCAGTACTCCGTCTTCGACTGGGGAGAGATGCCCGATACGATCCCGGCGAAAGGTGCCAGCCTCTGTACGATGGGGGCGTTCAATTTCGAACTGCTAGAGGGGAAGGGTGTTCCGACCCACTATCGGGGCGTCATCGATTCCGCAGGCGAGTCGACCGACGGCGACGTCATTGCACTCACAGACGCCACCGAACCGCCCCAGGAGATGGCAATCGATCTCACGCAGGTTCCCGACCTGCCCCACGAGGGCCGTGACTACGATTACGACCACTACCACACACAGGCGGACGAGAACTACCTGATCCCACTCGAGATCGTCTTCCGCAACCGGGTTCCAGTCGGCTCGAGTCTGCGCCGACGGACGGAGCCGGCCGATCACGGCCTCGACATCTCCGAGTGGCCAGAAGAGGCGATCGATCTGGCCGAGCCGATCGTCGAGTTCTCGACGAAATACGAAGAAAGCGACCGCTATCTCGAGCACGGGGAAGCCGACACCATCGCCGGAAGCGCCGATATCGACGATCTCGAGGAGATCGCCCGTACGGTCAACCGGATCGTCACCGAACAGGCCGAGTCGGCGGGACTGGGACATGCCGACGGCAAAATCGAGTGTCTGTACGTCGACGGCGAGATTCGCGTCGCCGACGTCGTCGGCACGTTCGACGAGAACCGCTTTAGCTACGAGGGCGTCCAACTCTCGAAGGAAGTCCTTCGGCAGTACCACAAACGAATCCAACCCGAGTGGGTCGAAGCTGTCGAGGCGGCAAAATCCGAGGCCAAAGACAGAGGCGTCGCCGACTGGCGCTCGCTGTGTGAGACCCAGCCCGAACCGCTCGAGTCATCGGTGCTCGAGGTCGCAAGCGATCTCTACTGTGCGGGCACGAACGCCTACACCGGTGACGAGTGGTTCGACACACCACCGCTGTCGGCCGCGATCGGGGCAATAAAACGGCTTTGATCGACTGGCAGTGATGCTGGCGAAATCCGCGATGAACGGTCGGGTGGTCCTCGCATCCCGAAGATCCATCTGCCGGTGTGTCCTGAACGATGAGGAACATTTCGGCAATAAAAAGTAACGTTCATATGGCGGTATTCGTCAGTTACTACCGACTACACATGAGCCTCGCAAGTATCGTCGCCGCAAGCCTCGTTCCGTTCGATCTGACGATTGTCGTTACCGCCGTCGCTAGCGTTGCCCTCGCGTTGTTCGTCGGCTTCTTTGCGTTTCTCGCACTCGCACCAGTCGTCTCCGAGAAGTGGACCGAGCAACTCGATGCCACCGCCGCCCGCAGGGGATCACTCGAGGCCAACGAGGCCGACTGAATTTTTATTTTCGGGTTCGCGGGAAGATCAGGCAAACAGTGTCCGGGCGTCCTCGAGTGCAGCGACCAGTTTGTCGACTTCCTCACGCGTGTTATAGACGTAAAACGAGGCTCGAGTCGAGGCGGGGACGCCGAGTTTGTCGTGGAGTGGCTGGGTGCAGTGATCGCCAGCACGGACGGCGACGGTGTGGTCGTTCATGATCGAGGCCAGATCGTGGGAGTGGACGCCCTCGAGGTTGAAGCTGACGAGGCCGCCGCGGTCGGGGCCACCCTCGGGGCCGTAGATCTCGACGTCACCTTCGGCAGTCAGTCGGTCGTAGGCGTAGGCTGCCAGCTCTTGCTCGTGGGCCTCGATTCTGTCCATACCGATTTCCTCGAGCCAGTCGACGGCGGCGTGGAGGCCAACGGCTTCGGCGATCGGTGGCGTGCCGGGTTCGAACTTCCAGGGGAGTTCGCCCCAGGTCGAATCCTCGAAGGTGACTTTACGGATCATGCCACCGCCATAGAGGTAAGGCTCGAGCTCTTCGAGTACGGCCTGTTTGCCATAGAGGACGCCGATGCCGGTTGGGCCGGCCATCTTGTGGCCCGAAAAGGCATAGAAGTCGGCGTCGATTTCGCCGACGTCGACCGGCCGGTTTGGTACTGCTTGTGCGCCGTCGATAAACGAGAGGGCATCGTGTTCGTGGGCCAACTCGGTTAGTTCGGTGACTGGGTTGACCGTCCCGAGCGTGTTCGAGACGTGGACAGCAGAGACGATGGCTGTGTCGTCGTCGATGAGTTCGCGAGCATGATTCATATCGAGGCGGCCGGTATCATCGACCCGGATATACTCGACGTCCGCACCCGCCCGGTGGGCGACCTGTTGCCAGGTCACGAGCGAGGCGTGATGTTCCATCTCCGTGAGGACGACCCGGTCGCCGGGGCCGAGTTCGTTCAGCCCCCAGGAGTAGGCGACCAGATTCTCGCTTTCGGTCGTATTCTTCGTGAAGATGACCTCTTTGCGGCCGTCGGCCCCGATAAAGTCGGCGACGCGGTCGTGGGCCTCCTCGTAGGCAATCGAGGCCGCCTGACTGAGATGGTGGATCCCGCGGTGGACGTTCGCGTTCGACTCCCGGTAGTAGTCGCTCATCGCATCGACGACCACGTCGGGGGTCTGGGTCGTCGCCGCGTTGTCGAGATAGACGACCTGCTGGCCGTCGAACTCCCGCTCGAGAATCGGGAACTCCTCGCGGATAGCCTCGACGTCGAGTGACTCGAGGTTCTGCTGGCTCATTACCTGATATCAGGGGTCGCATACAAAACACTCCTTCGGTTCCGGAGACTCGAGTCGACGATGGTCGCTCCGATAGCAGGTCCCGAACAGAATATTCCTCGGCGTTTTTGATACCGTCAGTACATCCGCAACAGCTGTGCGTGGTGAGTCTCGCCGACCTCGAGGACGTTTGCCTCGTCGATGAGTTCGGCTTCGACCGCGAGGCCAACGGCCTGGGTGCCGACGATGTTCGCGATATCGGCTCTGGCGAGGCTATCGATGACTGTCTCCTCGTCGGCCTCTTCGCCGCCGTAGAACTCTTCGGTGACCGTCAGCGAGAACTCACCTTCCTCGAACGTCTCGCCGAGGACGTCACTATCGCAGACGGCGACCAACAACCCCTGTTCGGTCGTCCGCTCGTTGACGATCATTCAAGCCTAAACTCCCGGTCGCGGTCTCGCTCGCCATCCGGCTCGCGTGTTCCCCCCTGCATCTCTCGGCGCTGTTCGACCAGTTGCTGTTCGGCTCGTTCACGCATCGCGTTTGCCTCGTCTGCGATTTCCTCTGCCTCGTCGTACTCGCCGAGTTCCTCGAGAATCTGGGCTTTCTCCTCGAGAACAGTAGCGTTTCGCATTCCCAGCCTGATCGCGTTGTCGATACAGTGAAGCGCCTCCTCAGCCAGGCCGCGTTCGGCGAGGAAAAACGCCCGATTGTACCAGCCCTGGGCGAATCGCTCGTCGATTTCGACGGCCCGTTCGGCGTGCGTTAACGCCTGGCTCGTCTCGCCGAACTCCCAGAGTGCGTAGGCTAAATTCGTCTCGGCGGTCGCGGCGTGTTCGCTCGCGTCGTCGATCGCAAGCGCCTCACGGTAGGCACCGATGGCTTCGTCGTACTCCTCGAGTTGGGCGTGGGCTGCGCCTTTGTTCACCCAGGCTTCCTGCTGTATGAGTTCGTCGTCAGCAAACCGCGCGGTGCGCTCGAAGGCGTCGGTGGCCTGCTCGTAGCGGTTAATTCCCATGTAGTTCAAGCCAACGTCGAGTAACTCCTCGGCGTCGACTTCGTCGGCGGCAATGGTGCGTTCGTCGAGTACGTCGGCGAGGACCCGTGAGTCGACGGGGTCGACCTTCGACGGGTCGACGTTCAGTTCCGGCGGATCCAGGTCGAACTCGTCGTAGGGATCGCCAAAGCCCTCACCTTCGGAGAAACGGTGGTCCTCTCGGTCAGTCATGGCGGGAATGTGGCGACGGCGACTGTTAAGACCTGCGACCCAGCGACTCGTGTTGTCCCCACCGAGACCAAAACACACGTACCAAGCGGCAAACATAGACGAGATAACCTCCCAGGTCGAAACCCACGTCGAGTTGCAGTGTTGAGATCGATCTCCCGGTCAATCGCCAAATCCCAGCAACGACCGAAGCGTTCGCGTCTTGACGCCACATGTCTGGGCGAACGCACAGCTCTCACACTTCGAGCGGTTTTTCGTCCGCGGCGGCGGCCCATCGAGTTCGCGGACAGTCCGTAGCGCTCGCCGATACCGGCCGGTTCGCCGAACCGTCAACTCGAGTGATCGAACCACGCCGTAGGCTGGGTACTCAACCCAGGCGCGATCGACCGGCCGTTCGTATTCCCAGGCCAGCGCCTTTGCGGCGGCGACGGCGTGGACAGATTGAGACTCCCAGACGCCCTGCGGAGGCGGTTGTCCACTCGAGACCAAGACCGGTTCGACCGGATCGGCGAGTACTTTATGTACGACGCCACGACAGTCTCGGCCAGTCACACAGACATCTCGTCGATCCGGGTTCCGAAGTCGCTCCCACTCGCCGGCATCCTGAAGAGATCGTCTGGTCGCCGCTAACTGATCGCGGTACTCGACCGGCGAGAGCGCGATCGGTTCGTCCTCGAGCGTTCCCGCAGGTGCCTCGAGCAGTTGCTCATAACGGGGCTCGAGCCCCCGAATCGCCTCGACTCGCGACGGTGGCTCCCGATCGGTGTCGTTCGTCCGATGATAGTATAGCTTCCGTGGACAGTACGCGGCCGTCCGCAGGTCGCTGAACGTAACGTACCCCGACACGTTCGGTGGTGGCCGCCCTATGGTATATAAACAGTCGCCCGTCGCCTCGAGTCACAACTCGAGGAGACGACGAACACTGTTTTACTCCGTTTGAAGGCGAGACAAGCAGTTGTGTGAGACACGCGGCAGTACCGAGTGGCCGGCGCGAGTCGACCCGAGAGTAAAAAAAGATCGTTAGAACTCCACGTTTGTTTCCATTCCCTCGGTAGCGTCCTCGAGGCCGTCTTCGCGGACGTCTGAGGTCATTCGGCCGGCGAGGTCAGCGTCGGCGAGGATGCTGTCGAACTCATCGCGGTAGCGGTCGTTTGCGGTTCGGGATTCGTCTTCTGCGTCGGCGACTGTTCGATAGCGCTCGATGTCGGCCTCACTGACGCCGTACTCTTCGGCGAGGGTGGCGTCGTCGTCCGCTCTGTTGCGGATCGCTGCGAGATCGACCCCGTCGG
>LFCJ01003878.1_pt1 | contig 10968 bp, 15 predicted proteins | sample 643141 | NCBI WGS metagenome assembly LFCJ01 (sample SAMN03766243, study PRJNA286221) | soda lake metagenome | biome: soda lake; feature: Kulunda steppe; material: water; isolation source: sample B1-Br-g2 brine of Lake Bitter-1 | place: Russia: Kulunda steppe | collected 2010-07 | reverse complement strand
TGTCCACATCCTGAGCCTGTCCTGAGCCTGTCCACGTCCTGAGCCTGTCCTGAGCCTGTCCACGTCCTGAGCCTGTCCTGAGCCTGAGCCCGTCCAACAGCACCCCCAGGCAAAATCCTTCGTCAGGGCACAGACAAGCACTTCAGACAGTCAGGCCACACACCCCACATGGCCCCCACATGCTCAGGCAAGCAGGCAACCAGCTGGGCCTGAAATGGCCAAGCCAAGCCAGGGCTGGTGCTCCTACACCCAGAGGCAGCATGGATCCCCTAAACCCTGAACCCTGAAAAAGCTGAGCCCTAAATCCCAAGAACCCCAACCCTTGACCCTAGCCCCCTCACCAGGGCCACGTGGCTGAGATCCAGTGTCTCCAGGGGCACGTCTGGCAGGCCAAAGCGCAGGAACGCGGCCAGGGCCATGTGGTCCTCGGCCTCAAGGTCGCAGCCAGCCAGAGACAGCGACTTCAACCTGGACGGGCGCGAGCACAGACGGCATATGCGTGCATGCATGTGGCGCCAGGTGTGGGAATGCACAGACGGCATATGCGTGCATGCACGAGGCGCCAGGTGTGGGAATACGCTGCCCTGATTTGTGTGTGGGCCGGCACGGTCGGGCTGCACGCAAGTGGCGCCAGGTGCCACAAACACACTCCATCGCTTGCAAGTGCACGGGTGCGCGCAGGTGTCACAAAATAATGCACACCCTCCTGGATTGAAGTGCGCACCTACACCCAGGAGCTGCTGCTGCTGCTACGGTGAGGCAGCGCTCACACAGCAAGCGTGGGCATGTGAGGGTGTAGACCCACTTATGAGTCTGCTGGCGTGCGAGCACGCTTCCCAGCGGTGCCTCCCCGCATGAGCCTCAGAAGGCACACCAAATCCCACCTTCCCCCAGGGCGCACACACACATGTATGCATACATGCATGCGTGCATGCATACAAATCTATACCGCACGCGTGCACGCGCACACACTTGTAGCAGCCCTTGAAGCGCGGCGCTATCAGGGCCCAGCCGATGTACTGCACCGAGGAGCCCAGTGGGTTCCAGGACAGGTCCAGCACCTCCAGCTGGCTGCACGCTGCCAGCGCCACGGCCACGGCCTTCCCCACCACCGGGCCCAGCTGGTTCTGGCCCAGGTCCAGGGACGTGAGGCGGCTCATTGTGCGCAGCAGCTGCTCCACCTGCAAGCGGGAGGGCGTGGGAGCAAAGGGGTGGGGCGCAGGCACCAGGACGCTCATTGTGCGCAGCAGCTGCTCCGCCTGCGAGCAGGATTGAAGGACGCATTGTTCTGTCTGTTCGTCCTCCACTGTGGAAGTACGGGAGTTCTGGGGAGGGGGTGGGACGCCAGGCGGTCCATCAGTGGTGCACAGCAGGTGGTCAGTCATGCACAGCAGGCAATCCATCAGCTATGCACAGTAGGTAGTCGATCAAGCACAGAGGCGGTCAGTCATGCACAGCAGGTGGTCAATCAAGCACAGAGGCAGCCAGCTACAGCCACACACACACACATACACACACACACACAAGTACACATTTACAGAGCACACAGCCTGCCAGCCCACACCTGCGGCGACGACCAGTCAGTGAGGCCGGTCTGCCGGAGGCTCAGGCTCCTCAGCGCCTGCATCTGGGGCAGCACCGGCAGCAGCGCCGTCAGGCCCTGGTCGCCCAGCGGGTTGCCGCCCAGGTCCACGTGCTGCAGGCACAGCCTGTGGGTGCGATGCACAAGTGCCGCACGCGTTAAAGCTGTGGGCGCAGGGGTGCAGTGCACAGTCGCCACCCAAGGTCCACAAGCTGCCAGCACAGCCTGGGTGCACAATGCATGAGGGTGCACGTGCAGAAGGCTGGGCTCAGGGGCACAATACATACCCTTGAAATGGGCGGAGCACGGGGGCACAGCGCACATACACTGCCCAGGTATGAGTGCTGTAAGCTATAGCCGTATCAGTGGTGATATGTGATCACCTTTATTGCACACACTTCTGACAGGCTGCCTGGTCCAGGCATTCCATGCCTCCCATGCACTCTACTTCACCTTTTTTGCCTTCCACTCACCAACACTCAGAAACGGGCAGAACGAGCTGCAACCTTCCAGCACCATCCCTCTCACTCACCGTAGTTTGGAAGCGGGCAGGGCAAGCTAAAACCCCCTAGCCCCTCATCCCCCTGTTTGTTGCTTACCACCACTCAGAGGCAGGCAGGGCCAGGGAGGCCGTGGGCCGCCCGAACGCTGTCACGAGCAGCGGGCAGCACTCTGGCGTGAGATTGGAGCTCAGGAACAGTAGCGACTTGAGCTTCAGGGTGCGTGCTGCTGGCAGCAGGGTCTCTAGCGCGGCCTGGTTCAGCACTGTGCGGGTGAACTGGATGGCTGCGAGCAGAGGGGCCGGTGGGCGGTGTGTCAGTGGGTCTAGCGCAGCAGCGCGCAAGAAGCGTGCATGATGCAAGGGGCTGATGCATTCTTCAGACATGGACACCAGGGAACAGTGCTTGGCGGGCCTGGCTACTCCTTGCTATACTCAAAGCCTTCCATGGTACGCCCATGGCCTTTATTGGTACGCCCATGGCCTTTCTTGGTACGCACTTGGCCTTCCATGGTACGCCCATGGCCTTTCTTGGTACGCCCATGGCCTTTCTTGGTACGCCCATGGCCTTTATTGGTACGCCCATGGCCTTTCTTGGTACGCCCATGGCCTTTCTTGGTAGAACCACATGTGCGCACACATGCACACGGCGCCGCATCGTGACCATGTTCAGCTCATGCATGGCAGCACGCAAAACAGCACAAGCAGCAGCAGCAGCAGCAGCAGCAGCAGCAGCGCTCACAAGTCAGGTGGTGGCATGTGGCAAGGACATCCGCGAGCGCCGTGGACACGACGCCGTTTAGCACCGCCCCCGTGATGCGCAGCTCCTGCCCGGGGTCGCTGTCTGCAAGCGCCTCTGCGATGGCCTGGTTGTAAGAGGCGCCCGCGGCTTTGGCTGCGTTCTGGTAGGCCACGGCAAGGGGGCCCAGCTGCGGGCAGGTGCGCATGCGGGCGTGTGCGCAAGCAAGCGCGTTTGCAAGTGGGCGCGTGCGCTGGGTAGTTGGACGCCTGACAGCAGCAGCTCAAAGGTGCCCTTGAGGGTGCTGCCACACGTGTAGGGGCCCATCACACACATGAGTGCCCATCACACACGAAGGTGCCCTTGAAGCTGCTGTTACATGCGCAGGAGCCTGCCTTACCCCCAACACACAAGATCAGGAATGGCAATTGTTGTACGCAAGCGCCTGCAAACACGTGCTTGCATTTGCTTGTACGCGAATACATGAGCACATGCACGCATGGCAAAAGTGCCGCAGGCTGCCAATGGCACCGTCAGATTGGATGCCTGCAGATGCCTGTGATGAATGTAATGTATCCAGTGCAAGCACAGCTGCCTGCTCCGCAGTCAATGTGGCTCTTCTTAATTCAGGATGCACAATGTGCCAAGGCAGTTCTTGACAGCCACTTAAAACGCAAATCTATGGTGGCCTCTTTGGAGAAGGCGAGATCCGCAAAGCAGCGCTGCCAAAGGGGCACAGCAGCACCAAGTAGCCCCCAGCATTTTGGGGTCTCCCCAAGATCCAGGTGGCTTCTTGGTGAGCAACCTGTGCTTGCATGTGACCAGAGCCTTCCTTGCACAAGATCTGACCTGAAGGTCAAGCCCTGGATCTGGCCTGCACACTCACATCCTCAGGTCTCTTTGCCCCCTTGGACCCCAGCACTTTGCACACTCACATCCTCAGGTCTCTGCACACTCACATCCTCAGGTCTCCTTGCCCCCTTGGACCCCAGCAATTTGCGCATGCTGCCTGAGATGCTGCCCCTGCTACTCTGGCCATCGAAGGAGGGGGGCCCACGCGCGCCTGAGGACGGCCGCCTTTCACGGAAAAGCCCTGCAGCGCGCGCGCGCGCGCGTGTGTGTGTGTGTGCGCAAATGCGCAGAGCCTAGAAATGTTGTGAGGCGCACTGGCCAGGGCCACATGGGTGCAGCACTCACAGCCCTTGGCTGAGAAGTGTGTGAAACACAGGGACAGCCTTGTCAGCTACAATTACATGGACAGCCTTGTCAGCTACAATTACATGGACAGCCTTGGCTGAGTAGTGCATCCAAATACATGGGCAGCCTCGGCCAGCCCCCATTCCTGTTCAGCGACCTGGTTATGGACATGCCTCAAGCGCGTGCGAGATGTTTCCATGCATTCAGCGACAACCATATGCCTCTTTCAGACTTGCCTAAAGGTCAGTGCAGAGCCAGCAGTAAGCCCTGCTGGAGTGCTGTCCCCATTGATGCTTGCACCGAAACACGCACAACCAAACGCAGACCTCGGACCCAAGGCAGCATCACACCTGCATACGCTGCTTTGTTTTGGCCAGGCTGTGTCTCACTTGCTGCTGTACCCCCTGTCTGCGTGTCTGCCGGTACTTGGGCCCCCTTCCCATCCTGCGCAGAGCAGGCAGCAAACAGCACAGGACACGTGGCAATGGCAACAGTGTGCAATGCACCGGGGCTCATCCTCAAATGCAGTGCTGATAATAGGCAGCCAAGGCATGGGGCAGCAGCGCTGACCACAGACTGTGAGCAGGAGGCGGCAGGTGAATGCAATTGGCTAAGCGGTGACACTTTTGGGGGGGCAGCTTGCTGATGGACCTCTGCTTTGCATCGCAGTCAATGGCATACACTTGCAGGCTGAAGCTGCGGCTTGGGATCTGCTGCGTGGAACAGCTTTCCCACCGCACAGATGGAAAGCCAGTCGCACAGAGGTGCAGAAAATGTAAGGGATGTGCTGTGTGAAATGAGCACACAGCTAGCTCACCGATGATCTTCTCCGGGGCCTTGCTCCAAACTTGAAGCTCCTGGGGGATGCGTTTGTGTTCTGAGACTCTTCTGCTTTAATTCTGGCTGTAGCAAGCTTTTGAGTTTTGTTTTTGAACTCAGTGGCCACATTGCGCACGCGCTCGTAGTCCATGGAGTCGAGACTCAAACCCCTGCACGTGTTGAGCAGCAAGCAGGGGCACACAGTCAGGTGTGAGAATGAGATTCTTACCCATGGCCTAGGTGGGCATAAGTGGTGGCAAAAGGCATTCATTGTTAAGGTGTCAGGTCTGGGGTAAACTGGAACTGGTAAAGCCTTTGTTTTCTCTTGGCAGTGTTCGCAGCTGAATGACATTTTGAGCTGCCGACTTGTGATGGCCATAACAATGTCCAGGGATCATGACTCACGTGGAGCTCCTTCTGTTCTTGAGTTTAATCTTGCCTGCTGTTATTTTGCCAAACACGTCCATGGCAATCCTGCGATCCTTGCTTGTCTGCAATGTGAATGCAATTGAGTATGTCTGCTACTAGCCTGTGTCATGAGCTCTCCATTTTGAAGCCAGGAGGCAGCAGGACGCAAGCACATAACGCAAGGTGGTGCAGGGTTTATGGGCTGGACCAGGTGTAAGAGGGCAAGGGCGAGACATCCAATAGCACAACATGCTGAGCAGGCATCAATACATCTTTGTAATTACCCTGTTGTCTGATCAGCACAAACAAGCATGCTTCATTGAATGAAAAGCCGCTAAGATCTCAAGTATTTGCACAGTTGCACAATGACGATTTTGTGCACATGCATGAACATGAATGTGTGTGCGTGTGTGCACACGCGCGATCATGTGATTGTGTGCACATATGCAAGCATGCGTGACGCAGGAGCGGGCGCCGCTGGCTCATGCATGTCGTTCGGTAAGTGAATACATGCCCACCATTGTGTCGCTATGCTGCCAAGGAGCACAGGTGGCTGTAGAGCTGCGGCGGTTTGGAGATGTTGGCCCCTTCTTGCCTCCGTCCACTCCGGTTGTCTGTTGCAAATGCCGAGTTGCCGCGTTCAGCACATCTGGCATGCACCAGATCTCAAGTTCATACCTGCAGCACACAAACATGCGATCTGGTCAATTTATCATGCCCATTTATGGGCCAAACAATCTTAAGTCTGTCCTGCAACGTGTAATGTGCCTCTCTAAGCATGTGGGGCCGGCGATTGCCTCAAACCTGTTCTGAGTTTATGAGACACTGCACAAAGCAAGCGTACCGGTCCATGCGCATGTACGAGAAGGGCGGAGAGGATAAAGAATACTGTTCCTGGGATGGTATCAGGCGATAACTCTGTGGATGGACAGAGCGTATGACCGCACCTCTCCTTCTCCAGCTTGTCCTGTCTCCTTATGTTGCGCTCTGCAACAAGCGCCAATTGGTGAGGCAGGCGCGGCCATGCTGATGGCTTCAAGCCTTCAGGCCCAGCGAAAATACGGACCAACCGATCATGCTCCTCCTGCACCCGGGCTGCACAAGCAGGAGCGACAGGACGATTTGACCTTGACAGGACAGTGTCTCTTAGTGGCCAGCTGGTTCAAACAATGTTACAGCTCAAAACTTTGCTTTGAACGTAGATGGGCCATGAAATACTTTGAGGAGACACAATGTCCTTGCATGCTAAGGTCCAAGGGCACATGTCTCCTCAACATGTTCCCAAACAGACCTTCATATGTAGCAGCTCGTTCCTTGTGCCACTTGTCTCTCAGGAATTCTTTAGCTTGGGCCTCGGCCTCTCTGCTGCGGGCCATGCTTGCAACTATGCGACTTGCCATATTTGCTATGTTTGAATGTTTTAGATTCCCACATAGAATTTCTCACAATTCTTACATTTTGAGCAAGATACCTTTGTTCATCCATTATGTTTTTGTGATTTGCACCATCAATTCCACAAAAAATATAGTTTGGTGTATTATTTTAAACCGTAATTGGAGGTCAATTACGAGCATGGAATCTAGATGAAGCTGCATGTTAACAGTCTGCTCCTGCTCTGTTGCCTCCTGTCTAGCCAAGCTCTGGGCATTAAGGATGGTTTTGATGGGATTGCAGGCCATGGGCGAGGCCCACTTGGCAGCCTGGCCGCGATGCGTGCGAACGAGGGGGGGTAAGAGTGAAACCACGCACAAGCAAGCTGCACAGGATACTGCAAGCTGCAGCTGCGTAAGAAGTTCATTGAAGGAGATCAACATTGCTCATTTGCTTTTTTACCTTCTCTGCTCATTTGCAGGCCAAATAAGCATTTGCTGCTTCTAGGGCTGCTCGATGGCAGCATAGCAGGACTGGACTCAAAGAGTGGCAGCCTGCTCTGGACGTATGACACAGGCGCTCCTTTGGTGCGTGTCCACACCTGAAATGCAGCCACATCTCCAAATGGCAGGCACTTTGCAGGCCCAAGCAGTGCCTAGCTGCTGCGTTGGCAGTGGCCGCGATCAGCAGTGGGGCCATCCTTCCCTGTCAGCAGTGTGGCCATCCTGCCAAGGTGTGCACATGGGTGTCCTTCTTGTCCAGGTATCTGTGAGTCAGTCCGAGGCTGTCTCTGGGGATGTGAGCATCTTTCCGGGTGTCGATGGATCCCTGTACGCTTACGCTGCAAGCCAAGGCGGGGAAGAGCCAACCCTGCAGGTGAGGCCTGCAGGTACAGAGCCCTGTGTCAGATTATGATTGGATTGATGAACAAGAAGTATCTCAAGCTTACGCAAGGATGCTTGGGCATCACTCTGGCGGGCGTCGGTCCATGGCACTGAATGCTGTAGTTGTCATGTGTGTGTGTGTGTGTGGCAACTCCAAGTTGCATTGGTTTGCCCTGCACCCACCCCTGTTGCCTTAGCCTGAAGCAATGGGCAGTAGGGAAGCAAATGCTGATCTCAGCCCACTTCAGCCAAGCTATCTGTTTGTGTCGGAGGACTCGAGAGTTGAATGCCAGAACGCCGGATGGAGACCTGCCATGGCACCCCAGGGATGCCAGCTTGAGGCCGGGACGCACATGTGACCCGCCAGGGCCATGGCTCATACAGCTGTCCTTCCCTTCCTAACACCCACTCGTGCTGCTTTTGAAGTCAACCCGAGGCCTGTCTGGCAGCGGGTCGGACCCACAGGTCCACGTGTGCATGCTAAGCCTGGGCCCAGCCCGTTGCGCCGCCAGGGCCAAGGGGGAGGGCCGGGGCGGCAACCGCTTTGCCAGCCTTCCCCAACATGCAACCCCCCCCTCAGCCCTATGCTGAGGCCTGTGCCTCCCTCTTCCCCCCCCGCTGCCTGCGCAGAGACTGCCGATGACGCTGCCGGAGCTAGTGAGCTCGTCGCCGTCCATGACCGAGGACGGCAGCATAGTGCTGGGCATGCGCGCAAGCAACGTGTTTGTGCTGGACATGGCCACTGGCCAGCTGCTTAGGATGCTGAGCGGCCTGTCTGGCAGCGTGCAGCTGGAGGGCGAGGAGCTGCGGGGTGAGAGGGGTGGGGGTGGGGGACGGCTTTCGTGCTAGCGCTCAGCTGCGTGCCTGTCTGCCACTGTGTTCGGGTACTCATGTGCGCTTGTGTACGTGTATGTGTGTGTGTTTGTGTGTGTGTTGGGGCTGGAGCTGGGGTTCTGCTGGGTGAGCAAGCAGCAGGCCTGTGCAAGTATTTGTCATTGGGTGTCAAGGGCCTGCTTCCTTTCTGCCACAAGTGATTGGGTGAGGTAAGCAGCCGGATGTGAGAATTGCTAGGGACGGTGTGCATTGGCCAGCAGGTCAAACTCACTTTTGTGTAAACGCCGCTGGGGATGAGAGGCTGTAAGGCTTGACAAATGCGTGTGGTCCTTAGATGCTTTGCGCGCGCGCACAGGAGCCATCTGGCAGCGGACATTGGCGTCAATGTGCTTGTGCATGGGGAGTGTATGGCGCATACTCATTGTCTGCGCTAGTGTGCTGGTATTGGCAGTGGCTCCCTGGCAAGCGCATGGGGGAGGGCATGGCAAAGCACTTTCGTATGCTGCATCGCCGCATCAAAGCTGCCCATGTATGTCTTAGAGTCATACCTTGGCTCTTCATCTTCTTGCATCACAAGCTTGATCAGTGACAACCCTGGTCAGCTACAGCCGTTTTGGAGGCGTTACAGCTTCAAGATCAATGCCATCAAAGCCATTGCAAAACCAGCCTCAGCCATGGAAGTCACTGCAGCTCTGGAGCTGCCCTCAGCCATAGATCTAACGCCCTTGCCCAAAAAAGCTTCACCCTGGTCTCCAGAGCAACCCTGACTGCCTTGTCTCCCTTGCTGCCAACTAGAAAATCCAGACTTGTGGATGCTGATAATTATGTAGACCCGTGCATGCTGCTCTGCCTGCAGGCCACCACTTTGAGGCTGCTATTCCCTCCCGAGTATGCGCACTCACGCACGCGCCCATGACATATGTTCTGACCATGTGCATTCTTGTGTGTTTGTGTGTGTGTGTGTGTGTGTGTGTGTGTGTGTGTGTGTGTACAGGCCTGCAGTTTGAAGCCACCTTTGACCCGGAGACCATGGTGCTGCTGGGGCGCGAGGACTTCGTCGTGCGCTCGCTGCACTCTGCCACAGGGCAGGAGACATGGAACGCCACCTTTGGGTGAGGGCTGGTGCTATTGCCAGGAGAAAATGCTATGCGGGAGGGCTGGCAACTTGGCTGGGTGTGGATGCCGGCATTAGGGACATTTTGCCAAGAACGGGCTGATTGGGTGTGCTGCAGTGGCTGCGTGGTCAGGCGCGGAAAGGCATGAGTAGATTCTTGTTGTCTAGTTGTGGGTGGACTGTTGCGACTGTCCTGTGCTGCCTGTCCCAGGGAAAGTGGTGGATGGGTGGATGGATGGGTGGGCGGGGCTAAGCGGCTAGAGGTGCTGCGCTGCCACCACTTTTTTTGTTACAGGGAGCTCGCATGCGCTTGTTGGGAAGGCACAGAAGCGCATGTGCGTGGAGGTAGGCTGTGGCCAGAGGGTCCACGACCACCACAAGGACCGGGTGCTAGAGGAAAAGGCTAGCCATTCCATACTATTGCCTGAGAGGGGCAAGGGCGCAGTTCCCTGCCGGACGCATGATTGCTGCATGGTCTCCTGCGTGAGCGCTTGCGCGCAAGCACACATCAGTACTCGCCTGCATACACGTGAGCACCCAAGCGCGCAGCACACACCTGTCAACGTGACTGAGCACCCATCACTCCAAAGTGAAGCGCTCACGTGCACCAGCTGTGCTCCTGCTTTGACGCCTGCGGCTCCTCAAAAACAACGGTGCGCAGGCGCATCACGCATCTGTCTCAGGGCTCCACCGCGGCCACGTACGTGCCCCCCAGCCCCGCAACAGCAGCAGCAGCAGCAGCAGCCACCACGCAGCCCACGCCAGATGACTTGAACGGAGATGGCATCGCGGACGACCCCACCTTCTTCTGGGGAGACGCCCCAGAGGACGACGCCCCCTCCCTGCACTGTGGGTGCCTCCCCTGTGTGGTGCGCTCAGTCCACATCCCATGCGCGCCGCGCTTGCGCGTGCTGCCCTGCCGGCGCAGTGCCCGCGCATTGTGCGGCACAGCCCACCCCCGTGTGCTCTGCCTGCAGTGCTGCCATGGCAGCTCACCTTTCGCACGCCCACACAATGCCAACGCACCTGCACGCCCACACCATGCCAACGCGTAGCGCCTGGTCTGCAGCGCAGCCCACGCCCTACAGAGTATGCCTGGCGCATAGCCCACCTTGCCTTGCACATGCGCATGTGCGTGTGCCAGTGCTCAGAGTATCAGTGCACTCGCACAGGCGCGCCCTGCCCACCGCGTGCGTGCGTGTGCTCAGGCAGCAGCAGCAGCAGCCTGGTGCCCGCGGAGCTGAGCCTTCCGGGCTTGGAGGGCCACTGCCTCACCGTCCGGGCAGACAACACGCTGCAGGCCTTTGACCAGGCCACCGGGTACCGCAGGTGGGCTGTGGGTGTGAGTTCTTCCACTCATGGATGGCACTGGGACGTGACCAAGCCAAGAGTGGGTCCTGGTTGGCCTCCTGACCCGGCCACCAGGTGCTACCTGGCCAGATGTCCACTGGTGCTGAGAGAGAGGGAGGGAGAGAGAGAGAGGGAGAGAGAGAGAGAGAGAGAGAGAGAGAGAGAGAGCGT
>LFCJ01003876.1_pt1 | contig 10969 bp, 15 predicted proteins | sample 643141 | NCBI WGS metagenome assembly LFCJ01 (sample SAMN03766243, study PRJNA286221) | soda lake metagenome | biome: soda lake; feature: Kulunda steppe; material: water; isolation source: sample B1-Br-g2 brine of Lake Bitter-1 | place: Russia: Kulunda steppe | collected 2010-07 | reverse complement strand
GCACAGGGCCGTGGACCACCTACATGACCTGCTGCTCACATGCTTCTACGCGCACAGGGCCGTGGACCACCTACATGACCTGCTGCTGCCCCCCTACGTCACCACCCACAAGCCCTTCCCAAGGCCTGCATCCAGCAGGCCTGGTGCCGCCGCCGCCGCTGCCGCCCCGAGTCGCTCGTTCTCTGTGAGCGCCACAGACGCCCTGGGGCGGCAGCAGGAGCGCCACCAAGGCAGCCACCAGGCGCACGACTTCCGAGTTGCAAGCGCCGTGCCGCCCCCCCGCCGCTTCCACGCTTCGCCGGTGCACAGCAAGCCCGGATCCCCTCGGATCCCGCCCCTCTCAGCAGACGTTGCCCTCCCGTCCTACAGGTGGCTTTTGCATGCAGTCAGCTCACACGGGGTGGCACGGATGTTGCCCAGGTGTTGTACCGCATGTTGCACTGCTTGTTGCTTGGATGTTGCATTGGCTCACATGCACGCGGTGGCAGGGATATGGCTCAGGCAGCAGGCTCAAAGTTGCTGTGATGCGGTGTGCAGCAAGAGTGCTTGCATGCAGAGCAAGCCGCCCTTCAGGGTAGGCACGCCACCCTGTGCGGGGAAGTTTGGTGTTGGCCGTGCATTTAGTAGCAATCTGTGTGTGACGCCTGTGTCTGATGACAAGCAGAGGAGCTGGGCATCACAAGCATGAATTGGAGCATTTGTGGGTCCATATGCGAAAGTGTTTGTGGGTGTGCCTGCATGTATGTGTGCCTGCATGTGTGTGTGTGTGTGTGCATGTGTGTGTGGGTGTGTGTGTGCATGTGTGGGTGTGTGGGTGTGTGTGTGTGCAATTGTGGGTCAGCACAACCAGACACAGGGCACGGGTATTGCCCCTCGCAAGTGGGCACCCCCAGCCCGACCATCTGTCGCTGGCTGTGTGCCTTGCCCCTCTCAAGCTACTAATACAACCTAGCCGTCCTCCTCCCCTCTCAACCCTGCTCTTCCCACCTAGCCCTCGTTCTCCCCTCTTAACCCGGCTCATCCCACCTTGCCCTCCCCCTCCCCTCTTTCACCCTGCTGATCCCATTCAGCTCTCCTCCTCCCCTCTCAACCCTGCCAATCCCACCTAGCCCTCATCCTCCCCTCTTCACCCTGCTGATCTCACCCATCCTTCCTCCTCCCACTCCTCCTTGCAGTGTGCTGGGGCCAGATGTTAGCAAGCCAACCTTGGAGGAGCGCGCTGTGCAGGCGCTTGATGCAGTCCACGATACGCTCACTTCCTCCCTTCTGCTGGCCACCAGGGACGCCAAGGAAGGGGGGGGCGGAGGTGCTGGTCCTGGAGAGGAGAAGCACCAGGCTGACCAGGCGCCCCTCTCTCTTGATGCGCTTTGCCGGCAGGTAAGGGCTGCATGCACGCCTAGGCGCCATGGCACCCAGCAGGGGAACCTGGATGTTTGCCTCGTGTGGGGGGAGCTGCTCATTGCACCACGGCCCGGCAGGACGTTCTGGAGACCAGGGAACAGGCTGCAACAGGCGTTTGCTGCGGCACCATGCTGTGCTCGCTGTGCTCGCCCCCAATCCTCCTCCCCTTGCCTGCTGCCGCGGGAGCCTTACGTTGGTAGCACAGGACCGCTGTTGAGGGGTGGTTTGGCCGGTACTTTTGAATGGTCATTCTTTGGCGTGCCATTGCGGCTCAGCAAGCGTTTTTATGTGGCACATAAACGCCGGGTATTGGCATTGGCACAATGCCGTGTTGAGTGGCCATAACTGTCTTGGCAGGAGCCAGGGGCGCAGACCATGCCGGGCGCATGCTCTTAACCCGGCCAAGCGCGGGCAGCATCGCGCTGATGCCCAATAAGGGTGGCTTCGTGCTGGGCAGTGCACAACACAGCTGCCCCTATGGCGGGGCTGAGGGCAGGACAGGGCCCTTTCCACCTTTGGCCTGCCTGCGCATATGAGCCTGCCGCTGCCACGTGCAGAGCTCTGATCTGGAAGCCGCGCTCTCGGCGCTGTCCGCGCTATCTGCTGCCGCGCGCTCTCTGACGGTGTCTTCGCGGCTGCTTCCCACGTACTGCAGCTTTGAGCATGCCCGGGTGAGGCCTGAGGGTGTGGGTGTGGCTGTATGCTGTGTGTGAGCTTCGCGCGTTGAATGGCTCCCTGCGCACTGTGGCTACGGACATGCCCGTGTAGGGTCCAGCTTGGATGCACGCCCGGCTATTATTTCAGAGCAACACCATTACAAGCAAATCTATAAGGGTTCAAATGTGCCCCCAGGCCTGCAAAGCCAGGGCTTTGAGGTGCTGTACCGCTGTGCCTGCTGCAAAGCCACAGTGCACTGGCCTGGCGCTTTGCCTGAGCCTGCGTGCTGGCATGGGGTTGATGCAGGCGAGGAATGCATTTTCCTTTGCATTTTGCGCGCATTGGTGGGCACAGAGTGAGCCCCAAGGGCATGCAGTGACCGATTGTTGCAGGAAGGATGAGCACTGAGGGTGTCAGCACAACCTCTGACTCCCTTGGCAGGGGCAGCCTCAGCTTGCTCTGCTCCAGGGCCTCACTCCACATGCTTTCTCTGCCTTTGCTGCTTCACCGCTTCACCACCTTGCGTCTGCACTCTGGCCGCTATGTCCTCACATCATGTGACATGATTCATGTCTATGCCCTGACTCATGTAGCCAGCAATGCTGGCAAACCATCTGGAGCCCCTCATGGCCAGCTACGCATCCTCCATCGGGCACCAGAAGACGAGTGGTAGAAGGATGGCAGACAGCGTAGCTGAGGTTGCGAGGAAGGTAAATATTCTGCTTGTGCACCTAAGGCTCTGAAACTGGTCATGGCTGGTGCTCTCGGTGCTGGCTGGCCTGAAGGTGGGCTTGTTGCAGGGAACGGCGCTCGCAAGTGTGCTGGTGACGTGCCTGGCCCTCGACATGGCTGAAGGTGCATGTGCACATGGCACTTAGCAAGCACAGCAGTAAAGGACATCTCCGTATGGGGCTATCTATGCAGCTCGTTCCTTGGTCACTCTGCTCAAGATTGAGCGCATGCAGGTCACTGGCCTGGCGGCAGCGCATGGGTGACATGTTTGCATGGTCAGTGCTGATGAGGTCAACGCTTCAAAACTGGGCAGCAATACGCAGCACTCAGAAACGTCCCGTCCCGTCCTTACTCTGCTTGCGTGGACCCAGCACTGGTTCCCTGCAACACCTGGTACAGGACATCCTGCTCCTCAGTGCCCAATTGCTGACTTGGCTTCACCCTCTCTCCTTCTCTGAGGCTTAGCAACACTGTGGCAAGACACCAAATACAGAGGTGCTACCCTTATGTTACGTCCAGGTTATAAAATGAATGCTTGAGGCTGGTTGCACAGCATGTTAATGCCATGTCAAGGACCTTGGGAAAGGGCACTGCACCTAAACAATGCGTACAGCAGGGGCTGACCACGGCTGCAGACTACGTGCGAGTGTACGTACAGACGGGCATCCTAGATGCCCTCATTGCGCAGCTGTACCATGACGGTGGTGGTAACTCACCTAAAATCACAAAGGCCAAGTTCCACACCAAATGGGAAGACCAGATCGGTGAGAGAATGCGGGGCATAGATCAACAGTAGTGATGGTGAGGGTGGAGAGTGTGCATACAGAATCGAGATTGGCGAGGGGGTATGCATTGACAGAATAGATGAGCAAGAAAGCAGGAGCAAGCATAACTTATCCATGTGGTGCAGGCTGTGTGTGGAGTCATCCAGAGCATGTCTGATGAATGCTTCTCTCCAGATATCTCCTTCATTCAACCTGGGCAATAAGCCAGGTAGTGTCCTTGCATGCCCTCATCTCTATGTGTGCTTCCCCCGTTGCTTGCCCAGCTCTCATCCGTGCACTGAACTTTCAGCTTGTGAGAACGTGCAAACAGCAAATGATCAATGCGCTTCCCAGGCCCGCAAGGCTCGTGCGTCAGAGAACTTGAGCCTCAAACCTGCCTGCTCCCTCATGCCTGTATTTCCAGGGCACGACTTGAGCTGCAAATTCTATGAGGAGATACCGCGGCAGCAACAAGAGCAACAGCAAGCAGATGCAGGCTCACAGAAAGTGGAGATCAGCCGCTACAACCTTGTGGTCCCCACCCTCCGTCCCTCAGGCCCAGGTGGGCGTAGGGCTGCCGTGTGCTGTGGGTGCAGGGCTGCCGTTTTTTGTGGATGTAGGGCTGCTGCAGGCAGGAGGTGCGGGGCTGCCATGGGCTACATGTGCAGTCCAGTTGTATACAGCCTGCAGAGAGGGTGAGCTCTGTAACCCGAGTGGGCGCTGTCCCTGCAAAGCTCGTGCTTCAATTGTCCTTGCTTGTGCAAAGTTTTCAAGTTTGCCAGCAGTGCTTCAAACTAGGCTGCCCTGAACACGGGCAAGCCAGCCAGGTGAGCCCTTCCAGAGGCACAAGCTTGACAAGGGCCTGCCGAGGTTGCTTAGGCTGGGGCAAGACGCAGCTAGGCCTGTGTTTGTGTCTGTTGCTTGGACAGGGGCTGCGCGTCAAGCGGCGGCAGCGACGGCCCTGCTGGAGATAGGGCGGTCCCATCCGGAGGCCTTTGAAGCTGTTGCAGGTGCGTGCGCATGCTGCACATGCAAATGCAGAGTGCTGGGCAAGGGAGGCATGGGCTGAGCTGCCCATCAGGGTCGCAGCTGTGCTGGCAGGGAACGAGTGGGGAGGGCCAGGGCATGCAATTGCTGACTAGCCTCTGATGAGAGTCAATGGGGGGCATGCGCAGGCTAAGGCGTGCGTAAAGCTTTTTGCACCCAATTCCAAAATGCTTGAAGCGGGGGGCAGGCCCAGATTCCTGCAAAGGCTCAGTGCAGCTGTGGCCACAGCTGTGTGCCTGTGTGGGTGCAAGTGTGGGTGTGGAGGCGGGGGAGCAAGCTTGTGTCAAGGAAAAGGGTGGGTCATGGGTGGGCAAGTGTGCAGCAGGCGAGAATGTAGCTGCCCAGGTACATTTGGCCAAATTGCCTCGGATAAGCTCATAGCACAAAACACTTGGTCCAGATGTCCTGTGAGCGGCTGAACCAGCTTACCTTCTGCTCGTCCCATAAGCGCAAGTATGGAGACCATGATACCTGGTCTATCTAATAGAAGTTTGGCATGGCTTTGAAGCGTTTGGCTTATATCGGTGCAGGCGCGAGCAACACTGCCAGGGATGGGCACACCATCCCCAGCCTGTGCAGCCTGCTCCTTCTGTTTTGCTCGCGGCTCAAGATCCTGTCCCCTTGCTCCTTGCTCACGGCTGTGTAGGCGATGAGTGCGCCATCCCCAGCCTGTGCAACCTGGCCCTGGACAACAGCATGGACATGGCCCCCCGCCTCGCAGCGGTCGCTCTAGTTGCCGCCGCTGTGAGCTGCGGCTCAGAGGACTGCAAGGAGCTGGCCGTCAGTAAGGGTGCATTTGAGGCCCTGGTCATCCTGATGGACAGCGACCACAGGCAGGTGAGGCCATCTTGGCAGGCAGTAACCATTGGCAGATGAGGCTGCGCCGCAGGCGCCTCAAGGGGAATGCTGCAACTGCTTGGGTGTGCGGGCCTGCCAGGGTGGCAGCATGCACAAGGCATGGGCGGGGGAGGAAGCAGACTGGAGGATGAGCAGCAGCATGGGTGTGACCTGGGGCGCGCGTGTGCTTGGGGTGGGGTGAGGTGCATGGCATGCAACATGCGCGCACAAGAGAGGCCTAAGGGTGTGCTGCAAAGTCAGGCGCGTGTGGATGCCTCAGGGGTATTTGGGGCGTGCATTCCGACAAAGCTGCAGCCGAGGCGGTTGGATGCTGTTTGCGCAATGGGGAGCAGGGTTCGGGGCAAGGCTTAGGGATAGGGTTTGGTAGGCGTTTTGGGGAAGAGTGAGGGTTGGGGATCAAGGTATGCACACTTGACAGTGGGGCTTCGGAGCACTTAACTCAAAATGATTGCCCATCCAGGTCGGTGCAGGGCCCAACTACTGAAAAGCCCATCCATGTCATCTGTGACGCAGGGATCAAATGGTGCCAAGGCTTGGGTCATAGATGCGCTGGTCGCGATCGGCTTGAGCGAGAGCCTGAGAGCCTTGATCGCCAATAGCATGCACAAGCGCGCTGAAGACGGGGGCAGGAGCAGCCCCCGGAAGAATCAGCGCCAGTCGCAAGCCGCCCAGAAGCTCACAGCTGCGTACAAGTTGCAGGTGGGTTGAGGCAAGCAAGTGCAGCCGCGAGCCGCAGGTCTGCGTTACTGCTGCTTGTCTAGGCCTGTGCCGCAAGTCTGTGCGGCAGGTCTGTGCTGCAGGTTTGCGCCGCTGCTGCTTGTCTGCGCTTGTGACGTGATGCACTGGTCGCAGGGGGTGCGCCGTGGCGGATGGAGTCGCGGGCGGCACAGGGATAACGATGCTTCGACACGGATGATGATGCTTCCGCAGGGATGATGATGCTTCCACAGGCATGGTGATGCAAGATCAAGAGGTTAGGAGGTGCATACACATGGTGGAAAACCGGGAGGTGCATGAACATGGTGGAATACCGGGAGGTGCATGAACATGGTGTGTAATGGTCCCCACCCACAAAACAGCCACCTCACAGGCCTCTTGCTGGCTCTTGCTTCATGTCCACAGACAGAGGAGCAGGTGCTGTCCGCCATTCTCCACACGCTGTGGGATGTTCCACTGCAACTTGTGGCGCTGCTCTCCACCGATGCTGCAAAAGGCGGGAGGTGAGAAAACAGGTGCACGTGGGCCACCCTTGCACAATTGTACCTGCCTGCCCCACACCTTTGAACGAAGTCAATCAAGCTGGGGTTGGCAGCCAAAAGCTTGTTGCCCTGGCAGTTGTTGCCTGGAGTATGGAGGATAGGGCAGCCTCCCCTCCCTTTGGCTGACTGCGGGGGCAACTTCCTTAGGTGTGGCGGGGGAGGTGTCCGCGCCCACGAGTGGGGTATCTGTGGGAGGGGCCAGCCTAAGTATTGATTCTGTTCTTAGACACTCTTGAGGTGGGGAGGGGTTGGGCTGCAAGGTGAGCGGAATTGCAAGGTACAAACAGGCGCATTCTGTGGACGCGGTGATAAGGTGGTAGGCTGCTGCTATGCAGCACCTGCATTTCTGTTTATGATGTGCTCATGTAGGACTGTTGAGCCTGTGACAAGTTGGAAACCTGTTGGCCTGTTGGGTTGCACAATTAGTTGACCACATGTGTGTGCAGGACAATTGAGCCTATGACAATTGAGCCGCTGCACCGCCTTGGGGAGCAGGCCGCCATGGCAATCTCAACGCTGGCTTTGCAGGACCCATGTGCCAAGAGACTGGCTAAGCGCATGGGGATCGCAAGCCACATCAACATTGTCTTCCTCCAGTCAATAAAGGATGCAGATCTACACGAGGCACTGCTGAAGCTAAAGGCGAGGCTTTGAAGGGCACACTCAAGGGCCGGAGCACATGTTTGGCTGGAGACGTGTCGAAACCTGTCAGCCTATGAGTTTTGAGGTCATGAGCTTTTGCAGAAAGCAAGCATCCCAATAATGTTGGAGTGTGGCAGCGCTTAAAATGTCTTGATATGTTGATGCGATGGCAATCTTTGTTTTAAGCTTCTCTTGTTTTCTTTCGGTGCTTAGGCCCTAGGTGACTCTTTTCCCTGAATTGATGTAGGGAGTGCTTCACTGCCTATGTAGTTTTTCTTTTTCTTTGTTTTAAGATCATGTGCTTGTTGGGTTTCCGTGCCAGTTACCCAAGAAGTGTCCCTTGCTTACAACTTGTTAACTTGCTTACCCTTGGCAAGCAGAGATCTCTAACTCTAGAGCCTCTTAATAAAGGCAGAACAATTACAACTTGAGGGGTTTGCTGTTTGTGTATACATGGATACACTGCGTTAAAACTACTAGTAGTTGCAAACGTTTGCAACAAACTACCTTGAAGGTACATGAGGGTGACAAGGGTGACAGGAAAAGGCTTTCAGCCAAGAAGTGCGACTGCAAGCCTGTTCATAAAAAACCTATCTGTGCATGAAGGAAGAAATCAAGCTCATTGTCTTCCTGGCCCAGATAAGCAGACATATTGTTGAAACCTGTGGGAGGAAATAGGTTAGGTTAGGTTACAATGGGTTAAGACCTTCAGTCGGATGGGTTGGGCCAGATGCGGGAGGAAATAGGGGCGCATAAGTCCTTCGGAGAGAACCCATGCGTGGATGGGTGCAGAGAAAAAGGACGTGTTGCTCATCTTGTGCATCATTAGCGTCAGACAAGTCTCAAGTAGGGGAGGTCAGTTGAGTTGCATGTCAGCTTGTAAGATCTTTCTCGCAGTGGAGCTGTTGCTTTGGATTCAAGTATTGTGTAGCCGCACTGCCACCCGAAACCAGTTGAACTGTAGAGGCTCTAGACCACACTCGCGCATGACGCACCATGAAGGCTTTGTGTCCTTGACCAGAATCCTCTTGAGCATCGTCACCAGCTATTTTTGTTAAGGATAGTCCATTTCTTTGCCTCGTTGTAAGAATGGGGTGTCCCAAACCTGGCTTGCATACATACCAGCAGGAATTGCGTACGTTTTAAAACATCCTAAAATTCTAGGAGCCACATGTGTAACCTGCTAGTAAGGTTATGTTCCCGTATGAAGTGTTTGATGAGGAAAGTACCAGCTGTGAATGGACGTAGCGCTGCATCAGCTGCATTATTCAAATTGACATGTCACAATTCATGCCCAGGTATTTGAAGGAGTCTGTGTAGGGGAGTGCGCCATCACAAATTAGAGGGGGCAGATTGCTGGTGTGAGAGTTGAAGCACATCACCTCAGACTTTTATGTATTGACAGTGAGAGACTTTCTTCGCGCGTACGCTCATAGTTTGTTCGACATGGTCTGTGGTTAGGGTATTGAAGGTGCACAAGCACAGCTTGCTTGTGCAGCTCAATGGTGACCGCCGATTTCTTGGGCTTGAAGATAAGTCAGCTGCAGAAGTAGCCGTGCTTCGGCCTTAACTGTCCTTCTATTACTTCCGAAGGCTTTCAATTGTATTTTCTCGACTTTCTCTACGCACCGTACAATTTTGAAAAATTAAATTTTAATACTCATTCTCCGGTGCGCATCAGTTGGACTGCATGCAAGCGCAGTACGTTGAATGCCCAATCACTGCAAGCTTGCCGGCTGAACTTGAAGGGACAGTATTGTTCCAGGATGTGCAACATCTAGTCACTGTGTCACAAGGCAATAGAGTAGGACAGACAGCCAAATCTCCAGAGGGTGCACCTTTGTCTAAGAGTGTGCAAAGGAAAGGAGGGAGCTCATTCAAGTTTGATTCAAAAAGAGCAATAAATGGTATTGGTGGTGGCTCAGCATATGAGAGCCGAGGAGATGGTCTGCTGGAAGGCGGGAAGACAGCAACACAGAGGTAAGTATGCAAACTGTGAATGCTCAAGGTGTATAATCCTGCAAAATGTTCTTTGGTGTCGCCACAATAGCTGGCTTTGTCAGCGCTGACAAAGAGCGCCTGCCCTCTTGGGACAGGAGCACCTGCCAATGTGTATCTTCTTCGTAGTGCATTGTTCTCGCACTTCATTGACCTTGAATGTGTGCACTTTGTTTCTTTATGACAGAGGCCAGTTTGTGCACTTGGCTCCTGGTGCACTGGAAGGCAGCAACGCGGAGCGAACGCTCCAGGAGCTAGATGCTTTGGCAACTCAACGGCGGCAGCCCCTGCAACAGTCTACAAGGCCGCCTGCTGCTGCAAAGTACAGCTCTGTTTTAAGCGCGGCTGGGAGTTTGCTCGATGACATAAGCTGATTAGAGCTAGGTCAGCAGGGCAGCACTTGTGTGGAAAATATGACACTGCCTTTTCACTAAGCTTAAAATGCTCCTGCTATGCTTGGTTTCTTTTGATGACTTTCGACTTTGCCCCCATTGCCCCCCATTATGCCCCCCCTCCTTGGTCGAGTTTGATGCTTTCCGTCTATTTCAAACATCTTTAACTATTGTGTTAATTAAGAATTCAATTTGACAAGATGTTGCGGCGTCCCGCCCATGAACTCATGACAGTTAGGAAGTCTGAGGCGCTTCCCATCAGGGTCAAGCCTCATGTTGGCTCACCAAATATGAACGGTAGCAGAGGCCTGAGGTGAGTGCTCAATATAATGCCAATTCTGAGGTGACCTCGCGAGGTGATTGATCCACATGCCTCCGGAGAGGTGGAGGACCTGCCCTCTTTCGTTTTCTATAGCTTGCAGTCAAGCAAGTGCAGTTTTCTCCAACTTATGCCAAAACGATGGGCCGGACACTATTAGCAGTAATCCTCTCCACTTTGCCAGATTGATGGCCCCAGCTGGGCGAGAAGTAGATGTGGCCCCGCTGTTTCAGCCATTCAAGCTTCCAGGTAGCTAGTATCCAAAGCACTCTTGGATCAGAGGCATTGGGTGCTTGCCAGTATTGGCAAGCCATTCAACTTTGCATGAATACCACCGCCCTAGTGTTGTTGTTTACCGTCCTCAAAACGTCCAGACTCTGGCCTCCATGGAAAATTGCGGGCAGTTCAATACCTGGTAGACTCTGATTGTGTCAAGCCACACTGTTGCAGGCGGAGAGCAGCTGGAAAATAGGATGGTCTATCCTCCCTTGACGAGGTGCCGTGCTTTTGACACCATACCTCGTCCAACCCTGGCGGATGGCGGGCCTTGGATGGCTGAGTATTGTGAGTCCTTACTCCAAGTTTGCATAAGTTTAGGACAGACAGACCTTATCCACTCGTCAAAGAGGACAGCTCAAGAGTGTGCACCCACTTGGTTGAGTTGCTGTGGTTGCACAATTCTTCCGCCTTCACCTGGCAACTTAATCTCATTCCTGCGTATTACAGCCTATGATGTCTGATGTTTCACAATGCCCGATGCCTTTCAATGCTCACCTGATGCTCGAGACTGCCTGCACCTGGTTGCAAAAGGGTTGTACGCAGGCACACCGTATGACCCTTGGTGTGACCCTTGGTGTGACCCTTGGTGTGACCCTTGGTGTGACCCTTGGTGTGACCCTT
>LFCJ01003874.1_pt1 | contig 10972 bp, 13 predicted proteins | sample 643141 | NCBI WGS metagenome assembly LFCJ01 (sample SAMN03766243, study PRJNA286221) | soda lake metagenome | biome: soda lake; feature: Kulunda steppe; material: water; isolation source: sample B1-Br-g2 brine of Lake Bitter-1 | place: Russia: Kulunda steppe | collected 2010-07 | reverse complement strand
GGTACATTCCCGGTATCTCCGCCGCGATCGCTGCCGTCGCAGTGCTCGTCGCCGTGCCGGCTACTGCCGGCGATCGGGGCTATATCGTCGCGACGAGCGGCGTCGATACAGCAAACACCATTTTCGCATTTAGTCAGTAATATTCAATAATATATTAGTCAGTTGAGCGTATAGTCTCACTTGTGGTAGAGTACACCAGAGCATCTGTTAGGATCACTAAGGAACGTAGGGAACGGTGGGAGAAAGCAATTGAAGAACACACTGAAGTAGAGAACTTATCTCAACTCATCAAACTTGGAGTAGAACGGGTCATTGAGGATCCAACAAGAGAGCCACAGCCCGTTTCTGAACCGATTGATCTCGGAGAGGTGTTGGAGAACCAGAAGGGAATGAAGAAAGAACTTGAGGCGGTTGTAACTCGTCTCAACCGAATCGACCGGGAACTTCAGTCTCAGGATACGCTTGACACTGAAAAAGTGGTCTTTGATGAACTTCCTGATGGGTCGGGGACTGGGGCACCCCCTGTGTCTCCACCTTCTAAGTGGGCAGCTACACCTGAGGAAATCGCTAAGACAACAAATAGACCACTCCACAAGGTAGAGGAAGCACTACAGCATTTGAAGGAAACGACAGCAAGCGTTGAGTCGACAGAAGACGATTCTGACACATATTATTGGAAGAAGCCGTGAATCTCGAGAGTCTACTCCGTCGTCTCGGTCGTAAGAAAGGCGAGTCAACGTACAGAGAGTATGAACGACATATCCGATATTTCGACGAGTGGTTTGACGGTTCTATCTTCGATGCGACAGGGTTTGACATCGATGACAATGTAGGGCACATGCTCGACCAGGGGTATTCAGTGTCGTCGATTTACGTTCGACGAGCAGCTCTCTCTGAGTTCTATAAGGAGTCTGTGCGGGCAGGATTAGTTGATAAAAATCCTATCGAAAACAGTACCCAACTTGCTGAATGGAAAGAAATCAAAGACCGCGAAAAGCAGAAGAAATATTCCTCAAAGGGTGATGTGCCATATCTCTCGCCAGAAGAGGTAGGTGAACTTGCCAAGAACGCTCCAAAACCCACTCTCCGAAATGAACTAATCATTAGGATGCTCGCCCAAACTGGCATGAGGCGAGGAGAGATCTGTCAACTCAAACTGAATGACGGTACGTGGGGTGAGTCAGATGGTTTTGAGGCAGGGCCTCCTCGAACGATCCGTATCCGGGGCGAGACCACCAAATCGGGAGAGAGTAGAGTCGTTGGTTGGAGAGAGTCATTAGATTGGTACCTTCAGCAGTGGTTGGAAAACTATAGGCACCTCGCAGCCAAGGCACCTGAATCGGAATACTTGTTTCCTACCTCTCGATCGGAACATATTGATCCACAAGTTGTTGAGCGAGCCGTGAAGGTAGCTGCGGAGAAAGCCGGAATACAGTCTGTCGAGCAAGTTACAAAGAACGGGCAAGAGCGAATGAGAGTTACTCCACATATCCTACGTCATTCCTTTGCGATGGCCTGCATCGACAAGGGCTGGGATATCTACGCTTTAAAGGAAGCCCTTGGTCACTCTTCCGTAGATATTACTGAATCAACATACCTTCACGATGCTGAAGAGATCGTGATTCGACACTTCGAAGAAAAAGGCCCGGCTCTGTAACGGATTTAACTCCTGTTCATCAATTCCATTCTGGAGTATCGTCGAGTGACAAGTTCTAAATATTCGACATCTGCTGGAAAAGACCTATTTACGTAATTTGCGACTTGTACGGACTCCAAGCACTATCAATATGGATACAAAATATGCTATAATAATAGATCCGAAGCCACCTCCTGCCGACATTTCAGGATCATTCGCTGCGGCTCCAATCATTAGCATCATAGCCATAATGGCAAACACCGTATATATTATCCCTATTACTATTCTTGAGATCCTATTATTAAGGTTCACACCAATCTGATCATGAGTCCAAGGGACGAAAAATCGCCGGACGCGTGGAACGACTAAGATTGACGGTATACCCATAATCAGTAAATCGGATACTCGTCCTGAATAGAGGCCGGCCCATAAAAGCAAGACCGCTACAAAAACTGAAGTAATGGGATACTTCGGATTCCAAGTATCTGAACTGCTCGTTGAATTCTTAATGTGACTGTTTTCATTATCGACTTTTCTTTTTCCGTCAATTTGGGGTGTATCGAGGAGTTCCCCGCAGCCACTGCAGTAATTAGCTTCATCAGTTATTTTATCCCCACACTGTTTGCAATACATTTTAATTCACCTTTGGAATGTGACCTTTGCAATGGTCCAAGATGGTAGTAAAGTGATAACTCGAAGTATTTAGATTCTTTGATAATTCTGCCTTAAATTGATTTTCGACCCCGTACTATCGCTTTTGAATAATATTATATTTTTCTTATATGATTCAACTACTTATTCGGCGCCTTAAATATTACTGCGAAACATATATGACTGTCGAGTTTCAACATAGAAATGGGTTTGAGTACCGGTCCCGTCCCACCATGGACCATCTTTTTGAATGGGTGTAGTTTGGTTGAGCGATGAAGTTATATGTACTCGCAATAGACTCCTTAATAAGCAAGCAACTACGGGACGGGATCGGTACTCAAGCTTCGTCGCGTGGTCCCTGATAAGAGATGAAGACATAATCTATCCCGGGATCGTTGGTGATCTTAGGGGGGTAGGTCTGCGGGTTGGACAGATGCGATTCTGTCGTATAGGGAAACCCTCGAAAGAGGTAATCGGTAATCGCCTACATGACTGGGGGCGATTTAAACGGGAATTCCTCTCAAAAACACTCATTGGGAACAATGAATGGCATGTATGGTATAGAGTCGAATCATCAAGGTTGCGGTGGAAAACACAGCAAACCTGTGGGTGACAAATCCGTCTTGATGAAAATGTGGCTCTGTAGGTGGCTACGATACTAACTTTGAGGCAACTACATCCCCGGAGAGCCCAACCGCTTACCATCAAGTACCAAGTCGGGTTCAGGGCCGAATGGCTGATGGTATATGTTGGATTTGACTCCGGTGAATCCCCAAAGGCCTGACTTATATTGGCATGCATCTGTTGAGCCGAATGGTCATGGTGCTTCAGGAATCATGGTAATAAAATCATCCTGACAGGGGGAGACTATGTTCAGCGCCTCATCAGTCCACACCCTCGGCACTTGGACCCTATTCCTTCGCCTTAGGTTTGCATCGATCATTAATAGTTAACAAACCAGAATACCCGATTGGTCTATTTTCATTCGACTCTCTATGGCGAGTTTTCCAACATATAATCGGACCCCATATCTGGAGAAAACTCCCAAAACACTCGTCACAACGCCCTATGGTTCGTACAATGTCGTCAGGGATAGAAATCTACTTGCCTAATTAAGGATGCTACGTGGGTCAAATTGGGAACTCGAGCGCGGAGTGATCAGCTAAACAGTTGAACCCCTTTGAGAAGCGGGCAAACCATGTACGAAGAAGGGAGGTTTTGAGTGGGCTCCGGGTGCTGTTCAGAACTTATGCAGATCACTCCGCGCTCGAGTGCCCGTGAACACATCTAAGGAGGAGAAACCATTTGCGTTTAGCCCTCTCTCAGAGGGCATAGAACACCCACCAGCCCACTTTTCGATTGTTCGAGTGGGATTCATACAATCAGCGATAATCGGATCCTCACCCGTCATCGAGCCCGACAGGGAAACTGTGGTCCTCTTTGATCCAAGCACACTCCGGGCAGATCATGTAAGCGTCAATAACGTGGAAACCGATTTCGACTGCTCGGAACAGGATTTAGACATCCTTGTTCACCTGATAGAACGCATCATGGTTGATACTTGTGAGAATCCGATACAGCTAATAATACCAAGGTCACTTATCATATATGCATAGGAGAAAGTTCATTATAATGTCGAGTTCTACAGCACTGATAGCCGGATGTACCAGCAGTGGTGACGAAAACGGGACCTCCGACGATGGAAACGAGGACAGCAATGGTGGAGAAGACGATACTGATGAAGAGTCGACAAACGGTTCTTCTGACACAACTGAACGAGTATTAATAGAAGAGACAATCTACTCCGAAGAGCGTATTCCAGAGGAATTGTCTGCCGGTGAAACTCTTCATATCAATGTCGATCTTGAACGAGGTACAATATGCATCGTAGACGTTGCAAATGCGACGAAAGGCGAATCAATCTTTTCCGAACGGGTTCGCACGGAGGACGAGTTTGAGATACCAATCGAGGATGATGGTGAGTACTATATAACCTTCCAAGGTCATGATGAGGCTGCTGTCCGTGCTGTTATCGAGGAGTAAGACAAGTAGATTTCTTTAGCTGCTGTTAGCGAAGCGAGACTTTATCACAGAAGACGCGGCCAAGTCCGATGGCATGAGGCATATCCAATACCCGGACGATTGGGATCCACAGGATTGTGTACTCGTTGCTGATGCACTGGTTCGCTATGCTAGATGGGACTGTTACGATGATCACGATCGGCAAGAAAGAGCGATCATGCTTGCACATGAGGTCGCAGCAGCAGAAGGACTAACACTTGAAGACGCAATTTCACAGGTTGATCGGTGATATTATAGAAATAATATTATCTTGTTAGAGATAATGAATGAAAATGAGTGATGGATTGGAGTATGATCCGATCGAAGATAGAGGGTGAACTATTACCCGAAGAGAAGTCATTTAGCGTAGTCAAACTTGATACGATGAAACCTCCGGATCACCCGGAGTGTGCCAGCAAATTCACGGAAGTAGACGATCTCGACGAAGTTGAGGTGTCAGAGACTGATTGGTACACCTGGATTGCTTACGATGCGGATGGAAACAGCTACGATATTCGATAGTGCTCTCCGTCCTTCTTTGATGCTCTATGAGTCGTTGTGAGCTGGCTTACGAGTTTTCGAGTGATTCTCCTATTACAATTGAATTCCTTTCAGACGCCGAGATTGGCCCGTTAGTACATTATAACTTCACAGAGTGTAGATCGCTATTACTCTCTTTCCCAAGATTCTCGCAATTTCGAGGCCAGTTCATCCCTCATGTCCGGCTTTGGTTCAGTTGGATTCCATTCATTCACACCAACTCCCGCAAATATCCCCGCAAACACATTGGTATCTCGGAAATACACAACAGCCCACCCATCCGACTCATATTTGAATGCACTATCAGCAAAGTCTATATCAGTTGTTTCGGCTTCAGAATCTTCACTACGTCTTCGTGCTTCTTTCTCTCGATGTTTAGCACTTTCAATGTCATCGTATGCACTAATCTCTGAAATCACAAATTCATATCTACTATTAGCTTCTCTTGTGAACAAAATTCTGGTGTGAGAGTGTCCAGAGTCAATACTATTGTCCCGAACCCATCCTTCGCCAGCAAGATGATCTCGACTTAGCTTCAGATTCTCTGGCTCCTCAAAAATGATTTTGTTAGCTGATGGAGTTGGTTCACTCGTCTCTGTTTCTTCTTCGCTATTCTCCTCGTCTGCAGGACCGTTTTCGCTATTATCACTGCCATCTTCTGTACTGCTTTCCTCATTTTCAGTACCTTCTATTGAACCATCGCTTTGATTTTCATTCCCGGTACAACCCGCTAAAGTACCAGTAGCGATTGATGCCAGACAGATTCGTCTTTTCATGGTATTCAGTATGAAATTCATCTTTGTAAACCCTTCTCACTCATGACGGGTTTCTTATAAATTAATATACGAAATTTAAAGGTGCGAATTTAAACAGGTGGATTGGGATGTGATTCAGATAAATCTCTCTTATCTGAGGTGAAAATACAGTGCCCTACGACTTGCCACAATGAGTCCTCAAATAACCCCGTTGTGCGAGTAAATTCATGCAAGTAGACGACCCCAATGGAGTTGAGGTATCAGAAACTAATTGGTAGACTTGGATTGCTTATAATGTGGAGGGAAACAGCTACGATATCCGGTAAGAGACTCCCGTCATTCTCTGACGTCCTACAAGGTGTTGTGAGACGACTATAAATAATTGTGTTCCTTGGACCGGTTTTGCTGTAGGGCTCTTAGATGTCGAGATTTTGCCGACAGTGGATTGTGATTCTATAGGATCAAGCAGCCCGGATATCTAATATGTAGATGACCAGATCCGAACGGACAATCACGGACGAGGGTCTATTTAGTTCCGACCAGACACTTGATTGTGATATGCAATGTACTCTCGACCGATCTTGTGACCGTCTTCAACAACCAACTCACGTCCATCAATATCGGTGTCGTATCGGTGTGCTATTTCTAGTGTTTCCGGGTCGATCGATAACATCCCATTTTCGAGATCGACATGGTGATTCGGACAAACAACCACGACGTTCTCTGGTATGTCGGGACCGCTATCTCCAAGAGCCATCAGATGGTGTACCTCAGAATAGCCCGTTTCAGGATTACTTAGACGTCTCTCACCACAGATTTGGCATCGGTCATTGTACATCCGCTTGATTTTACGAACAAGGGTCTCGTCCCGGACGACGTCGTCTCGAGTCCTCTCACGGCGTTCCGTGGTTATATTACCTTCGGGCAGCGCAACCCCTGTTTCAGGAGGGGAGTCCTCTGCCGTAGCGGTTTGAAGCCCATTATTTGTAGAGAAGTCGGATTCATTGTCTACGACTGTCTCAGTAGGTTCTAACTTGAACTGGATAGCACTCCGAATTTCATCATTGGTGTCTGGGAGGTCTTCTCGAAACTGATCGACACACTCATATTGACCCTTGTACTCGACGATTCCCTGAGTGACGTACTCGAATAGGTGTAATTCGCGCTGTTCCTTCTGGTGATCTCCTACGGCTTTGTTCCCCCTATCATAGGTCATACGACCTTCTCGACCTTCCCCTGTGTAGATGACTGTTCCATCATCTCGGAACTCGTCTTCATACCCATGGTCTTCTCCTGAACTACTGGTAAAGAGAAAAACAAGGGGAAAATCGCGAGTAGGAGCAATTCCACTCTGACGCATACCGCCGTAGCAGTCATGGAGATTGCTACGATTGTAGGTCTCCCCGATCTCGAATCGGGGAAGATATAACCACTTCCCCAGCTCGTCTTGGCGTCGTACCCGACCCCATTGATGATCGGCAATCCGCTGCTGGATGTCTCTTGCCGCGTGTTTCCATTCAGGTTGATCACGACCGTTCTCGTGGGCTTCCTCGCACCGATAGGAGTCATCACATAAATCGGGATACGCACTCTTTACGGCCGGATAGATATCATCTGTGAGGTTCTGTTGACCAGCGGGTACACAGTCCATTTCCGTTTCCAGTAACCGTTGTCGTAACTTCTGGACCCGCTCTTGATTATTCAGATCATTATCATCGGCAACTCGAGTCGCAAGTTTCCGTCCCTTTTTTGTTAACGAATTTGAATTCACAGAACGATCGACATAGCCAAGAACCTGTAGCCACTCCCGATGCCGTGCCGCAACACCGGGAGACTCCATCTCGATGTCCTCAAACTCGTTTCTGAGGTGGTGCATAATCTCCTTATCCGTCATCGGGCCTTCCAACAGCTGTGATAGAACCGAGTCAAATCCTTTTACATTCGATCGAAGGGTGTCGTAAAGGACAGACGGATCAGTGGACTCGAGGTACTGATTTCCCCTCCAATCGATCGATACCTTGTCATCGGTCAGGTCGATTAGCTCAATGGTCTCCAAGAAACCGAAGTGATGATCCATAGCATCACGACTTCTTGCATTCGTGTTCGTCAGAATCCAATCTTTTGCCTCTTTCCGGGTTCGGGGTTCGTCTTCGAGGAAAAAGAGAAATTGTTGTAATACCTGAAGCCGTTGACTCGTTCCCCCATAGAACCGATCAGTAGTCAGACGCCGATCGTTCGTCATTGGATATCGAGTAACCCGTCTAACAGGTAATAAAATCTCACTATCAGATATCGATCTGGGTCTGGCTTACCGATAAGACTACTCTGTCAGCCACAGGGGACTCCTGTCATTTTCTGAGGTCCTGTAAGGCGTTGTGAGCTGGCTTACGAGTTCATGAGTGTCTTTGACCATTGTTATTAAGTTCTCCCCAGACGCCGAGATCGAGCTGTCAGTGTGTTATGGTTTGGAAAATCCAGATCCGGAGGGTTTGGATTAGAAGCGGAATTGAAAGTTATATTACCGAGCAGTATAATTTGTTGAATATGACATTATTGATAGCTAATATTTTCTATGAAAGCAGGTACTCATTGAGTAAGTACCGCTATTTACAGCCCACTCTGTCGTTTTCGGACAAGAAATGACCGCAGACCAACAACAGGAGGGTTCGGATGCGGACAGTGAGATCGAACTATCAGAGCCACATAGTGTTCCTCTTGGAAAATTTATCGATGACAACTCAAATTTATTCATAGTGATGGGTGTTTTTGCAGCCTTTGCCGTCTATATCGCGCGTATTCCGATCGGAGATGTTGATGAGCAATATGTACGGCTTGGACTGGTATCTTCGTTTATTGCAGCTGGAATAATATGGGTACTCATTATCATAAATCTCTTAGGTGAGTTGGGAGATAATGGAAATCCCTTCAGAAACTTTTTTTCGCCTGCGAATATCGACGTAGGACTATTCTTTATAGTGTTCAATGTATTATTCTATTCGCTATTTCAAATCGTACTTCAAGAACCACGTGAAGTCGCATTTATAGCTTACCTTGCAACGATCGGTGGTGTCATCTTGATATGGATGACTGGCACTTGGAAAATTGGGGAGTTGATGTATAATTATTATCCCCATCATGAATTCTGTTTAGCACTGTCTTCGCTATTTGTGGCATCAATCGTTTATTACCTTCTCGGTATTATTTCTGCCGATATTGCAAAAGAAGCCACAGTTATGGACTTTGCAGAAATGACTGATGCCAATTTTGCCGATTTGTTCCCGTCGGTGATGTATCACAGTTTTATATTTTTGGAAGAAATAATTCCAATAGCTATCATTGTATCTATGTTTATGATACTCGCTTATATTGAACAAGTCATCAGAGATTTAGCTGATTGGATCGATAAGCAATCTTCTAAATTCAATCGAGAATAAAGTTTGTAACGTCACAGGGCGTAGATTAGTGATGGATGGTTCAATTGTCCTCACTCTCTGGCTTGAAGTGCTGAATTTAGCACTACAAAAGGCACAACTATGTTTGCTGACAAATATGATGGTCCACGAAAGAAGATGCCAATCCTATGGTCCCCTTTATAAATTTTTTAAGTGGCGATCTTTCCAGAAAGCGAACACCATTCGCTATTGTGTATAATATTTGCCAATAATCTCCGACGGGCACTAATTGAAATGTCGCTCTAAAATAAGTGCCTCAGAAGCACACTTATCAGCATACGTGATGAAATGCGAGTATGAACCCAAGACAGTGGCTCGGAGCTGTTGTCGGGACTGTGTTCGCTCTCTGGATCCTCTCCGAAGTCTCGTTGATTGTCTTACCACACCTCAACTCATCAGCGCCGTTCGCGGGCGTGGGCTTCGGTGCAATCGCCATCGGAGAGGTGGCGTTCGCACTGCTAATTCTTGCTCTTGGAGGATGGGGTCTCTACCAATGGGCTGTCGAGGGGGGGTTTAGAAGCCGATGAATGGGAGGGCAGCTGTCAGTATCATCATATTGAATTATATTATTTGTGACATTATATTCTACTCTTGAGAAAGTTCGACTTGCACTTCTAATTCCTCAGCAGTGCCATATATTTCTTTGAGGAACGCTGTAACAATAGTTGCTTCTGAGTTAATATCTATTTTGTCTGTAGGCTCTTTCCAGCCGCGATCCCCATATGCTCCAGCAATAATCCAGTTTTCAGAATCTTCCATAATTTCGAGATCAAATTCGTCACAGATTTTCTCGATTCTATTTTTGTCAACTATGATTCCTCCATTTCCGATAGGCCCTCGAAACGATATGTGGTGGCCGTCATATGCATACTGATATCGTTGATGCTCACCGTGATTAGGCCGGAAATCAATGTTTTCTTCAAGTGGTAGAAAGTTAATTTGGTCATATTTATCTGATAGATTAGTCCAGTATTTTTTAACGTGTTCTTTAACTGATGGAGAAGCTTCCATTTCTGATAAAGATTCGACTTCGAATGTGTCATTAATATGGCCACCCGTGCTAACATCCGTGTCAGAGTATTTATTTAATAAGTCACACGAAATAGTATTAATCTTGTTTTCTATATATTCTCTGTTAATTAGCTTCACCCCTAATTTTTCTGCTTGTTTTTTCGCCTCGGATGTGAATTGACCAGACGTGGCAATAACAACGATATCAACATCTGGTTGGTGGAGAAGTGAACTATACTCTCTCACTGCTTGAACACCGATTTTATTTCTCTTCGAGTGGTGCTTGGCCTGAATTAGAACTTTTTCACTATATGGATCGTTCTTTGTAGCAATCACATCAATGCCGCCGTCTCTTCCAGAAGAGGTGATCTCTGTATCATATCCGAAACTTTCCCAGAGACTTGCAATTAGTTCTTCAAATTCCTCCCAATGAAGATCCTCAAGTTCCATAACCACATATCGATTACCAAATCTTGTTACTGTTCCGGCTCCTTAGCCTTGAGAGATAGTGTCACTGTTCAAATCCATATATTCAGCGTGTTTTAGTGTAATATACACGCTCACTACGTAGGTTCTCTTTCGGGTAGTACGGGATTAGTAGGCTGAAATAAAGCCGATCGTCGTGCTGCACTAATTCTCTATATTCAGCAGGTCACTTCTATCAGTCGCTGAGTGTTTCAACAGAGGCGCTTCTTTAGAAGGATTCAGAGTTTGTAATACAAAATATTACTGTATCTATGCAAACACCATTTTCGCGCTGTTTGCCCTGTTCGCGATCGGCCAGCCCCGGACGGGCGTGATGGTCGCCTTCGAGACGGTAAACGCCCCGCTTGCGCTGCCAATCTTGCTCGGTGCGGTCGTCCTCG
>LFCJ01003873.1_pt1 | contig 10973 bp, 6 predicted proteins | sample 643141 | NCBI WGS metagenome assembly LFCJ01 (sample SAMN03766243, study PRJNA286221) | soda lake metagenome | biome: soda lake; feature: Kulunda steppe; material: water; isolation source: sample B1-Br-g2 brine of Lake Bitter-1 | place: Russia: Kulunda steppe | collected 2010-07 | reverse complement strand
TAAGGAGTTCTTAGATGCCATTGAAGGACTAAACGGTATGGCGGGAACCTCCGAAGTTGCTGATGAAGTTGGATGCACCCATCGAACAGCCTATACACGGCTTAAATCGATAGAAGAGAAAGGAGATGTCCAAAGTCGTAAAGTTGGAAATTCTCTTGTTTGGTCTATTTCTGGCTGATTTTGTACAATCGATCACGACCCAGCTTTATACGAAGTCAGCCATAGAATCAACCGGCTCTGTTGAAATCCTTTTGATTCGATACTATCGGCACTGAAACAGCCGATAGGTGGGTGTGGCAATGAAGCGGATTACTACAGTTAGTTCACAAACGGCGAGCGAGTTCGTATGCGATTGATGTCGGAAGAAGAATAGCGAATATCACAAGCGTGATCTCTTCTATAGTTAGCCCAGATTGCGTGAGGGCGGCATAAAAATAGAGCGCGCCGGTGGCGATCACGCTAACGATAGCTGCAACGTATCGGGGGTCAGTCCATGAGGACGGGAACTCAGTGTCGGACATCTAACTATATTATCTCCACCCATATGGAAAGCTTTTCTTCTGTACTGACTGCTCAGAGTGATCGGTCGATGTTGTGAATAATACAAGCGATGGTGAGTTCACGAAACTGCTTCCACCAGCGTCGTGACCGGACGAACGCACCGTACTTTCGCTTGAGCGTTGAGTTGACTGTCTCTGATTGATTCCGCTGGCCGTAGAGATCAGCATCTAAGCGCGCGTTCCATGCCTCATGGAGTGATGTGAACTCACGATGCTTAATCAGTGGCCGAACCTCGTGTTGGCGGGCAAGTCGCCTGATTTTCTGGTCGTCGTAGCCCTTGTCACCGAGCAGAATGTCAATATCCTCGGGGTTACGTTTGATCAGCGAAGGAGCGATCTGGCTATCGTGTTTTCGTGTCGTCGTCACGTGGAGATCAAGAATTGCATTCACCTTCGCATCGACCAGTAACGTCACCTTCAGCTGCTGAATCGTGAGTTCAGCCCGTTTTGTGTAGTGTTTCGAGGCGTGACTGCGGTCGAATCCTGACGCATCAACTCCAACGATGCCGCTCGCCGGGAGTAACGTCGTAGAGAGAGTCAATATAACACGCCACACAGCCATATCAAGCCGATTGAACGCCTTACAGAGTGTTGAAGGCGCAGGAAGTTCGGATAAGCCGAGGGTTCGACGGATGCGTGGCATCTCGATCAGTTCGTCAAGCAGACCACGATAGGTCGTGTTCTTCCGCACTTTGAGACACAGCAGAACGACGTGCTGAGGAAGTGTATAGCGGTGTTTAGAGAATTTTGAGGAGTAGCGAGAGACGGCTCGCCGTGCCAGATGAATCGCCTTCTCAGTAAACCGGAGTATTTGCGACTTCGGGAGGGCCTTCATTTCGTCGAATTACACGGCGAACATGTAACTTTCTGAGGTTTTCAACAAAGCCAATCAACCAAGTCTAATATCAAGAGCATATTCCCAGGAGTACTCGATTAAAACAGAGATACTTCATTTCGCCCTCACCGTCGTAAACGCTCCTCTACCGAGATTTTAATCGAGTTAGCGCATAACTCGGTTACAACGTGCTGTAATTATCTACCCAAACAGTGGCTGATTTATCGACTGCGTATGTTCTAAGATTTAAGGGGGTACGATAACCACGTTTGATTAGATTATGAGTATTCAACAAGAAGGGGAGAATTCGCTCTTTGAGGTGTGCCAGCCTCGCTCTGACGTTATTGAAGGAACGTTGGAAGAAGAGCAATTCGCTGCGAACTTGGCAACTGTCGCCCACGAGCCCCAAGAAGCCGCCCCTGTATATCGAGACGCCACAGAATTTTTTGATACTACATATCCGACCGAGGGGTTGACCACTCTCCTTAGCAACCTCTCAGGGCGATTTCTTGCTGCCGCAGATAGGGAAACCCACGGATACAAGAGCAGTATCCTCTGTCTAGATACTACTTTCGGCGGTGGGAAAACGCACGACTTAATCGCCTCATACCATCTGGCGAACAGTCCAGCCAATATTGAGAATCTCTCTAAGTTCGTCAACAAAGACGAGCTGGCAAGTGAGTACTTGGATGCAGTTTCTGACGGACTCAAAGCGAATTCCGCTGTTTTTGTTGGAGGTCACGTCGACGCCCGAAGTGCACGGAGTAGCCGGACGGATCCGAACGCACCGGACACAAACACGATGTGGGGCGAGATTGCGTACCAGCTATTCGGACTTGACGGCTATCGTCAAATCGAGGACTATGACCGAGACCGCCAAGCCCCCGGCCAGAACACGCTGAAAGATCTCCTAGAACTGAGTGACCAGCCTTCGGTCGTCCTCATCGACGAAATCGCAGAGTATCTCGAAGACGCATCGACTCTCGAAGTTGGCGGGGCGACACTGGCCAGTCAGACCGTCTCCTTCATGAAGTCGCTATTGGAGACTGCAGCGCAGGCAGACTCGCTCACAGTCATTTACAGTATCGCGGACTCAGCGTTCAAAGAGGAGGCCGAAGAGGTCCGTGCCCTGGTTGGTGAACTGGATGCTGTCGTCCAGCGTCAGCAAAAGGTGGTTACACCAACTGGAGAAACCGAAGTCGGTGCTGTTCTCCAACACCGTCTGTTCGATGAGATTGATACTGACATCGCAGCTTCGGTGGCTGAACAGTACTTCCACTTCTACGACGAAGCCCCGCGCCAGTTCCCACAGGAGGTCAGCGAAGACAGCTACCGATCGAAGCTCGAACGAGAATATCCATTCCATCCCACCGTCATCGAAACTCTCACCGAAAAGATAGACACGATCCCAGATTTCCAGCGGACTCGTGGAGCACTAAAGCTGCTCGGACGAGCCATTCACTACCTTTGGAATCACCAGCCAGATGAGTATGATCGTCACTTCCTACGACTCTACGACCTCACGCCCGCGGATGATGCTCCTGATGGGAGTATTCGAGCAACACTGAACGAGTCTCTGTTTGAATTCGTCGACCTAAGTGCTGCGGTAACCGCCGATATCTACACTCGTGACGGGACCGCACACGCCCAACAAGAGGATCAGAAATGGACAGAGAAAGGAATCCCTGCGCTCGGAACCCACATCACAACGACAGTCCTCTGGAACAGCCTCGCATTTGGTGAGCGGGCGTCCGGAATCGCTCGGCGTGGGCTCAACGAGGCAGTCGGACATCCCGATATCTCCTTCGACCACTACGATAACGCGCTGAAGAACCTCGGCGGCGATGATATGAACGTCGCCTGCTACTACCTTTACGATGAGGATCAGATCCGATTTAAGGCTGAACCAAATCTGATTCGAATTATTGACCAACGAATCCAAAACACCTCCGAACCACAGGCCCGGAGTCGATTCGAAGCCCGACTGGAGCGAGAAGTTCCGAAACAGGGTGGCGGAGGGTTCGCAGTCGAAATGTTCCCCGAGGAGCCTGCCGATATGAAAGATCGCGCTACAAACCCCACACTTGGCGTGATGCATTCTCTAACTGCACCAGTTGAAACAGTACGTGGAGAAGAAACTGAGGTACCTGATAAGATCCAGCAGCTCTATGAGAAGACGGCCAGTAAGCATGGCGGGAAAATTCAAAGCCGGTCGCACAAAAATTACGTCCTGTTCCTCGCCCCTGACTCTGAACTGCAGGAGAACGCTATCGACCAAGCGACTCGTCTAGAGGCTATCGAGGACCTCCGCGATGACTCGCAGCAGACTGCAGATCTCTCCGACGAGCAGCTCCAGGAACTCCGCGAGCGTGAAGACGAGGCACGTGGGCTCCTTGGGGAGAGCGTTCGTAATGTCTACCGCCACCTGTTCTATGTTGACGACGACGGACTCACGCACGTAACGATCACGTCGGTAGACGCTGGTGGCGGCACGAAACTGGTTGATGCAGTCCGGACGACGATGGAGGATATGAACCGCATCATCCGTGATGATGACCAGCCAAAGGGTAAGGTCTGGTTCGAACAGAAGCTCTGGCAGAGTCAAAAGGTCCGGATGACGACCGGAGCTCTTGAAGTCCAGTTTGCACGGAAACCGGGACTCCCCTTCCTCTTAAGTACGAAGCCGCTGCGAAAGACCATTGCTCGAATGGTATCCGATCACGGATACGCGTACTGGGACAGCGAAACGGGAACCGCCTACTGGAACGCACAGAGTCAGCCTGATAACTGGAGTCACGACCGACCACTCCCTGACTCGCCGGACGTCACGACGTCGATCACCAACTCACAGGTCAAGATCGGCGAGGAATATGAGCTGTTCGAGAGCATCGACACCCTCCTCGAACAGCACGGCGACGAGATCGAACCGCCGAAAGCCACAGAGTGTGACAACTGCGGCGCAGAACTTCCGGAGGACAGCCCGCACCCCCTCTGTGAGGAATGTCAGTCGAAACCCGCGATGTGCAGTGAGTGCGGGACAACAATTGAGGGTACAACCAAATCGGACGAGCCGATCAAATGTGAGGAATGCCAGAGAACGGGTTCAAAACCCTGGAACAAATCCACCGGATCGATGAGCGCGAAACGAGCCTTCAGTGAGGTTCGTAGTCATGCAGTCTCACAAGCGGGAGGCGACTCGAATCCGGGTGTATCGTCGCTCATCATCGACGTTGAAGGCGACGAACCATTCAAACACGGCTCGTTCGTCGCACAGCGTTCCCCTCTAAAATCTCGTAGCGAGAACGTAACGGTGGACTTCACCTACAAGAGCCAGGCCAACATGGGCGATGGCGACGCCAACTTCAGTGCGGACTTTAACGGCCCGCTGGAGGCGTTCACGACGCTTAACCAGAGTCCTGAAGGGTTCAGCGGCCGTGCTGGCGGCAAGAAACGTATAGAACTCAAGATTAAATGGCAGGTAGACAAACCCGAAGCTATCACAGACGAAGAAGATGACATATTGGCTGAACTTGGTGACGAGCTGACCGGGACGAACATCACGGTCCGTGCGCAGGCAAAAGGCCCGAGCGACGTCGACGAAGATAAAGAATGAGTATTCAATCCGATGAGGAACAGACGGAGTCGTTCGCACTTGGAAGTAGCGTCTATGGTGGACGTCCAACGTTCGCCCTTGTGCGGGATGAGGATGGAAACGACGTGACGCTAACGCTGTACGAACTACTTCCAACTGAACAAGCAGATGCCCGTCGTCGTCGGCTCGAGCGTCGTCGCCAGCAGGCTTCGAAAATGGTGCCGTTCAATAAAGCTATTGATGAAAATATCAATGGTGTCGAAGACTGGACGTGGGACGAATGGGTAGCTGTAAAAGTTCGTCGGTTATCTGGTGCTCATCTCAGGAGCCTTTTACAGTTACTCGATGAGACACTTCGTGGAACGGAAATCGAACCATCAGAGATTACGGGTACGGGTAATTCGACGATTCTCTTGCGGGAAGAAGTAGGTGTGCGTTTGTCGCTTGGCTTCATTGGAATAAAACCGCTACGTCGTGTCGACCGAATGCGAATGCTTGCACGGGGGATCTCACGAATGAGTCTTGAGGAATGCTATTATTGGTTTTCGAAATGCCAATCACCAAATTCCCCAAATGGTGCAAAGGCTTTACGAACCCTTCTAATAGATAATAGGTAATTACAATGGAAGAACAACCATCACAGCCAGAGGAAGTACCGTCTCAGAAGAACGATCTCAAAATCTATGATGAACTCCCAATTCGTACAGTAGGGATCGAAACAGAACGAGAGAGGAAAGATTTCACCCATCTCCCCCCTCAAAACTATCTCCACGTCTGGTGGGCTCGCCGACCCACCGCTGCATCACGACTAGCTGTACTAGCTTCTGTATTGCCGGATTCTGTGGACAATGATGATCTGTTAAAATGGATGCAGATTGACCCGGACAATATCACCGAGGGATATTCAATTGATGAATGGGTTCGAAAGCGTCGTGAATCTGCCGATGACAGAGACGGTGCCGAATACGAACACTACGGCTACAGGAAGATCTGGAGGAAGACTCCAAACACTGAGCAAAAAGATGAAATCCATGCTAATGCGAAGCAGTACTGGGACGGTAAATTGCCGACCGTTTTAGACGCTACTGCTGGTGGGGGTGCAATTCCATTTGAAAGTGTACGATATGGCTTCCCAACTACTGCCAACGAATTGAATCCAGTCGCATCTGCAATATTAGAAGGTGTCTTAGTTCATCCAACAATTGATAACGATTTGAGCGAGGATATAGAGAAGTGGGGCGAAAAAATAAATAACCGGGCGAGATCAAAACTAAAAGAATATTTCTCTTCTAAAGATAATGAACAGGCGTTAGCCTATTTATGGTCACACAGCATAACTTGTCCTGACTGTGGGCTTGAATTACCCTTAGCTCCAAATTGGTGGCTAGACAAGGAGTCTGGCTCCAAGGGAATTGCTGCCAGACCATCTATTAATGATGCTAAAAACTCAGTCAGTTTTGATGTTGTGGAACTCCCGACGGAGGTTAAAAAATCAGAATACGATCCAACCGAAGGAACCGTGTCCTATGGCAAAGCTACATGTCTGAGATGTGATGTAACTGTCGGAGGGGACGAAATTAAAGAGCAGGCTCAGAATGATGGATTTGGATATCAACTCTATACAGTCTATAATAACTCACTAGCAAAGGGGGAAGGTCGAGGATTTAGAAGTCCGACAAAGGATGATCTGGATGCGTTTGAAGCGGCATGTGACGAAGTACAAGATAACCCAGAATTAGTTTCATTCCTGAGCCAAGAAGTTCCTTCGGGTTCAAAAACAGATGAGCTTCGGCGCTATGGAATCAATGAATGGCGTCAGCTCTATTCACCTCGACAACTTTTGACCCACTATAAGTATTTGGAAAGTTATAATGAAGTAAAATTAAAAATTAGAGAAAAATATACTGAAGAGGAATCTAATGCGATACTGACATACTTAGCTTTCGCGGCTGATAAGGCTTTGACGATGAATTGCCGTCAGTCATGGTGGGAACCTAGCACCCCTAAAATAGCTCAAATATTCGACCGACATGATTTCGGATTCAAATGGTCATTTGCTGAAAACAATCTATTGGCCCAAGATCTAGGTTATGAATGGGTGCTTGGTAATATTCTCACATCCTATGGAGACTTAAAAGAATTAAGTAAAGAAGGTGGAAAAGCAGAAGTCTATCAAGGAGATGCAGCAGATTTATCGCTTCATGATAAGAGTGTCGAGGCGGTCGTGCTAGATCCACCATATTATGATAATGTTATGTATTCAGAATTATCTGACTTCTTTTATGTCATGCTAAAAATTTATCTTGGGGATGTCTACCCTAGCTTCTTTACTTCCGACCTGTCGAATAAAAATGAAGAGGCCGTAGCTAACCCTGCAAAGTTCGAAGGTATTGCAGGAGACTCTCAGTCTAAGACAGAGCTAGCAAAACAAGAATATGAGGACAAAATGTCAGATATATTTGAAGAAGTGTCTCGTGTTCTTGATGATGATGGTGTTTTTACTTTGATGTTCACCCATAAACGGACAGAAGCATGGGATACACTTACTACTGCTCTGATTAATGCTGGTTTCGTCGTAAAAGCTACTCATCCCGTCAATACAGAGAGTCAAGTTAGTCTCCACATTCGAGGAAATAACTCTGCAGAAAGCACAATATTACTTGCAAGTGAGAAGAGACCATCTACTGAAGAACAAGATCTGACATTGTGGGATGAGATACAGAAAAAGACTAGGAATGTAGCAGAACAGCGTGCAAAAGATCTAGACCAGCGTGACATTGGCATAACAAAAGTTGATATAATATTGGCTTCTTTTGGACCAACACTTGAGGTATTCACCAGCAATTATCCAGTCGTAGATGACCAAGATCAGAAAGTCCCTCCAGAGATTGCCTTAGATGAGGCTAGAGATGCCGTACGAGATTACTTTATTGACCAATACCTCAATGAAGGTGTTAAAGAGGTTGATCCTGTAACGGAATGGTATATTTTGGCCTGGCTCGTATTTGAAGCTGAGCGTTTCCCATATGACGAAGCTAGGCGCTTGGCCATTGGCTTGGGACAAGAATTGGATGATTTAAAACGAGGACACCGACTCTGGAGAAAACGCAGTGGTGATGTGCTGTTACGACCGCATGAAGATAGGGTACAAAATATAAAGAAAGAGTCGGATGCACGTAGTAGTCGGAAACCAGTTAATCCAGATTCACTATCGTTCTCAACAACACTGGATAAACTCCATGCAGCAATTCATGTTTATGATGTTCTTGGTGAGAATCGCGCTTGGAACTGGATGAATGATAGAAATTGTGGTTCTGACCCTAGTTTCAAATCAACGATAGCAGCACTCCTCAAAGTAATGCCACAGTCTCACAAGGACTGGAAGAGACTGCGTGATTTGATCGTTGGAGAAACAGGGGACCTCTTAGATATCGATTTAGATGCGAGTCTGTTTGAGGAAGAAAGCCAAAAAAATCAACAACAACGGTTAACTGATCGATATTGAGGTATCGAGAAATTTAAGCACAAATAGGTTTTTGAACATAACATGGGCCAATATGATATTGCTAAGTTACTCTTGGAATGTGACAATCCTCTTTCTACAAAGGACATCGCTAAAAAGATTGGTCGTTCTAGCTCCACAGCTGGCTACGGATTGAAACAGTTGCAAAAGAAGGACTATGTAATAAAAAAAGGAACTAGGTACGAACTTGCTGAAGACGTTGGTGAGGCAGATGTAGAATCACTGAAACCGACCTCGATAGATGATGCGCGTAATCAGGACGAACAATGAAAATTCAGCATCTGTTTCGCCTTGTTTGAATATAATAACAAAAACTTCGATGGACTGTGCCTACATAATTAAACCAAATAAAGATTATTATACTAGCGTCGTAGCGTTTGTCGGTTGTATATAGCAGTTCAGAGTTGAAGCGGCACTAGGCTCTCATCGATACACCGAAACAGACGTAGCCGTCCAAAGTAGTTTCACGCCCGGCTATTATAAGTTAGAGTACTCAATATGGGTTCAACGAATGCAGGGTTCTCTACACAAATATAATTGGCAGTCGATTTACGAAAGCCAACCGAGTAACGACGGTACCTTCCTTATTGACGAATTCTACGTACCAGCACTCAAGCGAAGCAGCAAGTACGACCGTATTGCGGGTTACTTCGATAGCGGCTCTCTCGCCACTGCGGCCAGCGGAATCGAAGCTTTCGTCGAGAATGACGGAACGATGCGGCTTGTCGTCGGAGCTCAGTTACAACCGAAAGACCGCCCGGTTCTTGAAGCTCTCGCAGACGACCTCAAGGATTCTCTTGAAGATTTAGATGACGATGAACTCGATACACGACTGCAGTTACTCGCTTGGCTACTCCGTGAGGATCGACTCGAAATCAAAATCGCCGTGCCAAAGCAAGGCGACTGGGGTATATTCCATCCGAAGCTTGGGATTTTCCACGACGGCGACGATACGATTTCATTCGAAGGAAGTATAAACGAAACAGCTGGTGGGTGGACTCGAAACTACGAACGCTTCAAAGTCCACCGCTCTTGGGAGAACGATCAAGCAGACTACGTGGACGGTGATCAGAATTCCTTCAGACGGTTGTGGGAAGACAACCACGAGTTTGTAGACGTATACGAACTTCCCGAAGCTCTGCGAGAGGAAATCATCGTCTGGAAAGCACCAGACACGAATACAGATATTCACACTGTCGTTGAGAAGCTCCAAACCACAGACGAGCCGACTGACGGTGACAAAGGACGAATTCTAGCTGACGGCGCACAGGCTCCCGGTGGCCTCCAACTTGCCGAAGAAGCGAGTACAATCGACCCGTGGCCACATCAGCGAGTTGTCTCCGATACGGCAGTCAACACGTATCCAAACTCCTACCTCCTCTGCGACGAGGTTGGACTTGGGAAAACCATCGAGGTTGGCTTGACGCTCTCCCGGCTCGGCCTGACTGGCGAACTTGAGAACTCACTTGTTCTTACGCCCGCTAGCCTTGCCGTCCAGTGGCAGGAAGAGCTCTGGGAGAAATTCAACATCAACGCCTATCGCTACGACCGCGGGAGCAACTACGACTACGTCTTCATCGACGCATTCGGCGAAGAGCATCCAATCCCGGGAGCCGGTGATCTGGAGATCGATGCGGATCGACGAGACGAGGCGTGGACAAATAGCCCACTGTGGCGGTTCGCACACACTCGAAAGGATGATCCCACGCCGACAGTGGTTATCATGTCCTGGCATACAGCGCGTCTCACAGGTAGGTGGGATCAGGTTGCTCCCGCCGACGAAGGGACTGTCCGCACTAGGGAGGACATCCCGGCGAGCTGTCGAGGACGCAGCACGGACGGTCGAGAAGGTGTCTGGGATGCTGTCGTCGTTGACGAGTCGCACAACGCTCGTCGCGGGAGCAACTTCTACAGCTTCCTTGATCGGCTCCATGACCACACTCACTGCTATTACTTGCTCACTGCGACACCGATGCAGCTCCACCAAGGTGAGCTCTATGATCTCCTGACACTCCTCGATATACCGGAGACGTGGGACGATAGAAACAGGTTTGTTGAGTTCTTTGAGACCCGACAAGCCCTTTCAATAGTTCTCGAAGACGGAGCTGACCTGTCGTCTCGCTCGACATCAAACGAGCCGTCGCAAGCAACACTCGACGGAACGTTTCAGGATCGATTCGACTCCACGATTGAATACGCAGATATCGTCCTTGAGGGACTTGTAGACGAACTCGGGCTGGAAGATCAGGGCCGTGGTATTGCAAAGCAGCGGCTCCTTATAGCCTGTAATCTGGCGCGTGCATATGGTCAGCAGTACGACGACTATCGCCGGAAAGTCGACACAACTATCGACGAGCAAATTGATCCGTTTGGAGCTGACGAAGACACGAAACTCAAGCGGTTGCTGTATCCCGAATCAGTGCTGAACGAGGAGATGATTATCTCTTCGCGAAATGATCGTCT
>LFCJ01003870.1_pt1 | contig 10982 bp, 20 predicted proteins | sample 643141 | NCBI WGS metagenome assembly LFCJ01 (sample SAMN03766243, study PRJNA286221) | soda lake metagenome | biome: soda lake; feature: Kulunda steppe; material: water; isolation source: sample B1-Br-g2 brine of Lake Bitter-1 | place: Russia: Kulunda steppe | collected 2010-07 | reverse complement strand
TGCTACTGTTCAAAATGAGGTGCATGTTCTTTTCCACTGTCAAGACTTGTTTGTGTGCTCTCTCAGAAGAAAGTACTCTTTCCTTTTCTTCCCTTTCTGCCAATCCTTTTCCATGGAGGCCCCTTATATTCTACATGCCTTGCCTAGTCAGACTGTGATTTTCTTTCTCAACGGCACAATAGACTCTGCCATTTCATTTCGGACATTATGGACTATTTTTTGGCTGGCGAAGACCGGCAACAAACCAATCAGCCTAACGATCTGGCTGGCAGTTAACCCTTTTTAACTTCCTAGTTTTGGTTCAGGTTGCAGAAATAACAAAATTGTAAATATTGCTTGGCGATCAGCAACAATCCCATTAGCCTTGCGACCAGATCCCCAACATAAGATTGTAAATTTTTAGGTGTTCACTTATAGACAAGTTGCATGTTAAGGTTAAGCGCCAGCTTGGTCGTTTATTGGTTGGCAATTAAGCCTAACTTGTAGTAACTTTACCCAGATGCGCTTGCAAGTAAAAGGAGCCAAAATAGTTTGAGCATGCAAATGTGACATGTCATGACCATGACGGTTTGTACAGTTCCAGTTGATATAGTAAAAAAGTCAGCAAGATGTCATCCGAAAGCGGAAATGTAGTTCCTAAAACGATGTTGTCAGTAAGGTACAGGGGACTTGTACATGCGCTCTCGAGCAACAAAATACATGTGCTCTCGAACACCGAAACCTGCTGCGTGCTGTGGCGGGCATCGCAGGCCATGAGCAGAGGCTGCACGATTGGCAAAATACAGTCGGTCAAAACCATGGCACACCATGGCACTGCTTTCTGCCCGGCCAATTGCACGATGCATGCGATGTACAGGGAGGCGCGTTTCCTCTATAAGCCTATCCCGCTAAGGTACAGAGAGGTGAGGCATCCGCCTACCAGCCAGCACAGCAGGACCCGTGCCTGGGCCGTCTCTGGCTGCACCGTCGCTCACTCCTCTCCCATCCTCATCCTGCAATCCCCTTCCAATCAAGCTCCCGCTTCCCCCCAATACACTCGCTCCAAAACTGCTGAATCCCATACGCCCTCTTGACTCACTCCCTGATCCTCCATGCATCAAGTCACGCAGCCCCCCAATACTGCTGCTACTGCTGCGCAATTTGCTGGCGCTGCCCTTCCCGCTACTCTCCTCTTCCACAGCCACATTACAGCTGTGTGGGTTGGAGAGCGTGGGTAGTGGCAGCAGTGGTGTGTCTGATGGGCCCTTGGAGTGGCTGCTGCTGGCAGCGGTCGCATCTGCACTGGTGATGCTACTGCTCGTGCTGGTGTTGGCGGGGGTGTTGGCAATGCTGCCCCCCCAGGCAGGCCCGCCTTGCAGGTATCGATGCAGAGATTGCGCGGCTCTGCTGTTGTGGAGCCCAATTTTGGATGTGACCTCAGACACGACAGACATGAGCATGTAGATTCCCTGCGATCAGTACAACAGGCGCCCAATGCCGGACAAGTTTACATCGTAATCAACAAACGATGGGGTTGGTTGCTGCGTCAGAAATATTAGAGCAATCTGTGCTCAGTCCTGGGCTGCATAGAAGCCTTGCCAAGCATTGATGACAATTCAAGACATGTGCCACAAGTGAGGGGCACGCACACCTCCAGTGTTTGCTACAGTTAGTACAGCACATCTATGAGCACCTGTTGCCGTGGGGCCTTGCGATCATACTAACCCTGGGCACCTGTTTACACAGAATTGCGAGGCTCGGCAGCAACAGCACTGGAGCAGTTTCGGATTTCGCTTGGCGAAAGACACGGTCCGTCTGCGCAGGGGGCCAAGCAGTCTTACATTCCCTATGGCCGGCTGGCCATCTACTCTCACCTGATTCGCTGCTTGGACACCAACGTGCACATCCTGCAAACGGCCATCCATCTGGTTCACATGGCTGATGGTATGGTTGGCTTTGGCGTCAAGGCCATCCACATTGTCATCCACCTGCACGTGGAGTGGCATGTTTGTAGGACGTGCGTGTCCTCTGGGCAAATTTTTTTAGAGCTGTCAGGTGCATAGACCTTGCCGTGTGAGCAATCCCCCAGACGCTGTCTTATTTTGATGAAATACCCACACATGCGCATGCCTAAAAACGTTAGGAGACCCACTGCCCCACCCGAATCAAACCCTAACAAGGCCTGCCACAGAAGACGTGCAGACCAAACGGGGAGGGTGAACAGTCACCAACTTTCTTCCCACAAGACCTGCACTGGATACCTGCCAGCCCCTAGATGCATGCATGCATATGGCAGCATGCACCGCAGGCCAACAACCTCTGGTCAAAACCGGGTCAACTCTGCATCCTGCAGGGCCTTCACATAACAAGGCCCAAACAGCTCCAGCCCGTAAACGACATCTGTGTCAGGACAGGCCATGGAACAGAGCTCCTCCTTGCTCTTCACTCACCCGGCGGAGGAGGCTGTCCATCTCTGTCTGCTTGGCCATCAGCTGGTCCTGGTTGTCCTGCAACTGGTCCTGCTTGTACCCCAGCGTGCTCACCATCCTGACAAACTCTTCCTTCTGTCTGCGCATCTCTCCCCACATGCTGGACAGTCCCTCTTGCACGGTCTGGCGAAAGGCAGCAAGGGAGCTGCGGGACACGAACAGCAGGTCCATCACCCCCGTGCCTGTGACTTTGCAGTACAAGTAAAGGCATGCCCCGCCCGCGACTGCCGGATACACCAGCACGGTCCAGCCGCTGCGCCCACCCAGATGCACCACCGTGGGCCTGTTGGCCTGACCGCCTGAGCGGGCGAGGTCGGACACCAGGTTCGCCAGCCGGCCCATCTCGCTGCGCAGCGCGCTCATCTGCACACAGGCACGCAAGCCAATTCATCTTGTTGGAGAATAAGTACGTGGTTTGGGGCAGGCGACACAAAGTCACGGGCAGGGAGGGGCGCTCGAGGCCAGCGTAACCATGGATCAGGACATAGCAGACAACCCCCTTCAATTCCCTCTTCCCTGATGCTGTAAAAAGCCGTGTTCCTTCCTCCTTCACCTTCTCCTGACATGTAAAGCATAAGACCTTCCCACCCACCTCAGGTGCTCCCCCAGCGCCTGAGGCAGCTGAATCCCAGGGCGACTTGGGCAGGACGCCCCAGAGGTTGCTCCAAGTGCCGTTGGACGCTTGATTCATGCCGTAAGCCCCAGCTGCTGCCCCCATGAATAGAGGCCCCAGGCCCAGCCGTGCGGCCTGCACAGAAAGTAGGTGTAAATTACTAGCCCAAGCCAGCCTCTCGCATATAGCTTAGATCCACTCAAACACAGGTACACACCATGGCTGCACACTCAAAAAGCTGCAATCCTTGGACACCAGCGGGCAGAACAGCCTCCTCCCTTGCCTCCTCTCAAAGGGCTTGTTCAGTGTAGTACATGAAGCACAATGGATTCATTTCATGAAGATGCTAAAAAAATATATTTTGCATATGAAACTTAAACTAGGATTCAAAAATGAAAAGGGAAGATGAAAAGCTATGAGGCAGGGCATCTTTCCCCAAGGGCCTGCTGGTCATGAGCATGCACAACCCATCATTGTCTTCTTGGGGCTTGCAGCGCTGGCCTGCCTCCTTTTGTACAAGCTGATTACCACCCTGGGGAACGGAATGCGACCAAGAACAGCCTTCACTTACATTCCCTTGAGCGAGGCCATCCATAGGGCAGAGGGCACAGTGGTGCTTGTTGACTGCCCAGCCATCGGCAACCACCCCACCCTCACCCACCACAAGAGCAACAACAACCCCAAGAAGAGGACTGGCCGGATTGCACAGGATACGAGCACAGGTGCAAACAGGAGGAAGGCGCACAATGCACACCGCACAATGTGAAATTGGGGCAACCCAGCTTAGATTAAAACCTAATGCAGTGCCCACTTGTGCCATTGGTCGCAGGTCATGTTCTTGATGCCATCAAGGTAGGCGGTGTGAACTGCACTGTGCAATGCCCACTTTCTCTCACCTGGTCAGCAAATGATGCATACTGCATACACCACCATTGAACGCCACTGTGCGAGCGTTGGATATGCTTGCACGTGCGTACATATGCTAGTATGCATCCAGAGATGTGTGCATGCACTGGTATGTGCATATTGCGTGCGTGGGTGCTTGTGCGCAGGTGTCCGCCTCCTTTTAACTGTGCCTGCAAGCGCACACCTAGGACAAACCTCTTGACATATCTGTGTGCACGCTGCTGTGGATCGCTGTACATGCCCACTCCAGCATGCCGGCCCGGCCCCCCTTGCCATCCCTGCCTTTGCGTGTGCATGCCCATCCAGGCCGGCTTCCTGTTTGGCGGTGATGCCTACCGCTGCTGCCAGTGCCCCGCTGTGTCAACCAACCACTTTGATATTGACAGCTTCCTGTCCGTCTGGGCGTACTGCAATCGTCCCCTGGCCCTCGCCCATGAGAGTGGTGAGAGGCCCGGAAGCGCGTGCAGCGTGCGTGACACTCTGAAGGCAACCATGGATTGCACGGGTGCTTTAATAAGGGGGGAGTTGGCTGAGGCTGGGGTGCTTGTGCATGACCTTGCCAGTCGATGCTTGGTTGACCCCCGTTCCTGCTTGGCCAATGCCTAGCCTGCCGAGGTTGGGGATGGGATGTTCAGTACGCATGCAGTCGTCCATCCATCTGACACACACCCATTTAGATGGGATTCGTTGGGCATGATGCAGGGCGTGCGTGGCCAAACCCTGCTGGGCCAACCCTGTTGGGCATGCAGGCCCATGCCCCTGTATGGCTGTGGGGCAGCAAACACGTGCCTCGTGGCTCTACAGTCCTTATGGCGCATGTGCCCCCAATGCGCATGGGGCAGCTCGCTCTTATGCCCCGCGCTCCGCTGCCTGTGCCGCGCAGTGCTGCGCCACATGGCCCGGATAGGCGACTTCCGGGAGGGCTTCCTCACGCCCGAGCTGGTGCATGAGTTTGGGCACCTGGACGGCGTTGCCAACATCAGGTGCGCCTGCCGGCTCTGGCAGACCCAACCCCAGCTTTCCAAGGGCCGGCGCTACACTTACGCACTTTCATGCAAGGGCGTGCTAGCCGCGGCACTGCATCCAGCTTGCATGGGCTGGCGCTACACAGAAGCACAACAGAGCAAGGGCAAGCCAGCACAAAATTGAGCCATCCCCAGCTTGCTTAGGCTTGCACTGTTGCAAGTTAGTGTGTCTACACAAAGGCATACCGGCTGTGGCATCGTTTCCAGCGCGTCAAGGCTGGTGCTATTTTTGAGCAAAATCAGGCGAGGGCTTACTCAGCAGTGCTGCAGGGGGGGCTCACGCTGCTGACGCGGTTGAGCAGCGACATGTCTGGTTGCGCATCTTCTGTGCAGTGCGTGACAGCGTTGGCAGCTGCAGCCGCAGCGCTCCTCTGTACCTCTGAGGGCACTCGGCGCCCATATGTCCCGCCCTGTGTGTGTTGTGCATGCGTGTGTGTTGTGCATGCGTGTCTCTGTACCTCTGAGGGCACTCGGCGCCCATATGTCCCGCCCTGTGTGTGTTGTGCATGCGTGTGTGCCTCGACTGTCAGATCTAACAACTCACAAGCTCCATGCATCAAACAATCTGGGGTCGGCAGCAAAAGTTTTGCTGCCAGGCTGTGCAGCCTCTGAGCAGGCGTGCCAGTGTGTCCCATAAACTGCATGATGCTTTTCTTGCACGAATGCACGTTTGTGTTAGGTGCTGCTGTTACTTGCCTTTCTACCAGGACCAGCATTGCTGGTACTCAGCATCGCTTGCACGCGGCATGAACAAGATAACCTTCCTCGGGACATTAACCCATGGGCTTGCCGGTGGGTGGCACTTTCTTCGCCGCACACATTCGCCTGCAGAGATTGCTACACGGCCTTGAAGCTTTGTTGCACCATCAACACGTTGGAGAAGCGGCTTTTCTCCGTGCCGTACGCGTCTAAGGTGTGTGTGTTTGTGTGTGTGTGTGCAGCTCTGTTCTGTGCCAAGTGCATCGAGTGATCGTGATTAGGTGATTTGCCCACCAACTTCCCCTGAATCCATCCACCCTGAATACTATTCCCTGACCCGTACAGGCTGGGTGGCAACTGGTCCAGAATGAGTCAGCTGTTGCTGAATAAGGTCAAGAATGTGTGTATCTGATCCCTTTAAAATGGACCAGTCGCCGTTGGCGCCGGCTCGCCAACTTGTTGGCAAACTGCACAGCCAGTGCATCAGCCAGACGCCCAGCAATGACTGAACCATCCACCACTTGTCTTATTCATCGCTGGCAGCAGCCTTCCTGACATGCCTGAGTTGGGTGTGAAGTAAAGCAACATGCTGTCCATGCAGCTCCCCCCCCCCCTGCTTGGAGAAGATGCACCTGAGCTGGAACTTACCCCCAGTCCATGTTCTTTATCCCCCATTTCTGTGGTTTGTAGCAAGAATGTGCCAAACAACCTCTCAAGCATGAGGAAATCAGAGCAACTTGCATGCTTAAGGGCTCTTGAGCTGCAGACTTGAAGGGTCTAAAAGGATTGTCATGGGTTTAACCCAGGAATCTTGGCCAAAGGGGTCTCAGAGCTTTGCAGTCTGTGACCACTTGCACCCCAATTATCGGCACCCAGAGGGTGAGGCATTTGCTTTTCCCAGCCAACATTGCCTTACGACACGCTGCTGTGTTTTCCCACAAATTTGGAAATCTCAGAAACGGCGGAATCAGTGCGCACCAATTGCTTGAGGGAGGGCGTGCAGAACATTTGCTTCCAAGCATTTCAGCCGTTGATTTGGTGGCAGGCAGTGGCAAGAACATGCCGTTGATTTTATGGCAGGCAGTGGCAAGAACATGCCGTTGGTTTTATGGCAGACGCTGGCAAGCACATATGCCCCTGGATGTGTTTCTTGTGCTCATGAAGGCAAGCAATACACACTCAGGCGAGCTTGTGCTCTACATGCAAGCACAGGTCTGGCTCACCCACGGGTCCCAAAGGCTGATTTGCTTGTTTTCCAATGACTGTGCTTAAGAAGGCCATTGGAAACTTTGTTGTAATGCGATCCAGAATGGCCTTTGTAATGGGATGAATTTCTCCGTTGCCAGGAGGCTGTGTGCACACTGGCACACCAGCATCTCAGAAACCCAGCACTTCCCATGCGCGCGCACTCCACTGATCAGGATTGCGATGTGAAGATGGCCTACTTCCTAGACGTCTTTCCATCTGCGCTCATTAACCCAGAGAGCTTCTGGCAGGACTGGCAAGATGAATACAAACAGGTACGTGTTCTCGATGGTTATGTGTACCTGCATGTGTGAGCGGGGGGGCACATGTACAAGTGTGTATGCTCAACCAGAGGCAGGGGTGTGCCTGATTTATCAGTACTGGAGCTCATGCATGAAGGCCATCGGTGCTGCCTGGAAAACGCATGGAAGCTTGGGCAGAAGCTTGAAAAGCCTGCATCGCAGGACAAGCATCGCTGCGGCCCTCTGTCCCGACGCTGCAGGTGACGTCTGGGTTTGACGAGCTGCTGCTGAGCCCGGACTGCTCTGTCCAACTCGTCAAGAAGGTGAGCTCCAGATGGACTACTGGACTTGGGGGGCTCATGTGGATTTGCTTGCCAGGTGTACTTTGCAGGCTTACATGGACAGTGTGCTAGCTGCTGCGCTTGCCTTCGCAGCCCAATGTTGCGCAGGATCCCGCCTGCAGCGCTGGCGTCATCCCCTTGCTGCGCATGCGTCCCACCGGGCAATGCGGCGTGTGTTAGGGGGTCTGGCCTTCTCCCGCCACAGCGCGCTCCTGCGGTGCTGCAAGCAGTGCCTGCCTTTATGGCATGCGCCTCTGTGAGCCCAGCGGCGACACACACGTGTGGGCTTATGTGCAGAAGTGTGTGTACCTATGCAGCACACCTGTGGGCTTATGTGCAGAAGTGTGTGTACCTATGCAGCACACCTGTGGGCTTATGTACAGAAGTGTGTGTACCTATGCAGCACACCTGTGGGCTTATGTACAGAAGTGCGTGTACCTATGCAGCACACCTGTGGGCTTATTTACAGAAGTGTGTGTACCTATGCAGCACACCCTTGCCCTTCCCCTCTCTTGTGGGGAGAGGCTACCCACACCTGTTGGCTTGTTTGAACGGCACTCCTGTGGGCTTGTTTGAGCAACCACACACCTGTCAACTTGTTTGAGCAACTTTCTTCGACCGCCTGCCCCCGTCGTGCCTTTTGAGGCCTTGCATCAGCCTATGGGCCTTTTGTCCACTTGCACCCTCCTCCGTGCTATTGCCACGCCACAAACAAGCGCTTCTGTCCATGGCTCGCCTTGGCATGCCACAATTGTGCCAAGTGCTGCTTCCCCCACTTTTGGCTTTGCCCAAAGCGCTGCTGTCCCTACTTTGCCTTGTTGTCATCTCTGCAGCTTGCATGCACACGTGCACGCACTCAGTAACACACACTCGTGCACACATACATACAGTTGGGCTTCGCCATCATCCAGAGCCCAGAGCCGCTGCACTACTACTCTTTGTTCTCGCATACATACGGAATGGACGTTGTGCTAACCATGTACGACAAAAACAGGTAACGCCCAAGGCAGAGTATGGTTTAAGGGGGCTCATCTTTGTGGGAGGATGTAGGGTGTGTCCTATATTTGGGGCGGGGTGTGGGGTAGATTTGCTGCTCACCATGGACACAAAGCTCTGTCTTGAGGCTTGATACAATTCATAGTTAAAGCAGTGCATGCTTGGGGCAATGCGTACAATAGATGCGGCGTCTTTTCTGTATTGCAAGGAAAGGTGAAGGCTCAATGCAGGCCTGGGGGTGAGGATAGGTTGAAGCTCTGTAGCTTTTGGCGTTCAAGGCAGCGCTGTGCAATGCCGTGGGCCACTGCCATGGCTTTGCAGCGCATGCTTGTCCTTGCGTGCAAGGTGACGCGCACGGAAGGTGAAGAGGGTGTGCCTCATGCCCTGGGTGTATTGCCACCTGAGCAGAGGCGGAGGTGCTGCATGGTTCGTAAAGAGGCCCAGGGTTGCAAGGGCTGAGTAGCACTTGGCCAAACAAGAGAACCATTCCAACCTTTCCCCTCTGTGTCTTTGGGGTGGGCACACACGCGCTTTGTTTGAAACGGAGCCTGTGCTCAACCTTGTGGTGCTCTCCATAGCTCAAGCCTCAGGCCTGAGCTTCAGCTTGCTCAGATGAAGTCATCCGAGCGTGCAGATTGCAAGCATGCTTGTGTACACCTGCACATGTGTGGCATGTACGCAAGCGCGCATGCTCCTGCACAGGTACGAGCTGGAGTGCAAGTATACACAGTACATCCAGCTCCATTCCAGACCTGTTTGGCCCCGCCTGGATCTGGCACCCTTAGTCCAAGTGCTCAATGCGATTGAGCAGGTGAGCGCACGGTTGCATCTCATGTGCCTGCCAGACTGTCTTGCAGGCTCCACACGCGCAGATCGAGCCTGCCGTGCTGCGCCGGGCACGACCCGTGTTGCTGTCGCTCTTGGAGAGCTTACCACAAGTTTGCAAGTTAGGGTTTACCGCCAGCCCCTGAATGCAGCACTGTGACCAAATATGGCGTGGAGCGTGGGGGCGCCTATGACCCAGGGCAGCATGGAGCCTTGGACCTGTGCACGAGCTCTGATCCGCCTCGAGGAGGCTGCTCAAATGGTCTGCCAATCCTTGGATGCCCTCACAGGATCATCGTGCGCCTTGCCTGCACGTGCTTGTCCCTGGCCCACCCTTCGCACACACATCGTGCTCTGCTGGCGTGCTGGCCTTCACCCTTTTTATGGCTCCGCACGCGCAGCACATCCTTCTCGGCCTTGCCTGCTCTCACACTCACAAACACACACACAGTTTCCACTAACACACGCCGTGTGCGCGCACCCGTTGTGCTGCCTCCCCTGTGTGTGCATGCCCTCCGCCTACATCCGCCTGCTCCCTCGCCCCTTGCTGCAGGGCCTGGGCAACCCCCCGCAGCCCCCTGCACCCCCTGGTACAGGGGCCACGCCGGCCACCAGCAAGGGGCTGCCCAAGAGCGCGCGCACGCTGTCCAGCGGAGGACCACTGAGTGCAGCAGCCGTGGAAGCTGCCCGAGGTGCGTGCGTGCCTCAGGCAACATGGGCCGGATGCTGCACGTGTTGCTTGTGCAGGGCCGAATGTGTGTGTATGTGTGTGTGCGTGCGCGTGTGTGTGTGTGTGTGTGTGTGTGTGTGTGTTTGTCTGCGTGATTTTGTGTGTCAGCCTGTGATGTCGTGTGTTGGTGTGTATGCTTGCGTGTTAGCATGTATGTCTGGATGTGCGTGCATGTGCATGCGTGTGTGCACGCGCTTTGCCTGCCCTCGCGCGAGGGGCCATACGGCCTTGCGCGGCGCTCAGGTGCTTGTGGCAGCTTCATCAGGCGCACCAGCTCCCAATCCAAGGGTGTGGAGGGTGCATGTACTTGGCCTGCACTTTGGCATTTAGAGACACCATGCGCACGTGTGGCCTGCATCCTGTGCCTGCCCTTTGGCGCCTGGGAACACCACTTGCGCCTGTGGCCTGCATCCCGTGCCTGTTCTGGCCCCTGTGGCCCCCTGTACCTCAACCGGCCTAGCTCAATCCTTCTCCACACGTGGGCCAAGCTGGTTGTACTGCTGCACCATGCTTTGAGCAGCGTGCAGCATATGCATGCACCCCCACTCGCGACCTGCATACCTCTCTGCCTCTGCCTCATGCGTCGCCAGATGCGGATGCGGCAGCGGCGGCCGCCAGGGAGCAGGCTGCGCCCCTGTCACAAGCAGCAGCTGCAGCAGCAGCGGCAGACACGGCGCAGCTGAGCGCAACAATGGTAGCAGCCACGCCGGCGGCCGGCGTGGTGGGGGCGGATGGGGTGGGGACCATGGGAGCTGGCGGAGGGGGGGCGCGGGCGAACGAGGGGGGCGCAGCTGATGGGGGTGAGGTTGAGTGGGTGGCAGACCGCTTGGTGGACACGGGTGAGTGTGTGTGTGTGCTTGGTGGACACGGGTGAGTGTGCGTGTGCGTGTGT
>LFCJ01003869.1_pt1 | contig 10984 bp, 12 predicted proteins | sample 643141 | NCBI WGS metagenome assembly LFCJ01 (sample SAMN03766243, study PRJNA286221) | soda lake metagenome | biome: soda lake; feature: Kulunda steppe; material: water; isolation source: sample B1-Br-g2 brine of Lake Bitter-1 | place: Russia: Kulunda steppe | collected 2010-07 | reverse complement strand
GCGATGGAAAGTCGATTATCCACCCTCGCAACCTGTGGGTTCGGGGTTCGAACCTCACTGGAGGCCACAACCGGCTAAGCTGCCCTCGTTCGGCGGATACAGCCTTGAAACCTTACCTTACCTTACCAATACCAGGCTGAGGCCAGAAGTTGAAGTTCACTTCGCTTATTAGGCGGATACAGCTATGAAACCTTACCTTACCTTTGCTTATTTGAGCCATGAATTGGCTCTCTCCCCGGGCGTCTACCTTCTGAATGTTGTATGCAATCATAAGTGTGAGCCTTGTCTAGACTCCTCCGCCTAGCTTTCACTGCCTACTAGGTAGTACGTAGTTTCCTTTTCTTTTCCTGTCTCCCTCTAATAGGGGTCTTCCTGTCGGCATTTCCTTTTTCAATTTAGGGATGAGTATGGGGAAGTCGGGAGCTGTTGCAGTCATGCAACAGCTTCCTTGTCCTCGGAAAGTGATATTTTACAACACGAATATACTTCTATAATCACCAAAGCAACAAAGGTCTCTGCCTCACCTTTGCAACCTGATGAGCGTGTGATCTGCGTTCCTTAGCCCATTTGACAATTAATGGGCGTATTCATGCAACAATGTCGACACCTTAGTCCAAAGGAAGGAAGACTACATCGGGGGGAATGGGCAATTAAACTCAGCTAGCTTTGCGCCTGCTTCTTGCATTGCTCCTTCTTATAGGGTGATGCTGGCGATTAATGCTGAAACACATTCTTTGCAATGCAGGCGTGTGCCAGGCCTCAGCGTCAGTCATGTCCAGCTGCTAATCATCCAGCTGTTGCGCTAACTCTCATCTAGCCAAAATAGTTGAAAGCGTAGCATCCAATACCACAGACTGCCTTCCCAGGAAAGGTACCTGGTTATGGCACGCACAGCTTTGCGTCGTAACTGTTGACCCAATTTAGGCATCAATCATCTACCTGCCTTAGCCTTAGCAGATGCGCGCACAGCAGCAGCACGGCCGCGACCACCTACACCCATGGGGAAGGCCTTGCCCTGCGAGAATGAGCAAGCAGCAAACAAGCATACATGCCTTAGTGAAAAAACCCTCCTTGTGTGTCATTATCTGACTGGCAGGGATATAGTAAGCAAACAGCTTATGGGATGACACCAGTTAAAGAGGGATCAGAAGTGCTAGCGCACGCTTTTCAACGTGCAAGCACGTCTGAATAACCACTCAGCTTCCTCTGATATCCGTGCTTTCTTGTACTGATTGCGCACGTGCCATTTTGTTTATAATGGAAGTATGCATGTAGGGGCTGGCATACATGCATACAAGTACTGACCATACATGTGTGCACGTCAACGGCGTGCTTGCCTTGCACATGTAAACCTATCAACGTAATTTTCAAAACCAAGGGCGGTGCCAAAAAAGCTGCAAGCAAGCTTACACGCATGCAAGCTTGCACCCATGAAGAACATGAATCCCAGGGGCTTAAATGCAGCAGAATCAGGCATGTCGTTTCTTGACCAGCAAAATTTTTCCCCTTGCTACATCTCCCTTGCCATATCAATGTATGTAAGTACATATATGTACATGTATTTAAGAATACAGGGCAAAGGCAAGATGCTTTTACATTTTTTGGTGTGCTTATGCATCTTTGGCATGCACACAAATGCACCGTATACATGTGAGTTCGTACATGCACACACATGTGCATGTTTGCATCTGCACATACAAACACAATGAAAAATCTAGAACACATAATTGCATGGATAGGCACACACCTTGAATTTGGGATCAATCCGCTTGAACATGGGAGCATTCTTGAGCATGTCTGGAACTATGATGAAGCGGACTCGGCTGCATGAAGGAGATTGAAAGCGTATGTGCATGATTCTGCATAAGTGCATACGTGTGCCTTAGCGAGAGCAAGTATGACATGACTGGGCATGTGTGCGCACATGCACACATGTGTGTTCGTGCATGAGCGTGTGCGTGTGCGCATGCGTGCGTGTGTGCGTGTGTGCATGCGCGTGTGTGTCCACGCCTGTACCTGCGTGCATGCACGTATGTGTGTTTGTGTGTGTGTTTGAGTGTGTGTGTGTGTGTGTGTGTGTGTGCGCGCGCGCGCGCTTGCGTGTGTGCATGAGTGTGCACGCTTGCGTGCATGGGTGAGCGTGTGTGCATGATTAAGACTGCTGTATCTTTTGGAAAAAGTGTAAGGTGCACGCGTAGGTCAATATAGGCATCCATGCTTTGCGCATGGGTTGGCCCTGAAGCAGAGGGGCCTCCATCAAATAGGCGTTCATCGACCATTGTGCATGCATAGGTTAAAGTATACATGCATTGCAGCAGGGCATGATTTATGCTGTTCATGCTTGTTCTTGGTAAGGGAAGCGCATGCAGCAGCCCAGGGCAACCTTTCAAAGTTCACATACTTGCGATCCCTAGCCCAGCTGCAAGGTAGGATGAGCAAGACAGCCATGTGAGCCTGTTTAGTTTCTCTATTACCACAACAAGCTCACCTCCCTCCCAACGAGGCTGCATGCAGGGCACAGGAGCAAGGCCCTCAGCAGGCAAGCGCACTGACTCACCTTCCTCGCACAAAAATATGATCTAGCTGTGACACCCGCCCATCACGCCCGGTGGCCGTGACGTCCTTTAGCTGGCAGTTCCAGTTGTCCTCTGCGTCAAATAGCTCCCCCCGGTACATCTCCCCACTCTTGAGCTCCACGGTGATAACATGACCCTCAGCCTCGTGCATAAGCTTGATGGGTATGCCGATGCCTTTTTGGCTGGTGGCCATTCTGCTATCGAGCGGGCAGTGAAAGAAGACACACGAAAGGACAAGTGGATGGGGTAAATACCACTTTAGAACATAATCATTGACATGCGCATCACAAAGGAAGGCATACCGGGAACAAATTTAGCACAAATTTAGCATAAATTTAGTAAAGTATTTTCAGTGGCCCAGCATGCATACGCTGCGGGCTGCTGCTGGCAGCCATCATGCAAGCAGATCAGCCGTCCCTTCCTCCTTGCGTCCCCTCTCCAGCATCTTCCAGCATCGCAACCTTCTGAAATGTCCTTCATCATTATCTCCATCGCCGTCGTTGTCTTCGCGGGCGCAGGGCATGCCCCTTTCCTCGTCCCCCCTCAATCTGACCTCCAGGGCTAGGGGTGCATTGTTGCCCTATGTCTGCGCCTCAGAGTCCTCTTCCGGGCCATCCAGCATTGGCAACAATGAGCCTCCCTCCATTGATTCCCCGACCTGTTTGGGTGTGACCCAGGGAATGGGACCTGTCAACAAGGCCCCCGGCACTCCTACAGACACCACTTCCCTTCCCCTTCCAGCTTATGGCAAGCTATTTGTGACAGCCTCGCTTCCAATACTTTGGTCCCTGTCAGTGGTCTTCAAGTGGCTGAGCGGGACCATGGATGCCATTCGTCATGGGGTTGCGAAGCTGTTCCCTCAGTTGGAAGGTGTTCCAAGTCAGGTGCGGGATTTGGAGGGGGAGCATGCAGGCTATTTGTGGCATCTGGTGTTTTCTCTGTCCATGGCCATGGGGGCCTGATGAGGCTTTGGTAGCTGGACTCACAGCAGGCTGCTGTGCGTCTTTGTGCCAACCCGCGCAGGACGTGCGGAGTAGCCTCAAGTACTGGGCCGGCAACTTACGAGTCATGGCCCTCATCATTCTACCATTTGCGCGGGCAGCCAGCTCTGAATCCCTGACCGCTGTCTACGCCAGGACGTTTGAGCGAGCAGCCTTTGGCTTTGCCAAGGTGAGGAATGAGGACACTGTCTGTCATGGTTGGCTGCATGCGAGTGCAGGACGCATGAGCATGCTACCTGGACAAATACATATGGGGTAAGAGCCTGACAGTCTATACAAGACTGGCGCAGATTAAGCCTCACAATGAGTGCACTCCAAGTGTACCCATGGCGATGGTGCAAGTGCATCACGTCATGTTGGGGCTGTTTGCATCACCCACCAGCGTAATCTAGTCACCAAGGACCTAAAAATTCCTCCTTGAATGATTTAGCTGTCTGCCTGGTCTTGGCAAAGCCTATACCTCACAATATTTGCGTGTTGTGTACAGCCCGGGGCGTTGAGTTATTCAATTTTCTTGTGTTCTTCTAGCCTGACAACAGACATCATCGTCAGAGGCATGGCGTTGACTGCTCCAGTGGTTGATCAGATACCGGATATGTTAAATTCACAATGGGACTCAGAGAATACCCATGGTAGCATGCCCAAGAAGGTGCATCATCAATATCCGTCCTAGTGCAGGCTGTCACCTGCTAAGGCTCCCGCCATCACCCTAGTATGCCTTAGAAAGTGCAATTTCTTTGTAGCTGAGCTCTGGGGCTCATTTTAAGGGCAACTTAACATCTCTCTTGATGCAGCTGAGCTGGCAAGCAGGTTCAGGAAAATTTGCCATGCGCTCCTCCAAGGCTGTTAATCCCCTCTTCTATATTTTCCCACTGCATGTACAAGTTGCGCACCTTAGGATAAGGATACCAGATTCAATGGTGCTCATGGAACTTATTTCCTGACCACCTGTGCCAAATGGGTACAAGTGTAAACCAGACAAGAGTCCTTGAAATTGGGGTTATGGAATTGCAGGTCTTGCAGGGGAAGCCATCCACTCATTCATGAGTTATGCATTCGTTGGTCTGCTTGACCGCATATTTGACCTTTGTCTCTTGTTTTACGGGATATTGTACTCTACATGGCTTTGCATGGCCAAGGGTGCTCTGCATTCCCACTACCTTCAAGTACAGATTTCTCCTGTGGCTCAACATATGGCCTACAGCTACAGATAGGTGAATAGGGTGGTCCGGTTCGCTGAAGAGACTTGCCAGGACTCATTGTATAAGTTCATGCCTAAATGGGAGATCATATTAAGAAAGCTGCTTCTCACAAACGCCCTAATTTCAACGTGAGAATTTCCAGTCTAATTCACGGCACGTTCACAGGATTATATTTATTTCAGGATTATATTCAGAATTTTATCCTGCCTTTTGTTTAACATCAGCCTTTCGATTTTTGCATTTGATATTCCTTTTGGTGAACATTTCTAATTTGGGTGAATTTAGAAAAGGTTTTTAATCCAGGGGGGGGGGGGCGATTAAGATACCAAGTGGGGATTAATTTCCCAGGGCCCTGGTTCTGTCCACTCTAAATCCTTCCACGCCCCCGGATGATCAAATTGCGAGCAACTGTGCAAACCGTGGTTTCAATTGAGCCTGCCTGCAAGCCAGGGGCCCTCTTAGAGTTTGGGCACTGTTGCCCTGGGCCAAAAGACCTACTTTCACCCAGGTGAGAGCTCTTGCTCCTGTACATAGCTGTGCTTCTGTACGCAGCTGTGCGAGTGTTGACCAAACTCTGAGAGGGCACTCAAGTGCGCACTCGCATGCAAGTGCTTGCCCAACTGTGCACCGCTTCAGCAGCTGCTCAGCCAGCCACAGCAGCAGCAGCTGCAACAGGAACAGCTGCAGCAGCAGTGCTGCAAGACCTTGTCTGGAATGGCCTTATCCTCAGAGAGAAACCCCACAACTTGTACCAAGAGGCTGGAGTCAGGCATGCCTTTGCGCAACAGCTCCACCTCCATGATTTCTTCCACCTCGGAATCCACCGTTTCCTCCGTCTCTGAGCTCTTTTTCCCAAATTTTCACTAATCCCCAATTGTAAATGCTAGGGGGATTAGATTTAAAGGGAATGTAAAAAACGGGATTACATTTTTAATCCCGTTTGGGTTGTAAATGCGCCGTCAATGTAAGTAGGAACAAATTATTTCAATTAGACTGGGCCTCCTGGAGCCCGGGATGATTCACATGCTGCTCTGTCCTACTCCCCCTTGTCCCTTCCCCCTTCCAGCTGCTTGCCCAGCAGCTTGTTCTTAGGCAGCCTAGATTTTCTCAGCAAGCAGGCAGGCTCCAGGTAGGTCATCCCCCAGTTAAGTCATGAACGCTTAAGCAGAAGTAAATGAGCTCCAGAGCCTTTGAGTGCTTGGAGAGCAGCTGCGTTTCTTGTGTGCAGCTGGCAAACTGGCCATGTTGCTTGCTGGCACAAGCTGTGGGGTGCAGGCACAAGCCGTGGGGTGCGCATCAGCCACATTGGCAAGGGCAGCTACGTGGAAGCCCACAAGCCAGGCTGGCGCGCAGGGGTTCAAGAATCCCTTTCTCCTTCCATCATTCTCACTCCAGAAGACGACATTAGCAGGGGTGCTAGCTCCCTTAAAGGATGGGTTAGCCTTCCCATAACCCTGTCAGTCATGTCTGAGCTCATCATTGCCTTCTACACTACCTCTTCCCTCACTTAAAATCATACTAATCTTTTTCGAACATTTAAGGAGAGTTTGACGGCTCATTTTTCAGATGTCTGGTGGTTTCCATGCAAAAAAAGTGTCTCTCCCATTCCCCAAAAAGGTTTGGCAAGTCTTGTAGTTGGCTGGTCTTGGCGAGACCACTGCCCAACCTTACCTATAGCCCTCCTAGTTACAGCTGCATTTGTCTGTATCTTAGGGCAGCCTGCATTGCTCGCTTGAGCTGGCATTCCCTTTCCTGACACATTCGCACCTGGTGTGCCTCGCAGATGTATTTGTTCTGCCTTTTCATGCGGGTGTTGCTGAGTTGGTTCCCTGAGATTGACTGGAATGCCCAACCTTGGACCTTCTTGCGCCTGGTGAGTGTTTGGTTTGTTTGTTGGTGTAGTCTCTTGATAGATCCTTGTTTTGGCAAGTTCACAGGCCATGCAAAGATCTTCCTGCCAATCCTGTGCCAAACATTGCCACCCTTTATGTGCATGTCTCAGTGAGAGTGCATGTCACTCTACAGAGCAATGCACATGCATGTTACAAACCCATGAATTGCATGGGTGCATGCAGATGGAAATTAGTCAGTTTAAGCAGATCATGCTTGTTTGGTTATTGATAGAGCTATTATGTTTGTGAAGCATCCAGGCTAGCTTGTGCTCTGCATTCCATGGGCAGCAGATGTGTTGGGAAAAAGGCATGACACAAATGGTTCATTCACATGCAACCTACTGGACTTGCTGATTTATTTTCATTGTTGCTCCATTAGATTACGGAGCCTTACCTGCAGATATACAGGGGTCTCCTGCCCCCTCTGTTTGGCCAGCTTGACTTCACACCGCTTTTTGGCTTCTTAATCCTCCAGGTGAGACATACTTTAGCATGGATGCACGCCAATTCATCCAAATGTCCAAATCAATTGCCAATACTAGCGAGGTGTAGTGAGCAATCATTGTTTGAAAACTCTAAATATAAAGAGTTAAATGGCCAGAAATCTGAATCTTTACTTTCCGCGAGGACCAACTAGGCATCCCATAAATAGTCTGAGTGAGCAGTACCTCTTTAAGTTTGCAATGGGATCATCTGTGCCACATTTCCTTAGGAGCAAGTAATTCTTAAGTAGTTCCTGCATTGGCACAGACCTGCACCACTCGTCTTAATGCACTTAGGTCTAAATTCTCAGTACTTTATCAACTGTGGAAACATCTGCTAAGTGCTTCTCTAGAAAACTTTCTGGAAGTCAGGGCGCCTTCTTATGTTATGTAAACTTGTTTTCCTTGGAACTCACACTTCAAACATGTGCATGGTTTGTTGAAGTACAGGGTCTGGGGAGGCTAGTTCCATACCGCTTTCTCAGGGGCCAGCCCATAACTTCTCTGTATTAAGCCACTGTGCCTTACTTAAGGATCTGAGTCTTGGGACTTGGGCCAGCCTCTAACATTATTGTGTAGGAGGGCAAGACTACGAGGAATTGAAATTCCAGCCTGAATGGTGAAAAATATATGGGCCAGGCATATTTCTTAAATGCTGCAGCAGTTGCGCCCATGACACCTTGTGGTTTCATTTGCTGGTATCAGTGAGCAAACTTCCAAAGACATGATGCTCCAATTGATGGTCTGCAAGTGGGTTTCAGGGTAAATCTAAGGTTGCGTTAGCCAACTTGTGCTAACAGTGAGTGGGCCCATAGAGAACTTAATTGAAGAATTAAGCATTATAATTACCATCACCTGGAGAGCAGATCTGCAATGCCCCAACTTGATCTTGGGCCCAGCCAAGGCCCCTGCAATATTTGCTTTGTTCACGTCCCTGACCAAACTTTGAAAGCTCTCCCCAACGTGGAGAGATGCAGCAGAACTAGATTGACGGCTGCGGTCATACATGAAAATGTTTTTCAAAAATTTCAATTTATAAAGTGCAGTTCTCACTTTTTTTCTCTGGGCGAAGATGGAGAGTGGTCCCAGGAGGCCCCCAGAGTGGATCCCATCCGTGCAAGATCCCCCCAAACCCCTGGGTTGTATGTCAGAAAAAAGCTTGCATTTTGGGAGAATGTGAGGGAGACAAGTTTTCCTACATGCACGCGTGATTTATGCAGCTGCAGCACTAGCTGGTGATGGTTCTTTAGGCCAGCAATGCGCAGAGATGACGTCTTTTGTGTCTTAACCAGGCTTACAATTGTGAGGTGCCAAACATGGTGAAGAATTCTAAGCAAATACATTATGGGGGGAATGCTCATCACATTTATTTCTCAGGCCTAAGACTTTCCTTTTAAGGAGCACTTGCATGCAAAAAGGCTTTCTTTGTGTGTGGGCAAGCTCTAATATTTGGGCAAGGACTGAATCACCATGGGCGCATGCACAAGGGGAAAAGAGAAGTTTAGTGTGGGCATACTGCAGTACCCACGCTCTGCAAACTTTTGAGCATCCTGCCCTGGCACTCTCGCCTGACAACTCATGGTCAATTGACTGTTATGCAAGACCTTGCAATGCTGCGGGCTATGAGCCAAGTGCATAAACGTGGGCGCCTACAGCATTGCACTCTCCTTATTAACAGTGCAGTCAATGTCATGTTGCAACCCAATTGTTGCATGAGGGCCTGTCAAAGGAAGCTTTAAGGATACGTATGCTGGTCTTGGGAAGCTAGGAAAATAAGTCTAGTTTCCAAGAGTCAGGCAAGGAAGAGAGGGGTGGTCATGGGGGGAGTAGTGCAGCTGGAGTGAATTTGAAAAATCCAGTGTGAACGCAAGACTGTAAGGAAAGCTATAAGAGGGGTCTTTAGAATGGGCTGGCCAGGGAACCATCCCAGTTAATGAACTGGCCTAGCCCCAGTCCAGCCCGAAGCGTGAGCCTGGTGGTTGGTTAGGTAGTTGGAGTTGATCTGGTGATCAAGGAAAGCCTGGTTTCGTTACAATAACCGTCATCCCTTTTCACCCCCTGAGCTCACTTCCGAGTGAAATACAGTGGAAATACAGGTTAAAAATCTTGTTTGCAACCGCGGTATTTTATTGCTGGATTTTGATAATATCTCAAAGGGGAGCCCTTGTTTTTAGATTAATTTCTGATGATCTCTGGAGAAGTTGGCAGTTGTGTGCCAACGACTATTGAAGGCAGTCCTCCCCAAAACTAGGATATGGACTTATGCAATTCCTCCTAGGTAAAAGATAGATAGCATCCGTGTGAGGGATCTGGGGCCCTAGAGCATGGTGTTTGGTGTGTTTCAATGCCAAGTATAAGTTAATGTCTGCTATGCACAAATACCTTAGCCAGCATGACTGCCTGATTGATTCTATGCATGCTATGTTATTGAATAAATGATCAATTTCCAGCTGCATCGAAAGAGGAGGTACAAATTTCTGTGTTATCACCCCCTTTAATGCATCTTTTTAAGAGCTGTATAAGCACTACACTATGCTAAAGACATTGATTTCACCATTGAACTTCTATGGCTTGCAGGATGTGGTAGAGGTAATGGCCCCAACATACACAATGGGGCTACATGACCACGACACCTCTACTAGGTGGACCACGTCAGATGTAATGTGCTACCTGGATGGCTTCTAATAATGCTGCACCCATCCTAGCTTCTTATATTGTTTATTGCAAAATCTGCTGAGCCTTGAATTTGTTGTCTTTAACTGCCGCAGTTCTTGGAAATGCTAGGTTAACGTTAAAATCGACAAGCTGTTTGAACAAACACACTCAGCTCTCAAGGATTGCTCTAGAAAACTAAGGTACTTGCTCCAGACACTTGAGCGGGCGGCAGGGCACCTGCGATGGGAATTCAGCTGTCCACCCCCGCAACCTGTGGGTTTGATCCTCGATGGAGGCTTACAACCGGGTAAGGTTTTAAGGTTTTCAAGGCTGTATCCGCCAAACGAGGGCAGCTTAGCCAGTTGTGAGCCTCCAGTGAGGCTCGAACCCCGAACCCACAGGTTTCCACAGGTGCGAGGGTGGATAGTCGACTTTCCATCGCAGGTGCCCCGCCGCCTGCTCGAGAATCAGGAGCTCGAGAATCAGGAGGCTCACAACCGGCTAAGCTGCCCTTGCCTGGCGGATACAGCCTTGAAACCTTAAACCTACAGACCAATAAAATTGACAGCTCGCAGCTTGCCCTAACAAGTTACATCAAGGTTAACCACCAGCCAGATTGTTAGGTTGATTGGTTTGTTGCCAGTCTTCGCCAGCCAAAAAAAATAGTTCACAATGTCCAAGATGAAATAGCAGAGTTTTTTGTGCCTTTGACTAAGGAAATCAAAGACAGTCTGTCTGGGCAAGACATGTCAAAGGCTTACAAGGGTACAAGAGAAAGGCCTTCAGTCAAGAAGTGAAAAGACTTGCCTGCTCTTAAGTTTAAGTTTAAAAGGGTTAACCGCCAGCCAGATCGTTAGGCTGATTGGTTTGTTGCTGGTCTTCGCCAGCCAAAAAATAGTCCATAAGGTAAGGTAAGGTTTCAAGGCTGTATCTGCCGAACGAGGGCAGCTTAGCCGGTTGGCCTCCAGTGAGGTTCGAACCCCGAACCCACGGGTCGCGAGGGGGAATAATCGACTTTCCATCGCAGGTGCCCCGCCGCCTGCTCGACTAAAAAATAGTCCATAATGTCCGAAATGAAATGGCAGAGTCTATTGTGCCGTTGAGAAAGAAAATCAAAGACAGTCTGACTAGGCAAGGCATGTGGAATATAAGGGGCCTCCATGGAAAAGGATTGGC
>LFCJ01003866.1_pt1 | contig 10985 bp, 10 predicted proteins | sample 643141 | NCBI WGS metagenome assembly LFCJ01 (sample SAMN03766243, study PRJNA286221) | soda lake metagenome | biome: soda lake; feature: Kulunda steppe; material: water; isolation source: sample B1-Br-g2 brine of Lake Bitter-1 | place: Russia: Kulunda steppe | collected 2010-07 | reverse complement strand
TCACATGATTGCCAAATGATGATGAGCGCGCATGCAGAAGGGGTCCAGGAATGAGCAGCTTTTTCTCAGCTTGCTGTGGCTCACGCTGGACAGAAATGAGCAGCATTCATGAAGCCACACACACCTGTATTGCTGATGGTCAATGTCGTTGTCCACACTGTTGAACCCCTCAGCAGAATCTTTCATTCAGACCTGCTTGACCAATTGGAAGCTGCATGCATGGCCTGATGTTGCATATTTGTTGCTCGGGCAGGACGCTTCAATGGGCGTGTGCATACTCAAAGCTTTATGTGCTAATGTGCTGCAATCATTGAAATACCTTCAACTTTCAGTGAAAGCACCAAGTTGGCTGTAATTGTTGTGCATAAGGGTGACAATTTAAGGAGCTGCCCTCCATAAGTAGTCGTTTTACCTGCAACGCAATATGGATCGTGTAGCCAACAGCCCTGGTAGCTTTTCCAGCTCCACAGTTAGTTCAGCACTTGATGAACAAAGTGAGACTAGCATCTGGCCAAATTGACCCAGGGCATTCTACAGGCATGGATACCACGGGAATGAAGCCTACATCCTTATAATTTTAAATGCTTTCCAAATGTGACGTTCAACAAGGTCCCCTGCTCATGGAAGAATAATGTAAAAAAAAGTCTTTCCAGTCCTTTGTACACCAAGAAGAACAGAAGTAAGGAGTGCTGAGCAAATTGCCGTGCCTCACTTCCACCCATTTAACTCTCCGTCCCGCCTAGCACTCTTTTTCCAGCAGCCTATCCTTATACCGCTCATACTGGATAAGTGGAGGCTCCAAGGGTGCCTCCAGTGCAGGTGGCCCAGTGTCCAGAGGCGGCTTCGCGAGCAGAGTGCCAAGAGGCGGCCCCATGCCCAGAGGGGACCCCGGATTCAGAGGTGGCCCCGCGTCCAGAGGCGGCCCTGCGCCCTGAGGTGACCCAGCGCCCAGGGGCGGCCCAGCCTCCTGAGGTGGCAAGAATTCTTCTGCACTTGACAGGTCTGGAGAGGCTGCCCTTCCTGCTACCTCTGTAGATGAACGCATTGGTGGTGCCCCATTGACCCATTTACTGTGTGCCTCTGGGCTGCCTATCCTGATTGCATTGCGGAAGGCTGCATTGTCCTTGGCTTATTCCAGGTTGTACAAAATTATCCTTTGGTCTAGCCTGCAAGGGAGTCGAGCAGGTGAATGGAGCCCGCAGACATTGCTGTGCAAAGTCTTAAAAGGTACACCGCTTTCGAGCATTTGACACCAGCACAAGTAGCTTTCCTTTGCTCTTCACATGTTTAATGCAATCTGACCCAAAAAGGTTGCCAAAGTCAGGAGATCTAGTCTGTTTCAGCAGCCAATCTAAGCACAATGGAACTGTCTTCAATTCCCTAGCAATGCTGAGACTAGCCAAGCTGACAGTAAGCAACAAGCTGGTACAACGCACCTTGTCCAAGGCGGGATTCTTGAAAGACTTCGAGTCTGGTGCCTTCAATATTTTGGAGCTTGAATCCTTGTGTGTGTGTGTGTGTGCGTGTGTGTGCGTGTGTGTCAAATTTTAGGTCCAAGCCCAGCGAGCCAACAGTTGGGGCCTGGCAGTGAAGCGACCATGCAATGCTCAGCTGTAGATCACCCAAGCCAAAAAAAGACACTGCCTGCCGATCAAGTAAACTGGCTTGAAGAACTGGTTTGCCATTGAGCCACATTGCTGCCAAGGAATGCCAGGTATTGGTAATATTGTCAGCACCATGATCATGTCTGTCGCTTGTAAAATTGGCGCTAGGAATGAAGCAAACGGTACTCTCACAGAGGGACTGGGGGGGCTGGCACACTGAGCCATTGTGAAAGTTGGGCTGGGGTAGTGAATGTGATGGTTGCAGCTCTTTAGACCGGAGGCACTGCTGGCAGGCACTGATTGCACTGATTGCACTTATTTTAGGTACTGATTGCAGCTCTTCAGACTGGAGGCACTGAACTTCATTTGTGCATGCTGACTAGAGATGCTCACGTGTACACGTGGCTTGGCCTGTTTTTGAGATGCACGCAGCATATGCTCTGAACCATGCATTCATACAGCAGAACTGTTTTTGAGATGCACGCAGCATATGCTCTGAATCATGCATTCATACAGCAGAACTGTAAAAGCCAAGTTTAGCAGAGGAAGTGTGCGTGCAATCACTGAAGGCTCCAGCCAACTTCCAAAAAACTATGCTGGTCCAAATACAAGACGCGCATGCCAGCTTTGGTTTGTCTGGACTCCACAATGCGTCATCTGATGCACGATCACTCACCAAGTTTCCCAATGGGGTGTTGCTGCTGCTGTTGCTGCTGCTCCTCCTGGAGATTTTGCTGTTGCAGCTCCTGCTCTTCATGAAGCAGCGCTTGCTGGTGCCACTACTCCTCCCGCAGCTCCTCAAGCTGCTTCCTCACCGCCTTCAGCGCCCACCGGCAAGCGTCATCATCTTGAGCTTTGGCTCCAGCGGCTTGCAGCTTAAGCTGCTCCCTCTGCCGCTCCAGCTCTGCAATCTGCTGCTCCAGCGTCGGCTCCAGCACCGGGCTGGCCTGCGCCTGTGGGTCACCAGCCCCTTCCTCTGGCTGCGCTCCGTTGTCCAGCGCTCCTGGGGCAGCCTGATGCATGTCCCCACTTTGCGCCTTCCCACCAGCCTGTGCCGTGGCAGCCTCGGCAGCTCCGTTGGACATAGTAGCTCTGGTAACCCCGGCCACCTGCTTAAATTTTTGTATCTCCCTGGCGGGCTCCCAGCTCTACGTGGGTCAGAACAGTCATGGAGACTTGTTACAAACACATTTGAAACCCTCTCTCTTTTCCCTGGCGGGCGTCCAGCTCTGTGTGGGTCAGAGCAGTCATGGAGGCACGCTGCCCCAAGGTAAGTCAAGAGGCCACCCCTTCTGGCCTGCACAGACGAGCTCACATTGTCATGATCAGGTTTGGAGGACTGGGGTTTGATCCCGCTTACCTCCTCATGCAAGCACAACAGCTTGGGAACAGGTGGTGAACTCAGGCCACCATGGGGGAATTAGACATTGACAGGCCAGTCCTGAGATTTACAAACCATGCACGAGGATGGTGACATCCGATCCCTCTATTCAAACGCTTCCATGACCCTTTTGGCAAGTTGCACACACGCCACATACAATGCTGCAGACCAATCCTGATACAATCCATCTCGCACACGCTGGCCCCAATTCACTCCTTAGGTCAAGCAGACTGCTACCACACCTCCATCATTGTCGGCCACACTGCAGCCTGTGCCTGAGGCACGGAGTGCAGTGCTGTGGAGTGACACACAGATGGCAAGGGCGACCAGACAGTGAGGTGAGCATGACACGGACCCGCTGCCTCAGCTCCTTGTTCTGTTGTTCCAACTCCGCAATGCGCTCAGCCTCTACCTCCACCACTGCTGTGCCTGCCTGATGTGGCTGCGCCTGTGCCTGTGACTCTGGTGCGTGTCCTGCTGACAGGGACACTGCTGGTCCTGCTGACAGGGACGCCGCCGCCGCCGCTTGGTGCTTCTGCGCCGCTGTGACTGCAGCGTCCTGCTCCCCTGTGGCTTCCTGCAGCACTGTGGCCCTGGCAGCCTGGCCTGGCACACAGCCAGCCTCGCTGCTCTGGCTCAGTGGCCGCACATCCTTGCCCGCACTGTATCGGGCAGGGCCCACACTGGCACCTACTGGGTCTCCCCTGAACACATTGTGCTGGGGTGCGTGCGCCCTTTGGGCTGGGGGTTTCTCTGAAGGCGGGAACGGCCTGAGTGCAGGTGTTGGCGCTGCACAGCTGGCAGGAGGCATGGCTGCTGCTGAGGATGGCCTCCGTGGTACATCGTCAAGGGGTAGGCTTGGTGCCCTGGCTCCCTTGCCCGACTTGGGTGGGCTGGCCCGGGCTTGGTACTTCCCTGCCTGCTTCCTGCGCTTGGCTGGATGCTTGCGCCCAACGCTTGTGGGGTGCGAGAGGGGTGCGCAAGCCTGGGACAAATGCCACAAGGCATCACCAGCAGGCGCTTGGACTAACACAGCCATGCCATTATCCATGCTCACCTGCGCAGCAAGCATTTGTATGGGGGCATCACAGAAGGCATGTTGAGCCCATCTGACACTCAAATCCTTGCTCTTAGCTTTGTTTGTTGCAAATAGCTTCAAGGACAGCGGAGGAGCTCCAGCGCGCGTGCACACTCCTGGCCATCTACAGCATAAAACATGGACGCAATGTGGACTTGGCAATATGCGCAGGCTTGGACAGCAGCAAGGGCTCACCACTTGCTGCAATGACCTCGCAATCTTCTTGGTTTGGTACTCTAGCCATCAGCGGCTTGGGCTCTTAAATTGCAAACACGCTCATACACAAGCGCATGCAAATGCACGTGCACAAACTCAGGCACAGAGACGCACACAGCTGAACAGACAAACAGAAAGCGCTGCCCCCGCTCACCTTGAGGCGTGGCTTAATGAGGCCCAGAGAGCGTGTGCCATGTTATGCCTTGGCCGGGGATGTGCAAGCACGGTATGACTCCTGGAGATGTTGGACCAACCTTCCACGGATGCACCTGCCACAGACCATGCCTTGGAAAGTATGCAAGGGAGCATGTCCTAGGCTTTTGGGCCGTCCTTCTCAGATGAGGGTGGCACCTGGGCAGATATGCAAGGTGCATGCAAGTGCTTGTCTCCAAGGAAAAGCCTTAGCTAAAACACATATTCTGAATGCCCAACATCTTTCTAACCTGTTATGGTACACACACCATCACTCTGTCTAATATGCAACAACAACTTCACCTTCAATCCAAGTTACAAGGGGCAGGTGCATCCTCTATTGTTTTCCCTTTTTACTAATTTTTTACTAATTTTTTAATAACTTTTTTACTAATTTTACTAATTTTTTTACTATTTTTTTATTGTGGGTATGCAGTGCTTGCTCTTAACTTCAAGTTGTGACATTCTTTATAAACACTGCAAGTTGCTATTGCGCCCGCAAACCCATTTTTTACAGCACCAGTGTGGGATCTGACTTCATAAAGGTGTATGGGAGTGTCTAAAGGTCAGGATGCGAGTATAATTGCAGCCCCACTGGCTGGCAGCTCTCCTTTGCCTGGAGCTGCTTGTTGACAGGCCTTGCTTACTCTTCTTGTTGCCAAGTTTACAAGTTCAAATTTGACCTTCAGCCAGGAAGTTTGACTGTTCAGGTTGCTGGTGAACACCAGCCATACAGAAAACATCCATAAGCTCTGAGATAAAACGACAGGAATCATTAGTTTGTTTTTGGAAAAAATTGAAGACAGCCTCAGAAAAAGCTTGGGAGAAATAAAAGGCTCCAGTCTGATTGACAGCGATTTTGTGTGTCAGTGGTAAATCGTGAAACAAGTTTGCAAAGTGAAGCCTCAACGAACAAATTTGCATGCAAGGACACAGGTACAGAGCATGTTTTTCATCTCGAATTGCCTGCAAGCCACACTTATCACATGTACCATCATGATGTTCCCAGCTTCTTGTCTCGACACGGAGCGCATGGGAATGAAACCTGAAACGTGCCACGTTGCCCTGTGTTTGCTTGCCCAAATCTAGATGCAGATACCTAGGTACAGAAAAAGGCGGTCTATCAACAGTCACCGACCTAAGAGGCAAAGCAACCCATTTATGATGTTTTGCAGCCTTGTCCGTCTGATCTTCATTGCCTAGCTGGTTTGCCTGGTTCCAGATACTCCTCAACCTCTTTCTCACATCAACAACAAATTCTGACTGTGGGATCGTTTGAAATGTTCTCATGCGATGCTGGAAATCACCGCTCCTTTCTAAACCATGTAAAGCATCCGATGCTTCTTGGAGTCCAAGAACTCAGCACTCCAGCACTTCTTGTTGATAGCACTGAGTGCTCATCACAATATCAGCCTTGAGGACTTTGGCAAAAGAACTACTACTACTGCATAGCAGAGCATTATAAAATCTCACTGCCGCTCGGAACCAATAGACTTGGAAGGGCTCTTGGCCACGCTTACATAACACAGACTAGTTGGGAGTGGTGCGCTTTACGCCTAAGATTCCTTTAAGCGTGCACATGTGAACTGTTTGCAGAGGGCAGTCCATCTCAGCTCCTTGCATCATGTATCTAGTGCCCCATATTTGACTTGCATACATGCTTGCTGGAAGTGCATATCCTCTAGCCAGCCAAAGCATGCTGTGTGGTCTATCTGTTAACCAGTGCTCCGATGCAAACTGCCTGATTCGACAACAACCAGCCATGAAAGGCATAAGCATATGCTCAGCTGCAGCAGCCATGTTGTGTGTCTTGGGGAAGATCATGCCCAGGTATTGTTGCCAAAACAGATTGTAATAAGTTCCTCACGGTATTGCAATTAAAGTTCTCATCAGCCTTTTCTTGAAGCAAACTTTAGATTAGGTCCAGGTTGCAGGCCTTCTACTAGAAGGTTTCACCTAGTAGGTTTCAACTCAGCTGCCCTCGTTTGGCGGATACAGCTATGTAACCTAACCTAACCTAGAAGCAAACTATTGTTTTTGTCAGATCTGATTTGTGCACATATAGACTCTTTGCTAGCTAAGTTTGTCTGCTTTGCCTAGACAAGCGACTTTCACCAAGGACAGTGCATCAGAAGGGGCATTAGATAACGCCCTTAAATTCAGGTATGTTTGATTGATTAAAGAGCTGCCAATTCCAAGTTGATGAGATTCTGATAGCAAATAATCATCTGATGGCAAATAATGGCTCATTGAATAAACCTTAACTCTTGGTGCAAGTGCTCTGCATCACAGATTACAGTAAGATTACATAGCTGCACCCGACAAATGAGGGCAGCTTAGCTGTCGCCCGCCTACTAGACCTGCAATCTGAGCCCAAATCTGGGAATATGCACAAGATGAAAGCAGTGTCTGAGGAATACATATGATGCACCAACAAGGCACAAAAAGCAAGAAAGGTTTTGGTGGAAGATGTACCAGTTCTCATGAGTTGATGACAAGTTGTGAGAGTCCAAGCTAGCCCATGATACACGCAATTTGCAGGACTGAAAGCCACCTATGAAGCACTTAAGATTTGAAAGTCTACAGAATCATGGAGTAATAAAGACAACATAGAAAAGAAGGGGAATGAGAAGCACTAAAGAGGAACTCTGCTGACACGACTACTTCTCAGAACGAAGCTTGCTGAGGCATAACGATCCTGTACAGCTATGTTCATCCATGGCACTTACTGGCTCAGACGCACACAAAAACAAAATCTGAATCTGTAGAAGATTTCTAACCGATTCTCAAGCCTCTGTAAAATTGCCGAGGCTCTCAGAAGAACTGTATTGTCACAAGCAACTAGTGGAAAGCTCGTCCGCCCAGCCGGTGAGCAACGGGCTTGCTTCTCCAAAAGTAAATACATGCTCAAGACCTTGGAGACTGCAAGCATGTTTGTGTGCGAGTAAATTTGTGCCTTATCACATTGTACTGGGAGCCGCAAGCATGCACACGTGCCTCAGGCCAAAGTGAGTATGCTCTATAAGCAAGAACAAAAAAGATGATCAGCTCAAGCATGGGACAATTACATTACCGTATCGCCTCTATAGTATCCCGAGTCCTGCTTAACGCGAGATCCTCAAAATTTCATTCATTTTCCCGTGAGTATTTGGTGTATGCAAGGTCCCTCAAAACATTATGTTCAATGTGAACTCTCTCAATTTGGCACTCTCTGCCGGCATTGTAGCAGCCTCTACTTATGCATATCTGTGTCTTCTTCAGACGTGACCTCCTCTGACTCCGAGGACACCTCTGATCCATAGGCTCAGCCCCTCTCCCCCTCCCCATCCCCCTGCCTCCATTGCTTGGCCCAGAGGCATTCTCTCATGTGCCTGCCTCAACAACAGGTAGCTTCCCGGGCCAGTCCACAGGTATGGGAGGTGGGGCCCAGGCTGCAATGGCTGCTTCTCATGCTCCTCAACCCCGCATGCAATATCAAAATTAAGGCAAATCCAAAGCTCCCTGGGCTGCCCATCCGTATCTGAACGCTTCCGCTTTGTGCAACTTCATCAAATATGCCTTATGCCCCTATGGAGCATGGAGCACCATAATCTGGCCCGAGCCTGGCCCTGGCTAAACCTGAATAGCTCGCAAGGCCTTTGTAAAAGTTATTAGCAAATGGATTTCATAGCGCGGAGACCCCAATTGATTCTTAAATTCCACACGATAACCCAAGGACCGGTACGGTGCTGGCACTCAGGGAGGCTGCTGTCTGCAAGGTTTGCTGGGCAGCCCCATCCAGTGTACCTGAGACGCAAAGCACCTACCGGCTACACTCTGTGTGCTTGCCACGATGACTAAGCCTTGTCATGTTTCTATCAGGCATCGACCACTGTGTAGACTTCTGCCTCGGCTAATGGGGACGCATGCGACGCACAAGCGTGGCAGGTTGGATAGCGAGCATTACTAATCAGCCAGGGTGCAACTACCAGACTCTTTACCTCAGAATTTTGCATTGACTCCACGTAGCTTGCCAATGTTGGGCCATAGCCATATGCTCGGAAGTCTTTGTGTGTCTCGTCCAAAGGCGTATCCTTGGTATGCAAGATCAAATGCTCTGAAATCGTCCATGTTAACTTTGTTTTCACCTATGGAGCAGTTCAAGCGTCAAGGGCAACAAACGTTGCAGTGATGAGCGCGTCTGCTCAGTAAAGAGTACGCTCATGTATTTGGCTATGCATAGGTGTGGGTATGCACCAGACACCCCAATACCTGAATTACAGACGCGGCCAAAAACTGGAAAAATTTTCTTGGCGAGTTAATGGCATCAAACTGCACTGCTACCGACTGGACATGAATGCAAAAATGTGATTGGAAGCACGGCTGCAATGGCGACTTCCCCGCACCTACCAGGCATTGCTGCCTCACAGGCATCTGACTGAGGTCCGCTGATGGGCTGCATGTCAAAGGGCAGGAACAACAGCATGGGCATCTGACTGAGGTCCGCTGATGGGCTGCATGTCAAAGGGCAGGAACAACAGCATGGGCATATGACTGAGGTCCACTGATGGGCTGCATGTCAAAGGGCAGGAACAACAGCATGGGCATCTGACTGAGGTCCGCTGATGGGCTGCATGTCAAGGACAGGAACAACAGCATGGGCATCTGACTGAGGTCCGCTAATGGGCTGCATGTCAAGGGCAGGAACAACAGCATGGGCATATGGCTGAGGTCCGCTGATGGGCTGCATGTCAAGGGCAGGAACAACAGCATGAGCATCTGACTGAGGTCCGCTGATGGGCTGCATGTCAAAGGCAGGAACAACAGCATGGGCAGGAGGTGCCTGTCATCAAGTTGACCAGCAACAATGTTCTGCCCCAGAAGAAGCCTGACTGTGGGTCAGGGGCGGGCATTGAGGCTTTCGCTCACAGGATCTGGGACACACATGAGAATCATGATCAGATCATTTCTAATCCCACAATGTTTTGCCAAGTAGTCTTTCAATCAAAGCTAATTTTGGCTGATGATGGAGGCACAGGGCACTGACGTACGTCCAAAAATATGTTAGATTCCTTTTTTGCATCACATAGTGCATGTCCTTGTGCCCATGCATGATAGAGCCCAAGTTGAACATACAATTTATGAATATATGCTATCTCATTTCCATTAAATACAGGCTGGTACATATTGCTTACCTGCACTGAAAGGCCTTGTCTTCCATTCTCATGCTTGCCTCAGGCGCCTGCAGCCTCCCAGATTCCCAAGCATGCTCAGGTGGATTTGTTTCATCCTGATCTGTGCCAGAAAAGCTCAGGTCCAGCACTCTTGGTAAATCATCTTGTGGGTTAATTCCCTCGCAGTGCTGCTCGTGTGCATCTTTCTCAACAACCTGTATGTCTTGAATAGTGGCATCATTTCTGGCCTCGTTGTTTTCATGGGTGGCAGAGTTAATACATATGGCCTGCGGGGCAGAAAGGGAAAACATTTCTTGAGATTCTGCTCCAAGCTAGGGACCATTTGATGGTCCACGTCTGATATATTATCTGCCACATACCTTGTGCTGATTTAGGACATCGCCATCCGGATAAAGCACCTGAACAAGGCTTTCAGGTTTTTTGGGATCAAGCCACCTGCCACAAGGGAAGTTCTTGGCAACCCCTGCAAGGAGGGGAGGGGGAACACTTCCCTTCTAAGTCAGTATCATCGATGTGCACACGCGCTTCACCATTTTCAGAGATTCATTTGAAGACCACAGCCTGTTATGATATTGCCAGGCTTGAGTCATACGTCTGTTTACTCTAACCAATGCGCTTTCATTATAAACAAAGTGTGCATTTGACTTCAATTTGTCCACATTTAGTGGTCAAGAATAAGGGTTGAGATGTGGGGTAGGGGGGTTGCGTTCAGACCGTCGTATAATCCCCTAGCTACTTCTTTTACCCCTGTAAATCCTTACATGTATGTATAAAGTGCAAAAGCCCTCTAAGCAGAGCAGTGCTCTCCTTCATGCACAGCAACAGTTGAAACCGAAGTGGTTCCAGGGACTACACTGCATGCATGCAAGCTGGTGCGGCTGTTCAGCAACCTGTGCTTGGCCAAGCACACCCAGCCCTGGGGCAGAGGGCTCAGGCACCAGCATGGGAGGGCTCCAGCGACGAGGAGAGCCAGGCCAATGATGCAAAGGACAGCAACAGCAGCAGCAGCAGCAGTGAGGACTACTGGCTTTGCAGTTCCTGGATGCTTTTGGTTTGCTTTTGCAAAGTTGATGAACAGAACGGGGAAATGATCAGGAACACAGGGAAAGCAGAGTGGGGTGGGGGTTCATGTTGGACACATTGGGTTTTCATGCACGACTCTAGATATTTTTAGCAATGCATGATATTGCAATGAAACCATATTACATATATATGATATTGCAATGAAACCATACGCAAGAAGTCTGCAAGCAGCTAAGCAACTTTCTTCATGATCTCATGGGAAAGATTAATTTCTCAGTCATCTTAGCAACAAAGTTCGACGTGCCCCCCCCCCCCCC